>Ga0302325_10001054_pt1 | contig 72400 bp, 59 predicted proteins | sample Palsa_T0_2_FD_201948 | JGI IMG/M metagenome (GOLD analysis project Ga0302325, IMG submission 201948) | Peat permafrost microbial communities from Stordalen Mire near Abisko, Sweden - Palsa_T0_2 | ecosystem: Environmental > Terrestrial > Soil > Palsa > Peat permafrost | place: Sweden: Abisko...
CCGATCATTCGTCACCAAATTAGTGGAACGAGGCGCGGTCGGCCTGGTGAGCACGCACGACCTGGCACTGACGGCCATTCCGCAGGAGATCGGATCGCGGGCTGGCAATTTTCACTTCAAGGATCACCTTGAAGAAGGGCAACTGCGTTTTGATTACAGGCTATATCCCGGCATCGTCCAAACCAGCAACGCGCTGGCTCTGATGCGTTCCATCGGGCTTGAAGTCTGACTAACTAAGTTAGCTTAGCTAGGCGCCAGAGTTTCTTCATTTCGGAGAGGGTTCAAAGGGAGGGATGAACGCGCTTTTGGGCTCTATCCCCGCCACTGTAGCCGGGTGCCCCACATCTCGCTCGTTTTTCGCGAGATGTGGGATACCGCAGGCCTTCCCCTCAAGCGGCCTCGGTCTCCGCAACTCCGTAGGGTGCCCCATGTTCGCACCAGCGTACGTGGGCCGAAAACGATGGGCGAAGCCCAACCACAGACTTTCGTTCCGGCCGGACTGTTTGTTCATTAGCAGCGTAGTGGAGTGGCTCCAGCACGGCTCTGATGGACGGGTTACGTTTAGTCTCCCTCAAGCCTCAGAACAAAGGGTTCTCAAGCATGCTTGGGGGAGTAATTCATGGACACCGCTGGGTGTCTTGTGTCAGGTTACATGTAACCAGTGGAGGTGCCCATCGGCTCAAAATCAAAATCGGAATCCTCCCCAGTAAGGTGCAGGAACATCGCAAGCGTTTGCGTAAGCTGGGCCTGCGGCCCATCCAAATTTGGGTGCCGGATGTAAGATCAAAGGCCTTCCGAGCCGTCCGAACTTAACGGATTGCGGATGACCTGCCGGTTGATGGTGGATAAAATCACAACCGTGGCGAGATCGAAGGTAGGCGTGCACCTAGGACGATTAGATGATGAGGACATCCTGCGTCTCAATCGAGCTATTATCGTTTTCTCGGCTTGGCCGTTTCCCATAGAGCCGAGCGCGGCTCTCGCGCCTAAAGGTTCACCCCAGGTTCTCCTGTGCCTGCGGAGTTGACCCATGCTTTCCCTGCGTTTTTCCGCTCCTCGGTTCACCTTCGCAGCGGGACGAAGTGCCCTCCGTCCAATAGCATGTGCACCTGGGTTGGGCCCGCGCCCATGCTGGTCCGCTCCGCCAAAGCCCCGGTGACGGTGTTAAGACTCCAGACGTGAACCGTGAGAGCTGGATAGTTTGCCGCCACCCAGGCTTGCAACTGCGGATCGTTGGCGTCCAGGAAACCGCCTAGAGGAATGACGCCGTCCATCGCCATGGATAACCGGAGAGCCGCAATCGCCTGCTCATCCTCGGCTTCGTTGCCGTTGGCCAGCTGCAGCAGGGTGGAAAGAAAACAACTGGATCCCGCTCCGCTGGCGGCTCCCACCCGGTATCCCTCACTCCGCGCAGAGGTCGCTGCAAAGGAATCCGCACCCGTGCTCCTGCGGGTTCGTTGATACGGCAGCCAGGAATCGTACCGGATCACCAGCATGACCATGCGGTGATCGCTGGCAAAATGCCGGTGAAACAGTGCGTACGCTCGTTCCAGCCCGGGACGGAGCGCAAGGTAGGCGCGAACATGGTCGCTCAATTGGGCGTTCTGTTCCCGAGGGTCATCCCGATCCTGGGCGTCTTCCACCTCATCCTCGTCGTCGTCCTCCTGGCTGCGGGCGCGCACCGCGGATTCATCGATTCCGAGGGCTTCCGATACTCCTCCCAGAGAAGCAAAGAGGCGGATGAAAAAGTTCTGACCCTCGGCAGTCGCGGGCGAGAGGCGCGCCGGCAGCAGGGAGGCCGATGGGCGCGCTGTGCCTGCTCCCTCGATCGCCCCTTGTACCACGTTACTGTACAGATCCTCGTGGCGGCGGCCCTGAGAGAGCCGGTAGATCGCGGTGTACCTGTTCCGCAGCATGCCGAAATACCATGCGCGCACGGCCTGGTTCCGGCTCAACAGGCGCAGAAAAATCTCTTGCAGCATGGGGTTTTCGTGCCCCGGATAGAGCACCTCGGTAGGGAATCGCCCACGCCCCATCGTATGCTGGTAGACCGCATCATAGGGCTGGCAATAGTAATCTCCGGTGCGAGTAAAGGCGCTGCGCAGCGTGCCTTCCTGGCGAAGCGTGGTGCGGAGGCCTGCTCCCAGGCGTTCATAACCAAGCTCCCGCATCTGCCCATCCGCCGCGGGAAAGTCATTCACATGAATATTGGTGTCGCCCAGGATGAACATCGGCGGGTTGGGCCGCCTTGCCCCATGTCTGGCCTGGGCTACCAGGGTGGCTACCCGCAAAGCGCGGACTTGCGCCGCATTCAGATGCGTGTCTGTGGGCGCCGGCGTATACATCGAGTGGATTAAGTAGGCCGGGAGAAAGTGGTCGTTTCCTAACGGCATCTGGAAGGACATGGCCGCGCGGCTGTTGGTGGGCGCTCCCTCTCGCATGAGTTCCGTCATCACCAGCTCGTTCAAGATATACGATTCACGGAGTCCGGTCCGAAACAGGATTCCGTAGCGCTCGTAGCGGCCCGGGTCGCCGCCCAGGCAGCGCAGGCCTAACCGTGGACCATCGGTCGTCATAGGCCTTCCATTCCAGCGCAGCCTCACCGTGGATCCACTCAGCACCAGAAACAAAGCCACCATCGGCCATCGCTCGTTGGCAATCAGCTGGTCCAAGGTTCTCTGCCATGTTTCGCCTGTGCCGTGGAACAGATCCGCGACCTGGCGGTGGTCTCCGACTTCCTCCATGTCGTGTGCCAGCAAAAAGGGCTGCAATGCGCCCTCGATGTCTTCGTGAGAGGGTTCGTTGCCGCGCAGCGCTTCCAGGCTCGCAAGAACCGCAGGCGGCCCCGGGCGATCGCTTCGCCGGGCGATGCTCAACTGTGCCTCCAGGTGCCGGCTCGCATAGCGCCGACCGATATCTATGGCTGCGAGCGTGTAATACGGCAGGACCGCTTCCAGGTGGTATACCGCCGCCCCCCAGTTGGCGAACGCGTTGAAGGTGGTCTGCAATTCCGCCTGCGGGGTGATGACGCGGCCGGTGAGCTCGCTCATCGTGGCATCCCAGGTGTCACGCGTGGCTTGGCCCAACAGTCCTGCGAGCATTCCCAATACCTGCTCGCCGTCCGACCCCAACTCCATCAGCGCGATGGCATCCAGGTCAAGAACCGCCACCGTCTGGGTCAGCACCGCAAGACGGACCTGATTGCGTGCGGAATCGAGGCTCTCCGGCCGCCCCGATCTGCCCGGAGCCAGTACCCCAGAAAGGTTCTCGTAATTCCAGAAAGCAAAGCGAAAGTTGCCCTCCTTAAGGCGGAGGTGATTTCCCTCCTGCCCAAGTTGCCCAGCCACTTGCATCGTCGGGCGCTTCCGGGATTGATCTTCTTCCGCAGCAGGAGCCCCGGAGTCCGGCGCCTCCTGCGAAGGCGCCTCCTCGGCAGGTGCTGGATCCTCGGCGGCCGCCGGCCGATCGCGCCGCTTCCGCGAAGCGTCCTCTTGCGGAGCAGGATCTTCCAGGGCCGGTAAATCCTCGTCGAAATCCTCGCTTTGCCGGCGAAGGGGGGATGGCGGCGGAGACGCCCCGATAAGCAGAGTGCCGCATAAGGGGCACGGCGAGCCGGCCTCCAACATGGCTTCGTCCCCGAAATATCTATCGCAGAACTCGCAATAGAGCACGGCTCAAGCTCTCTCAGGCATGGTGAAGACTCTCCAGCGCTTCCAGCGTCGCCGAATCCGGTTCCCCGGTCTGCGCCAGCCCATTGGCTTGCTGGAATTTTAATAGCGCTGCATGGGTCTTGGCTCCCACAAAGCCGTATTCATCTCCACAATCAAAACCGAGATTCAACAGTCGCTGCTGGGCCCCGTCCGCTACATTGCCCGGATCGAGATGGGAAAGACGCAGCTCATACTCTTCGCTTTCGCCCCACTCGTTGCGCAGGGTCAGCTTGCCCTTCCGCACTCCGGGCGGAACGGAGAGCTCGATGAGGCCTTGTTCGTTGGTTTTGCCGTTACGGACCGTGCTGCCGGCCTCGAGTAGATACTTCAGGCCTTGGCGCGGCTTTCCTTGCCAATCTGACATGCGCAGTCGCAGGATATCGGGGATTCCTTTGCGCCGGAACACGGTGCGCCGGTCGACCGGAACGCTTTCCTGGCGGGGAACGGGATCGGGGACGTAAATCTCATCTGAGTCATCCAGTAATGCGTACATCGAGCTGCGGCGGGAGCGCAGGTGTGTGTTCTGGGGATGATTCCAGATGGTTTCCGGCAGCAGCCCGGCTTCCGCCGCGATGCCCGCCACGCATTCTCCGTCCTGCAAGGTGCGTTTCCCGGCCATTAGGAAACCAACTCCCAGGCGTGCCCATCGAGATCGGGGAAGTTGACCATGCAACGGCCACTGCCGAATTCGAAATCGCGGGCCGACAGCACACCGTCGGCATCGGTTTTTCCCCAGCGCCGAGCGCCGTCGGGCAGTTTCAGCTCATAGCGCTGCCCCGCGATGCCCACGCCTTCCTCATCCACCAGTTGCACCTCCACCCAGTGCAGCCTGGTCAGAGGACAGGGCTGCACCGGCGTGCTGCCCCCGGCATAGCTTTCGCTGGCCGCGCCGGCTTTCTCCAGTTTGTCCGCGCCGCTACTCTCCATGGAAGAATCTCTGCCGTGCCAGGTGATTGAGTCGATTGCGCCGCAGCCTGGCGATCGCTTCCTGATATACCAACCGCGCGCATTCGTCCGGATCGCTGATGTTTGGATCGCTGAGAGTCTGCGCTATCCAGTCTTCCCCACCCACGTCGCGGCCGCGCAGCACGCACAGATTGAAATACTTATATACCGATGGCTCGCTCCACTTCATCAGCCGGCCGCGGCGCCGGCTGCGCCCGGCCAGATCCTCAACCATTTCGTGGCCTAAGGAGGCGCTCTCGACGGGGAAGAACTGCGCTGCATGACGCAGCATGGCGGCCACCGCTCGCCGTTCGAGATCCTCCGCCAGAATCGCCATCTGTTCCTTTCGGATCAGCAGCATAAAGCGAATACCCTCCCAAGGCCCGCTTGTGCGTACGCGGCACATGGGCGCTGATGGCATGAAGGCTTAAATTGTATTCCATGTTGAATTTATTCGTCAGGGTCCCGAAACTCCTCGAAACTCCTCCGGTGTTGTGAACGTCCCCAGGTTCCCAGGTTCCATTCAGGACGCGAGTCCTGGGACGCTAAAACAAGCCAAGCCAAGTCCCGCACGGACGACCGAGAGTAGCCCAGGACGCAAGTCCTGGGGCTACTCAAACTTACAACGGCTCAAAATTGTGTAAGCGAAATGGCCGGTTTGCCGGCGAGTCTCTGGCTAATGTGTCGACCCAACACTTCCGCAAATGAACCGTGGCCGCCGGGAGAGGTGTTGTACAGAACGACTACTGCGTAGTCGCCTTTTGGATTGAAGAATGCATACATGCTGTGCGCAGCAGTCGCGCCGTTATGCCAGTAGTTGCCTGTTTCCTGTTGGTAAAGCCACCCCAACCCAATTTGCATTCTTCCCGTTACCTCGCCTTGGAGCTTAAGAGACTGCCGCAGCGCTCCAGGTAGTGTCGCTCCGGTCGCAAAGCCCGGCATCATCTTCATTCGCTCGGGATGCAGATACGCCTCGAGATAGCTCATCAAATCCCCGGCGGTCGAGCGAAGCCCGATCGCTCCCGCAAGCGCATCCGACTCCCATATGTTCGCCGGTTTGTGGTACTCATCGTGCCCCGCGACGAGGCGCATCTGCTGCTCGGCGGTGAGCGAGACGGAGGTATCCTTGAGCCCGAGCGGCCCGGCGATCTCCTCCTGCACCAATTCGCCATACGATTTGCCCGCCCGGTCCGCAAGCGCGACACCGAGCAATCCGAAACCCAAGCTCCCAAAGGGTGACGCGTTTTGACTCGAGTTCGCGACGCCGTGCTTGCCCACATAGGCCACCAGATCGGAGGCATGATAGTCCGCATACGGTTGGTCCAGCTTCGCTACGCTTATGTTGTCGGGCATTGGCGGCAGGCCTGATCGTTGCGTGGCTAGGCTCAACAGCGTGATCTCCGGTCCATCGGGTTTGGCCACCGTACCCGCCGGCAGCAACTCCCGCACGGGTTCATCCAGTTTCACCGTGCCCTGCATGACCATTTGAGCCAGCATCAGCCCTGTGAAAGTCTTGGTCATTGAGCCAATCTCGAATATCGAATCCGGCTTTGCCTGTCCGTAGCTGAAGATGCGTCGAACCCCGTGCTGGTAGACGGCGATCGTTACGCCTCCGCCTGTTCGTGGACCCAGATCATTGCCCGTCAGTGCTCCGGAGATGTCTTTGTCGAGAATGGTCTCGAGCTCAGCGACATCGACCGGCGGCAGCGCGGCGTCGTAAACTGCGCCCGGCCGCTGCTTCTCTGCGGAGAGGGCCTCTTGCCGATGAAAGTCCGAAGCAGTCAATACCGCCTTGGTGGTCTGGCCCTGGAGAATCGATTGCGACCAATTCCCAACCAACCGGTTGCCATCTGCTGCCAAACTACCCTTCCAGTGCAAACCGGCCACGGGCACAGCGAATGAAACTTCACTTCCATTCAAGATCACATTGGCGCACTCCTCCGCCATCGTATAGGCGTCCAGCTGGTCGAGGGTGCAGTATTCGTGGCCGGTTACGTCACTTCGGAACACCAGCTGGTTCCGTCCGGATTCGGTCTCTGAGCTCTTTTGCAATTCGAGCCAGATCCCATCTAACGGCGACGGATGGGTCGCAGCGATAAACTCCTGCAAGGTGAAGTCGACCAGCAGGGATGCGTTCTTCTGGGTCCAGGTACCGGAGATCTTCTTGTCATCTGCTGCGATGGCTCCGGTGAATGTCGCATCTATATACGGCACTACAAATTTCACAGCTCGCCCATCAAACTGAATATTTGAAAGGGTGAACATCCACGGATCAGAGGGGTCCAGATGGTCGAGCGTCCCTCGGAGCGTCCCGTCCAAATTAGTCTTGAACCGCAAATTCGCGGACTTACCTCCAATTTCGCCGGCATAGTCACCCACCAGACTTTTGGCCAAAGACGAAACCGGGGCATGTGCGGACGTGTGTCCTAATTCAGTTGAAAGTGCGAAAGACAGCAACGCGAGGCCGATCCGTGCCATCGGAGCAAAACGCGGGAACATATGGGTGAAGATCTCCGTTACTTCCAACTATTGCCAAAGGGTCAACGCACTCTTGGCAAGCTAAGGCTCGATTGTTGCCATATACGACGATTTGTGGTCAGACGATTTGTGGTCAGACGGGACTGGAACTTTGCTAAGAGTAGTACACTGGCCCCATCTTTTCCCTAAGTGACCCGTCTGACCACGAAATTCGACCACGAAATTCCTGACGATTAAATCCGCTTACGCTAGCAAAAGAGGGGAATCAATCAAACCTCGAGAAACCAGGTGCCTATTCTCCATGTGGTGAAGCACGACTTGTTCAGACACGTTATACTCATCTGAAATTTGCTCGACCACTTTGCCAATAGAACGTTGATCGATCCCGTTAGGATAGCGCTCCTCGATCATCACAGATGGACAGAGAAACTCCGCAGCGAAAGCACGCTGGAATTTTTGTCGTGCGGTCATCGTGTTGGTGACGGGCATCATACGGTCATTGAAGTCGGGCGCGAGATAATCCCCCAGCACGCGTGCTATATCAAAGCGCCGCCCATGATCGTGCACGCGGTTCACTGCGAAACCGAGTTTGCCGTCACTCGGCCCCCTATAGCCGAATGAGAAAGGCGCTTCCGGCTTCGTTTCTTGTAGCTTCGCGATGGGCAGGCTCAGGCGCTCTGCCAAAGCGAGATCCGCAACAGGGGCGGAGCTCAACTCCCACTTTTGTCGCAGAGCGTATGCCAGGTACTGTCCGTGTTGCCAAGGAGCAGGTCCGGAGGTTTGGTTCAAACTGTCGCCAACATGAGGCGCTAATTCATCCAAGCGGGGCACATCCGCAAATGTTTTTATTCTCTGCGCTATTCCTTTGACTTGTGAAAGGATCGCCTGTATTTCAGTACTGCTTGAAGCTGCGGCTATCTCTTCAATCGCAAGCTGCCCAAGCTGTTTACTCCATTTTAGTAAGGAAGAGATGAGTGAATCATTGCTATCGGGATCGATGCCAGGATACGCTTCCAACTTCCTATAAGACGAAAGCTTTGTGTTACTCAATTCATTCGTCAGATCGTGCCAGAGTTCCTGCAGTTCGCTCTTTTTTACACCCATATCGCTCAGTCTGACGAGCACTGTCTCAACAAAGCTCTTAACGCTGCTTTCGAAATCGATGGCTGAGACTGTCGCACCAAAACTGTTTAAAAATCGGACTGGGACGATGCTCTCATTTGAACCGGAGGCATGTCGTTTACAAACGACGGAAATCTTGACCCCGTCCGATCCCCTGAAAACGAGATCCGGCCATACGTATCCGCCGCCAATAGCTGCTGTGGAGTGAGCCATTAACCAATCAAGGTTCTCGGTCGCCAGCTCCGGTTCCCATCTCAATCGCCACCAATTGGCCACAAGCCACTTGGCTATCGGCTCCGCGGAGACCCTTATGGTGGATCGTACTGTTCGAGATTCCAGGTCCTCAACCTGAGTGACGCAATTCTCTCCGATGTTGATAGCAAGTTCCGAATTCGTCGCACTCTCTGCGGGATCTCCAGAGCTTAAACCCAACCACTCGTGGATTGAGATCGAGAAGCTCTCACTCATGGCTTAGTTGTTCCTTCCACCGTCTCAAAACCTCTTGCGCCAGGGGATCTCCGCCGAGCATAGGATAGCCATGGTAAGTGGCGCGCTCCACATTATCGAGTTGGGCCTCGAGCGCAATGTCTCCAGGCGCAACGGCCCAAATATTCTGCGGGAGCTCGCCTCGACACTGAACAGAGATCAAGCTGAACTTGACTCCGTTCTTCAGTAATTGCTGCGCCACGCTCCGTTCGGAAATATGCACTGCAGATCGCCCGCCTCTTTGCCGAGGTCGACCAGCCTTGGCTCGCCACCCGCGTCACCGGCGCCCGTCTTACAGCCAGCGGTCTTGTCCACACCCTTCGCGATCAGCAGCCGTCTACCGACCGCCGGCTCCTCGCGCTCTCTGAAGAGTTCGCCTCCGTCCTCCGTACGCTCAAGTCCGGCAACGGGCACTTATCCCCCCTGCTTCGCTGCGCCTGGGATAGTGGCCATCTCCCGACTCTCGATATGCACCAGAACCTGCAGGCCACCGGAACCCATATCAGTCTCATTGCTCACATTACCCAGCGGGAGCTTACCCCGAATCTCCACTCCACCGAAGCCCATAACGGCTTTGCCAACCGCTGCCTCTGGGCCTGGGTCGAGCGCAGCAACTGCCTTCCCGACGGCGGAAGCCTCACCGCCAATGATCTATCACCGGTCGCTCGCGAGCTCCGCCGCGCCCTTGATTGGGCTACCACCACTCCTGAAATCGTCTTTCGCCGCAACGCTGCGGCCGGCGACCTTTGGCGGGACTGCTATCCCAGCCTGAGCCAGCTTCGGCCCGGCCTACGCGGCGCCGCCACCAGTCGCGCCGAAGCCCAGGTCCTGCGTCTCAGCGCCATCTACGCCGCGTTGGACTCCACCCCCGTCATCGCCCTGCCTCACCTCCAGGCTGCCCTCGCCGTATGGGATTACTGCTACGCCAGTGCCACCCTCCTCTTCGGCAGGTCCACCGGAGATCCCATCGCCGACCGTATCCGCGAAGCCATCGACGCCGCCGGCGGCGCATTGTCGAAGTATCAAATTGTGCGCCTCTTTCATGGCCACATGGAGACCGACCGTATCGACGCTGCCCTCGAAACACTCATTGCCCTCGGTGCCTTGGGCATCCAAAGCGAGCCCACCGGAGGTAGACCCTCTACCCGCTGGGTGGCCATCGCAGCGGACCAACACCAGGAAAATGCGGATTCGCTAGCCGAAGACGAGGAATCGGTAGAAGCTCAATAGGGCCTTTTATCGCTTTTATCGCTTTTTGCGCACTTTTTTTTGACGCTTTGGAACCCTTCAGAAGGTTGCGATCTGCGCAGCTGAAGGGCTAGCTAAGCTGGCGGGTGCGAGCCGGAGCAGTCCTACGCTGGTGATTCGCGCCGTCCACAAGGGATGGACGCGGCGGTCATTCAGGCCCCGAGCCGATAGCCTGACCTCATCAAAGCCCGAATTGCACAGGTAGTCCTCTACGTCAGGCGAGGTGAGGTAGTCCTCGACAATCGAGCTTACGCGGTCGGCATACGCCGGCTCCGCCGGCCAGACTACAGGAAATTGCAGGGACAGGATATTGGCGTGGTCGCCCATCAAGTCCACTGCTACCTTGCTCGGATGGAAAGCGGCCGCGAGTTCATCGGCTTTCTTAAGCCGCGCCTGCACCGCAGTCGCACGCTGGCCCCTCGGCCGAAGAAGGATGTAGGAATAACAACTCTCGCCGGCCGGTGGCGGCAGGATCCCCGGGGAAGGACGTCGCACGTCAGAATGGACTTCTTCCTCCCCAGCCGCGTGAGCGACTGGTAACGAGAGCTGTTCCTGCCGGCACGCAGTCAACATGAACAGCAGCGTGGTGAGAACCAGGAGTTTGCCTGCCATATCGGCCTCTGAAAAATCCCTCGGCTGTCTCTGGCCAATAGGATGCACCTTTCCTGGGGCGAAGTTCAAGCTAGGAGTGAAGAATTGTTTTTCTCGCTGTTGTAACAGTTTTACTTTGTGCTAAATAGGCCGGATACTTCAACCACCTGCTCGACAGGCTGCCGGAGCCTGTTTTGTATTTCAGGGCCCGATTTCAGCCGGCCATCCCTGCTTGAAAAGTACTTGGGCTTTAAGAACTCGGTTCTGGAAGGGCACGGCTTCAGCCGTGCCGTAAATAACATGGCCCTACCCGGCTTTAGCCGCTGAGGTACGCTTTTCTATCCTCCAGATTCTCCTGTGCGCTGATAAAAAGATGCCCTCAAAGCCCGGAATATTTTCATTTACTTACGGTCCGACTTAGTCGTGCCCTGATACAAAACAGAGTTTTTCCGCAGCCTGGTTCAGGCGTGGTGGGGCAGGGAAATGACGGGTCCCCTGAGCTCGTTGTGCCTCCTGCGGAGCAGATGCGGGGTGACAAGAATCGCCAGGTTGCTCACGTCGAATTCCTTGGTGGTGCTGCTGAGGGCCGTAAACCCGGGCAGTTCGCTTAGGCCGGGGGTGCCGCTCACCGCATTCGACTCCTGCCGGGAGAGGTTGCCGACCACCAGCGCGCTGGCTCCGCTGACCAAATGAATGTCGGCCGTGTAGCTGCGATTAGTAAGCACGGGCAGGCCGTTGAAGCTGGCGCCTTGCAGGGCCTGAATCTTCAGGTCGAGCTTAAGCACCACGTCGTCGTTGCGCTCGATTCTGGGAGTGACTTTGAACGTCAAGCCGAGGTCTTGATATTGCACCTGCGGAATGGGTGCGATGCTGGAAAGGCTGCTGGCGCTGAGGCCCAGACCGCTCAAAACGCTGGAAAGTCCGGCGCTGGTGATCCCCGGAATATTTACCGATGAGGGAGTAATGCTCGAATAACTCGAGGTGGTGATTGGGTATCGGGTGCCACTGCGGATGGTTCCTTCGGCATTGTCGTCGAGGCGGATCTGGACCTGATCGAGGGAGCGTGTATCGGCCGCATTGAAGCTGAGGTTTCCGTTTATCCCGTTGCTGGTGAGTCCCGTCAGGGTCTGGCCGCCGCCGAAGGTGGCAAAGGGCTGGCTCAGGATAGAGCTGCTCACTTCCCCCGAGGCGATCAGAATGGCGGCGATGGCGGCAAAGTCGCCGGCGTTGGCCAGGCCGCTGGAAATAATCTGCTGCACCAGGCTGGCGTTTTGCGCGATGACACTGTTCAGTTCGGTGGAGACGTCGAACACAGTGGTGGTTTGCGGTGGCTGGATCCCATAGAGGCGCGTTTTGGTGTTTTCCACCTCGTAGATTTTTACATCCAGCAGGACCTCGCTTTTGCCGTCCAGCAGATCGGCGAGAGTTTCGTTGAGAGCTCGCAAGTTGGCCACCGGAGCACGAACCGTCAGGGTGCCCAATTCCGGTTGCGCTGCGGTTTGTTGGATACCGAGAACGTTGCGGGCCAGGTTGCTCATGTCACTGAACTCGGTCGCGGTGAGGCCGGGGAGACGAAGGGTCTCCAGTGCCAGCCGGTCGTATTTGTCGTGATTCTCTTTGCTTTCTTTGGCCACCAGAACGCGGACCGGATCGAGGGGCACCATGAAGGAATTGGTGGTCAGGTTTAGCAGGTGCGCGGCCTGGGGAAAATCCACATCGTCGACGTCGAAGCGGATGGTTTTGGTGGCCAGGGAACCGTCGTCCACCATTTTGAGTCCGTAGGCTTCAATCACTCGCCGCAGCACCTCCTGCTCCGTACTGCGGAAGTGGAAGCTTTGCTTTCCCGGCTTCGGCGTGAGTTCGATGGGCGGAGCCAGAGTGGCGAGGACGCTATCGGACGGCGCTTGGTGGAGATTGGCCAGATCGTCGATATGTTGGGCGACTTCCGGGTTTTTCGGGTCCATCTGCAGGGCTTGCGCGAGCATGGCTCGGGCCACGTCGGGGTGGCCGGTTACTCGGGCTTTGTCGGCATCCTGTATGAGTTTGGTAACGCTATGCTGGCGCGCAATCTGCCAGTCGAGCGCGTAATCGCGGTTGGAAGGGTCGGCTTGGGATGCTTTGGCGAAGGCTTTTTCGGCGGCGTCGACGTCACCTTTTTCCATGGCGCGCACGCCTTGCAAGTAGAACTTCTGCGCCGTCCGCGCCTCGGAGGACTGCTGTGCGTTCACGCAGAGGGGCGTAAGCGCACAGAACGCGGCCAGCAGGCGGATTAAGCGCATGAAATTATCCTAGGCGGCTGGTCAATCATGGGCAAGTTACCACGGACCCACTCCCCCATCGGAACCAATGGTCGCAGACCTTCCCCTCAAGCCTGTCGCGGGCTTCACAGATCCGCCCGGGTGCCCCATGTTCGCCCCAGCGTACGTGGGCCGAAAACGATGGGCGAAGCCCTCAACCGCCTTTTGTTCCGGAAATCTCTGTGTGGATGCTCTTTCTGGGAAATGTTTTTGACCGACCGAAACACACAGGTATGCTCTGAGAAAAAACAGTGGGTTTAGGGGTTCGGTTTGGGGACCAACAGCAGGGCATCGAGTGTCGAGACGCAGACTTCCGGATCGTATTGGAGCAATTCGTCGTAGGAATACACTCCGGTGGCCACGGCGACGGTGGGAAGCCCGTTGGCCTTGGCTGCTGCGATATCCGAGGGCGTGTCGCCGACGACGCATAGTTTGACGTTAGGCCCGGCAAGCTTCCGAGCATTGGCGATCAGGTCGGAACGCAGAGCGTGACGGTCACTGAAGCCGCCGAAAGTAAAGTAGTCCCGCAGCCCCGCGATCTCAATCTTCAGCCAGCCGATCTGTTCCAGGTTGCCGGTGGCTACGCCCAGTACCTTGCCCCTTCCTTTGAGATACGCCAACAGGGACAAGACGCCAGGCATCACGGTTACGCTCATGTGCTGCCGGCGTTCCATAACCGTCTGCCGCATGCGCACCAGGATCTCTTCCACCCGCGGCTGCCAGACCTCGTCATCGATAGCGGCCTGGCGAAAAGCATCGCGCAGGATTCCCGTATCGGTGCTGCCGTGCACGGGCACGCCGGCAATCGAAAGAGGATGTCCCATGACGAATTCCACACTGGAAGAGAAGGCGTCGGTATGAACGCCGCCCTGGGCGTGCAGCAGAGTGCCGTCAATGTCGAAGAGGTAGCCATCGCAGTCGTCCCAACGAAATCCGTCGCGGACGGCGACGAGGGCTTCGGCCACTAGTTGCGCACCGTCTGTTTGTTCTCAAAAGCCGGACGCTCGGCGCGCGGCGGACGCTTGAGGCCATTGCGAATTTGTTCCGGATCGAGTTTCAGTTCCGCGATGGTGCGGCGAAGCGTGTTGCGGTGCATGCTCAGCTCGCGAGCTGCCTTGCACTGGTTTCCCCTGTGATGCGACAACACTTCCAAAATGAAGCGTCGTTTGAACTCGCGCACTGCCTCGTCATAATGAATGCCGCCGGCGTGCATCTGCGTCACAAGACTATCCAGCTCACGTTTCACGAAAACCTCTTTCCTTTTCCTACCCGCTCGACCGCCGGGTTTGTGTTTGTCTGGTAATTTAAATTTCTGAACTCGGTTTCAACCAGTTGGGTTGAGCCAGGCGAAGCGCTTCTAACCCTTGACGGATTTCCTGCCCGAGATCTACTGGAACAACGTGTGAGCCGCCGTGGGCGGCGGTTAAAAAAGCCGGCGCCAGCCGGGAGCTAACTAACCAATCCTGCCGCGGCAAAAACGCCACCGTGCCCATCAGGACCAGAGTGACCACGATACAACCCTCAACCAGCCCCACGACTGCTCCCAGCAGTCGATCTACAATACCCAAGCCAACTCCGCGAAACAAGCCGCGAAGCAAACGCCCCACGATGCCTGCCACGATCATCACCAACAGGGCAATCAGCAGGAAGGCAATGAAATTCGCGACCTCGCGGTTGTGAATTACACGCTGAACCCAGGGTGCGAACCCTCCATAGTTTGCCGCGGCGATGAACAGCCCAGCAATGGTGCCGGCGATCGAAAAGGCCTCGACAAAAAAGCCCTTGACGAAAGCAGAGCCCACAAAAAACACGAGAACGATAACGATCAGCAGGTCGGCCAGGTTCATGCTGATTGCCTAAATTGCCGGGCCGGTAAGCAAATGGAGCGCCTGCTCATATTTTTCCTGTGTCTGGCGGACCACGTCGGCGGGAAGCTCCGGCGCTGGTGGCAGTTTATTCCAACCCACGGTCTCCAGATAGTCGCGTACAAATTGTTTATCGAACGACGGCTGCGGCGCTCCCGGACGATATCCTTCGCTGGGCCAGTAGCGGGAGGAGTCGGGAGTCAGCACCTCATCGGCCAGCACCATCCCTTTCGCGGTGAGTCCAAACTCAAACTTGGTGTCGGCGAGAATAAGGCCGCGCCTGGCTGCGTGATCGGCTGCCTTGGCGTAGAGAGCAAGGCTCAGCCGGCGCAATTCCTCTGCATGGCCGCCACCTACGCGAGCCACCATCTGGTCGAAAGAAATATTTTCGTCGTGCTCGCCGCTCATGCTCTTGGTTGCCGGGGTGAAAATCGGTTCCGGCAGACGATCCGACTCACGCAGGCCGGGCGGCAGTGGGATGCCGCAAATCTGGCCGGTCCGGGTGTAGTCCTTCCAGCCTGAACCGGAAAGATATCCGCGCACCACACACTCGGCGGAAAACATGCGGGCGCGATTGACCAGCATCGACCGGCCACGCAGCTCCTCTTGGTAGGGCCTCAGCTGCGCCGGATAATCTTCTACCTCCGCGGTAACCAGGTGGTTGGCAACGATGTCAGCGAGGTAATGGAACCAGAAGAGAGAAATTTGCGTGAGCACGCGGCCCTTGCCGGGTATTCCCGTAGCCAGCACATGATCGAAGGCGGAGATTCGATCGGTCGCCACCAGCAGCAGCAGATCGCCGACCGCGTACAGATCGCGCACCTTACCTCGCGTATACAGTTCGAGGTCTTCGAATTCGGTGGCAATGAGCGTCGGCAAAAGTGGTGCCTCGGGGGAGAGGGATGACTTTCCGATTGTCCGAGGTGGAGACATCTTTGTCAACGCAGGAAAAATGCAACCGGCTGCGGTACCGCGTGAGCATGCGCAGGATGCACATTTGATTGTCAAACGGCTGAGAAGGAGTGGTTACTTTTGAGCAGAGGTGGTTACGCCATCGCCAACTTGCGTTCCTGGTTTCGGTCTTGCACCCGTTCCCGGCCACGGCCGTGGTTCGCTTCTTCATGAGCGAGGCGCACGGAAACCAGCTTGGATACTCCTGGCTCCTGCATGGTTACGCCATAGATCAAGTCCGCCGCGGTCATCATGCGTCGGGAGTGAGTGACCAGCAGGAACTGTGTTTCGCTGCTCATTCCCTTAAGCATTTCCGCCAATCTGCCTACGTTGGTTTCGTCCAGAGGCGCGTCAACTTCGTCCAGCACGCAGAAGGGGCTGGGGGCATGTTTGAAAATGCCAACCAGCAGCGAGAGCGCGGTGAGAGCCTTTTCGCCACCGGAGAGCAGCAAAACATTTTGCAGTTTCTTGCCCGGAGGCGAGGCCACGATGTCGATGCCGCTTTCCGCCGTGTTCTCTTCATCGGTCAAGCGCATAAAAGCTTGACCACCGCCGAAGAGACTGGTGAAGGTGGTGGAGAAGTTCTGGTTGATTGCGGCAAAGGCTTCGTCGAACTTCTGCCGGGTAATCTGATCGATTTCGCGAATGGTCGATTGTGTGTTCTCGATGGCGTCCATCAGGTCTTTGCGCTGAGTTTCGAGGAAGCCGTGGCGATCCGCCGTCTCCTGGTACTCTTCGAGCGCCATCATGTTGACCGGGCCCATGGCTTCGAGCTTCTGCTTCAGCCCGCGGCACGCTTCTTCTTCTTCCGCCAGCGGGTCACCCTCCAGGCGGCCTAACTCTTCCTGACGCAGGGGGCCGGCTTCGATGCCCAGATCGCTGACGCACGCCGCTTCCATGTACTCCAGTTCCACCGTCAGCTTGGCTGACTGCGCGCTGCGCGTGCTGCGCGCCTCGCGGAAGGCATCCATCTCCGATCGCAGAGCCTTCAGGTGGTGTTCCAGATCTTTCAATTGCTCGCGCAGCAGCCTGGCCTCTTCCGTCGATTGTGCTGCTTCTTCCAGAGCGCTTCTGCGTTCTTCGGCCAGGCGCTCGCGATCGACCGCCAACTGGTCGTTTTCGCGGGTGCGCTGTTGTTCTTCTGCGGTGGCCGACGCCAACTGCTGTTCCAGTTGGTTCACCCGCCGCTCCAGGTCGCCGTACATGCGATCGATGCGAGCGAACGCCGCTTCTGCGCCGCGGCTGCGTTCTTCTAGTCCTGCCAGGGTGGCGGAAACACTGGCTGCCTGCTGCTGCGCTTCTTCGCGCCGCCGGCGCAACTCTTCCATACTCTGCTGCAGCTGGTTCAGCTTGCCTTCAGCGGTAGCATGATCGCTTTCCAGGCGAGCTACCTCTTCGCGCTGGGCTTCGATGGCCGCCTGGCGCACATGGCGCAGGTCTTTGTTGCGCTCGCTCTGCACCATCCAGTCGTTCAGGCGCCGTTCCAACCGGGCCACCTCGGCGTCCATTTGACGCAGCGCCGCGCTCTGGTTCGCGCTTTCCCGTTCTGCATTGCGCCGCTCTTCGCTGAGCCTCTCCGACTGGGCTGCCAGCTCGCTCAACAAGCGGGCCAGGGAAGCGGCAGTGATTTCCGCACGGCCTAGCTCGGCTTCGACCGAGTCCAGTCGCTTTTGCGTTTCCCGCAACTCCCCCTTCAGCGCCAGCGGACCCTCCGCCCTGGGCTTGCCCCCGGTGACGGTGACGTTGTGAAAGCACTCGCCCGACGGCGCCAGGAAGAAGGCGTTGGGGTTTCCCAGTGCCAGGGTCTTTGCCGACTCCGCATCGGGGGTGACAAATCCGTCGCGCAGCTTGGGCAGAATCACTTCCAGCGATCGGCCAAAGCCATCCAGCACGCGGATGCAGTCTTTGAGCCTTTTTACCCCGACGCTGTTGTGTTCAGCGTCCAGGGAATCACCGGCAAACGAGAACTTGGCCTGGGAATCGTCGGGATGGACCAGGAACGTTGCCCGCCCGTCGACGTCGCTCTTCAGCAGCCGCATGCCTTCGTGGGCGGCGTCCCAGCTGTGGACCACGATGTAGTTCAGCTCGTCACGCAGGAAAGAATCAACCACTGTTTCGTATTCACCGCTCACTTCCAGGAAGTCCGCGAGCGTTCCTACGGGAGCCATGCCCCCGCCCAGAGAGCTGGACTTGAGCAGCTTGCGCACGGTGTCAGTGGAATAGCTGTGCTCGCGGATGAGCGACTGAAGCGAGTTACGACGGCCGGTCAGGGTAGCCATCTCGGCGCGTAAGCGGTCGCCCTCGAGTTTGGTTGCGCTTTCTTCACTGCGCCGGCTCTCGGTTTCCGCCCGCAGGGCGCCCATTTCTGATTCCAGCCGCTGGAGTTGTTCGGTGACGGACTCAAACTTGAGCGAAGCCTGTCCTCGTTCCTGGCCGAGCGAAGCCAGCTCAGCGCTGGCGGCGCTAATCTCCACCCCCAGGCGCTCCGCATCCTGCTCCAACGCGGTCAAAGACTCTTCCGCGTGCATGGTTTGGTTGCGGGCATGCCCGGCTTGGGAAAGCAGTTGCATAGCATAGCGGCGTGCCGCTTCCAGTTGCTGTTCGGCTGCGTTCACGGCTTCGGCCGCATCGCGCGCCTGCGACTGGCGCAACTTGGACTCTTCACGCACGCCGGCTGCCTCGGCTGCGGCGGTTTCGAGGAAGCTGCGATGTGAGTCGCGCTCGACGACTAATCCCTGCAGGTGCAGTCGCGCCTGCTCCAGTTCGGCCGAACCGGCGGCCGCCCGCGTCTTTAATTCGGCGATGCGCTCCTGGTTGGATATTTCCCGTGTGGTCGCGCGTTCCAGGTCTACCGAGGCCTGGTTGGCTCGCGCGTTGGCGTCCTTGGCCGTCGAGTCCAGTTCATAGCCGCGCGTCATTCCGGTGGAGTACTCACCCTCGAGCGAGTCCACTTGCCCGGCGCCCTGCTCGATCTTGGTTGCCAACTCAGCGATCTCAACCGTCAGCGCAGCCTGCTCGCTATCCATCTGCGTAATCCGGCTGGCCAGCACCACGCGTAAGCGAGCGCGCATTTCGTCCCGCAGTGCGGCGTAGCGTTCGGCTTTCACTGCCTGCCGCTTGAGCGAACCCATTTGCCGGGTCACTTCTTCGAAGATATCGTCGACGCGCGCCAGGTTCTGTTTAGCCTGCTCCAAGCGAAGCTCGGACAGGCGTTTTCTGGTTTTGAAGCGAGTGATGCCCGCCGCCTCTTCGATAATGGCGCGGCGGTCATGGGGCTTGGAGCTGAGCAGTTGCCCGATCCGCTCCTGCTCGATAATGGCGTAGGATTCCGGGCCCAGCCCGGTGCCCATGAAGATGTCCTGGATATCGCGCAGGCGGCAGAGTTTGCCGTTGAGCAGGTATTCGCTTTCGCCGGTGCGAAACAAACGGCGGGTGACGATGATCTCGCCCTGGCGCGCGGCTCTCTGGAAGCGGCGGCGGCGGATTTTCAACACCACCGGGTTTTCCGCCGGGGGCGGTGCAGCTTCGGTCTTGGCCTGTTCTTCTGCCGCGGGGACCGTCCCTTCGGCGGCGGCGCCTTCGAGGACAGTGCCGGGCTGAACCTCGGCGATGATCTCTTCTGTCTCCGCCGCCCGTTCCGCCCGCATCTGCTCTTCGTCCCAGTCGACCTTTTCCGATCCGGCATCGTCAGCCGCTTCCTGCCCGTCCAGCAAGGGGCCATCGGTATACGCATCGGGATCTATGAGCGAGAGGGAAACTTCGGCCATGCCGAGGGATTTACGCTCCCGGGTTCCGGCAAAAATGACGTCTTCCATCTTGGCGCCGCGCAGAGACTTGGCCGATTGTTCGCCCAGAACCCAGCTCACCGCGTCGAGAATATTCGATTTGCCGCAGCCATTGGGACCCACCACTACGGCGATTCCCTGGCCGGGCAGAGTCACCTCCGTGCGATCGCAGAACGACTTGAACCCCAGCATCTGGATCTTTTTAAGCTTCAGCATGGACGTGTTCCTTTGGCCTTAGAAAGACTCTAGCGGGCGAGTTCCGTGGAAGCAACATGGGCACCCCAACATGTTGTGGATAAACCGTACACAACCCAACGAGTAGGCCTTTCCTACGCTCCGGTCGGGATGAGAAGTCTTTTTCAGTGTCCCGAAAAATGCCGATTTCTTAAATTGACACACTCTCGAGGCTAGACCTGCCCTGGAAACGTTACAAGTAACGTTCGGGGCACATGGGCTAACCCTTCCATTGAGTATGATGGCCCTAAGCACCTCATTTATAAAGAGTAGCCGCATGACCTGTGGGAAAACAGCGGGTCTGGCCACGGCGCTTGGCGGCGTAGGCCATTTTGCCAAGGCTCGACTCAGGGCTTGGTGGTGGGTCGCAGCAAAATTTCGCTGACGAAGGACGTGTCAGACTGGGTCACCAGCATGGCCACCACCTGGGCCACGTCGTCTGGCTGGAGCATCCGATTGCGGTTCTTGGTGCTATTTGCGTCTCCGAAGTGGGTGTTGACCGATCCTGGGGCAATGACCGAAACGCGCACGTTGTATTGCCGTAGCTCTTCTGCCACCGAATACGTCAAACCGTTGAGTCCCCATTTGGAGGCGGAATAGGCCGCTCCCCCGGGCAGGACGTTCTTTCCCGCCAGTGAGGAAATATTGATGATATGGCCAGAATTGGCCGTGATCATTAACGGAGCTAAGGAGCGGATCATGAGGTAGGGCCCACGCAAATTGGTATGCATCATCTTGTCCCACTCGTCGACGGGCAATTCGATGAGCGGTTTTCGCAGTACACCGACCCCGGCGTTGTTCACCAAAATGTCACATCGGCCGTGTTCCTTTTGAACCCTTTCGCCGAGCACTGCTACGGCTTTTGCGTCGGTCAGGTCGCAAGGCATGACGAAGGCCTTTCCCCCCCGTTGCTCAATTTCTACTTTTACCTCCGCCAGTCGAGGCTGGTCGCGGGCGGTAAGCAGTACGGCTGCACCCATGCGTGCGAGACGGAGCGCGATGGCCTCACCGATTCCCCGCGCTGCGCCTGTCACCACCGCAACCTGGTTACTCAAGGGAGTGATCGAATCAAGCGTATTTTGAACTTTTGTCATTGGGCTTTGGTCGTTATCCATTCGTTTACCTTGTCAGAAGCGACAACCGTTTCTATAATCCATCCACAGCTGACCGGAAAGACTCTGGTTTTTCCCAATGGCAATCTGAACCATAGGGTCGAAGGATCAAAGCGTTTAGCGTGAAACGAGTTTTCCGGCTAGCATCCCATCGAATGAAAATGATTTCTGATCTCTGCATTTCCCTGATTCCCGCATCACTTAGGAGCGTTGCATGAAGAAGTACGTCCTTGCTTCCTTGTTGGCCTTGGCCACTATCGTTCCGGTCAGCGTTCCTATGGTCTACGGCCAAGGCGCCCAACCCGGTCAGCTCACCATTAAAGACCCCACCGAATACAACGACTACACCAATGCGATTGGGCAGTCCACACCCCCTGCAAAGGCTGCGGCGATCGAGACATTCCTGACCAAGTACCCGAACTCCGTGGTCAAGAACGACCTGCTGGGACAGCTCATGCTTCTTTACCAGCAACAGAACGACATGAATAAGACGTTGTCTACCGCGGATCGGCTGCTTGCAGTGGATCCGGGTAACCTGCGCGCTTTGGCGGTTTCGGTTTTCCTGGAGGAAAGCCAAGCCGGCAGCAAGACCGCTCCGGCCGATGCGCAACCGATTTATGACAAAGCGGCCAGCCAGGCACAGACGGGGCTAAGCGCTGCCAAGCCCGCGGATATGTCGGAGGCTGACTTTCAGAATTTGAAGGGTGCGACCGCACCCATCTTCAACAGTGCCATCGCCAAGGACGACGCCAATAAAAAGGACTTCGCCGGGGCCATCGCGGCTTTCAATAGCGAGCTGAAATCCTACAAGGACCCGGCGTCGACGCAAGCGGGTCCGGGGCTGAACGACACCTATCTGTTGGGAGAAGCCTATGCGCAGCAGACCCCGCCGGATCTGAAGAATGCGGCCTGGTTCCTGACCCGGGCGGCTCAGTTCGCTCCTCCCCAAGCCAAGCCCCAGATCGAAAAGGCGGCCGAGTACTTCTACAACAAGTACCACGGCAGCATGGATGGCTTCCCAGCGGTCCAGACTCTGGTCCAAAACAACCTTTTTCCGCCCGCCGAATATAATCCCACGCCGGCTCCGCCGCCGCCGTCGCCCGCCGACCTTGCCGCACAGACCGTTGCCTCCACACCTGATCTGAAATCGCTTAGCCTTGCCGACAAGGAGTTCATCCTTTTCAACGGTAAGCCTGAGGACGCGCAGAAGGTTTGGGACGTGATGAAGGGACAACGGGTCGAGGTGCCGGGGATGGTCATTTCGGCGGCTCCTGATTCCGTTCAGCTAGCGGTCACGGAAGATAACAAGCAGAGCAAGAAGGCGGACTTCACGATCAGCATGAAGACCCCACTCAAGAGCGTTCCTGCGATCGGGGCGACCGCTACCTACGACGCCACATTTGATTCCTATGTGCCTAACCCGCCGATGATCACCCTTATCGACGGCGAACCACCGGCTAAGGCGGCTCCGACACACCGTCGCGCACGCTAGACCTATAGAACTGGGAAGGGCAGCCCTGCGAAGGGCTGCCCTTTTTTCGTGCGGGGTGAAGACCGCCCGTGGCCATCCGTGCCCGGTCCCAAATTTCTCCCCAGCCTGTCTCGCTTGCTGCAGACTCACGTGTCAAGCTAAGCTCATCCCCGGCCACAAGGGGAGAGGCCCGCTCACTGCGTGGTAGAGTGGGGAAATTGATGCCACCCTTTGCCCCCATGTTCCGGCCTCTGCTGCTCATGAGCGTTGCCTTGCCGGCCGTCCTGGCTTCAGCCCAGGCACCCAGGCAGGACCTGTTTCCTGGGGTTATATCAACCAAAACCGACACTCCCTTTCCCGGGATCGTGCCGGTTCCCATGGGGACCACGGCACTCGCCGCTCCACCAACCGTGATTGCACTCGCGCATCTGGATCCCGCGCAAATGAGCAGTGCGGATTACGAAGTTGTCTCCAACCTGAGTGCCGAGCTGTCCAAGCAGGCCGCGCTGGCAAATTTCGACATCAGCCAGCCGGCTTGGCATTTCCAGCAAATTCTGTGCCCGGCGTTCCCGGATTACGTGTTCCTGGCATTCAGCCACGGGGCGGATGAGAGCGGCTCATCCCGCTTCGGAGCCATCCTGCCGCGCAATGACTCCCGGGTTCGCATCCTCACGACCTATGCCCACGGGTTGCGGCCGTTTGAAGCTTCCTGGAACAGACCGGGTACCTTCGAGGTTTTCAACGGCTTGCTACGCGACGAGCGGGGCAAGACGCCCCTTAGCTACGCACCGAACTGGTTGTTGATCTCAGTGTGCTATGCAGAATTGAGCGGATATCCGGTTCAGGTGCTCAATACAGTTCCACGCCCCGACCTGACGATGGACCTGCTTCGCCTGGATGCGAACCAGCCGCAAATGGTGATTGGCGCGGATCAGAGTGCCGAGGTCAAGTTCAGTGATGTCTCCCGGCCTACCATCACGACCAACTGGTCGCTCCATTTCGACCATAAGGGCCAGCTGACGTCCGCGTCCCAAAGCCAGGTGCGCCAGCCTTCCACGATCGCGCTAAAGCCTTGAAGAGCCCTCTTTAGCCCGCAGGCGCTACTCCCCCAGCATGATGCGTTGAATGGAGAACGCTCTCCCGCTGGCTCCGTCACACTCCACCAGCGAGGCGCACATGCGGGGGTCGCCCTTGGCGGCTTCGAATTTGCCCGGCATGCCGGTCAGGAAGCGGTGGATGATTTGCTCTTTTTCCACACCGATGACGCTGTCGAAGGGACCACTCATTCCCACATCGGTCTGGTAAGCAGTGCCGCCGGGCAAAACACGCTCGTCGGCAGTGGGTACGTGCGTGTGGGTTCCGATTACCGCGGTAACCCTCCCATCTAGGTACCAGCCGAGGGCTACTTTCTCCGAAGTGGCTTCCGCGTGGAAGTCAACAAAGATGACTTTAGCCTGAATTTTCTGGAGCAGAGCGTCGGCGACGCGGAAGGGATCATCCTGGCTGGCCATAAAGGTGCGGCCTTGCAGGTCGATGACCGCGTAGGTTTGTCCCGAAGCCAGCTCGCCTTCATAAACTCCGTATCCTGGCGTACCGGCTACGTAGTTCGCAGGGCGCAGCACCCGCCGCGCACGATCATGGCTGTCGGCGGGAACAGATTGCATATATTCGATGATTTCGCGTTTGTCCCAGACATGGTTACCGGTGGTCAGGACGTGGGCTCCCTGGTCGAAGAGCTCCTCGGCGATCCCGGGAGTTACCCCGAAGCCCCCGGCTGCGTTCTCCGCGTTGACCACCACCAGGTCCACCCCGCGCTGCTCGATCAGGGGGCCCAGGTGTTCGAAAACGATACGGCGTCCGGCCTGGCCAAAAACATCACCAACGAAGAGAATTCGCAAAAACCAGCCTCCAACCGAGCTTGTTGGGCAAATGATCCTGCCACGAGTACAAAATGATCATGGTTACCTATTAGTGGAACTGCAACCTTGGAAGTGACTAACGTGCAGTCACAGGGCCATCCCGTTTCTGCCTCAGTTATGGTAGCGTTCGAGGATGGCCGTCAACTGTAGATTTGCTACTGGTGTTCATGTACTGGTTCTGCTCGCATCGGAGCCGGATTCGCTACAAACCTCAACCGACATTGCGGAAAAGCTGGATACCAATCCGGTGGTGGTTCGCCGTGTCCTTGCCTCTCTTCAGCAGGCGAAGCTGATTGAGAGCCAGAAGGGTCCTACCGGAGGTTCCAGGCTCCTGAAGTCTCCTAAAGCGATCACTCTGGCAGATGTTTATAAGGCAGTCGAGACTGGGTCGCTGTTCCATACTCCCAATGTCCGCGCTGCTGCGGCTTTGCGCGTCAATGCTTCGCTCGAAAAAATCTTCTCAGGCTCCATCATAGCTCTGCTCGAGGAGTTTGAGAAAACGAGCCTTAGCCAGGTAGTCAAACGAGTCGGTAAACAGACGACCAGAAAGTAGGACCGGTTAAGCTGGGGCCACTTTCTCCATCGCGGGGAGAGGCCGATGTGGTTTAGCTACCCGCTGAATCTCCTGTCTGGGAGCGCAGCAGAGGGAATAAGATCACGTCGCGAATGGACTTAGCCCCGGTCAGCACCATGGTGAGCCGGTCAATGCCGATGCCTTCCCCGGCCGTCGGCGGCAATCCATAAGCCAGGGCGCGGACGTAGTCCTCGTCCATCACGTGAGCTTCCGCATCCCCCCGCTCGCGCTCGGACAGTTGCTGTTCGAATCGTTTGCGCTGCTCTTGGGGATCGTTCAACTCACTGAAGGCATTCCCCAGCTCGAAGCCTCCCACGTAAAATTCAAACCGCTCCACCCAGTCCGGTTCGTCCGGCTTGTTCTTGGAGAGCGGCGATACAGCCACCGGGAAGTCGTAGATGATGGTGGGCTGGATCAGGTGGTCCTCGGCCACAGCTTCGAAGATGCTGGCAATGGTCTTGCCGGCCGGCTCGCCGGGCTTAAAGTCGAGCGAAATTTTGGCGTTTTGGACCCCGTGGGCCATTTGCTCTACTGCTTGATCGCTTTGAAAGTCTTCGAGCGCCGGCTTCGCTCCCGCGGCTGGCGGCCAGAATTCCAGGATCGCTTCGCGCATAGAAAAGCGCCGCCACTGGGACAGATCGATTTCGTGACCGCCGAAGTTCGTAAGGGTGGTCCCGTTCACCTCGAGCGCTACCTGGATGATGAGTTCCTGGGTCAGTTGCATCAGGTCATGGTAGTTGGCATAGGCCTGGTAGAACTCGAGCATGGTGAACTCGGGATTGTGCTGTGTCGATACGCCTTCGTTACGGAAGTTGCGGTTGATTTCGTAGACGCGATCCAGACCGCCGACCACCAGGCGCTTGAGATAGAGCTCAGGTGCGATGCGCAAGAACAGTGGCAGATCGAGAGCATTATGGTGAGTGCGAAAGGGCCGTGCGGCGGCTCCGCCGGCGATGGACTGCATCATGGGGGTTTCCACTTCGAGGTAGCCACGCTGGTCAAAGAAAGATCGAATCGCCTTAAGCACCTGGGCCCGTTTGACAAAAACGGCGCGCACTTCGGTGTTCATGAACAGGTCGACGTAACGCTGCCGGTAGCGCAGTTCCACGTCGGCCAGTCCGTGGTATTTTTCCGGCAGAGCGAGCATCGCCTTAGCCAGGAAGGTGATCTTTTCGACGTGGATGGTCAGCTCGCCGGTGCGGGTGCGGAAGACGTATCCGGAAACCCCGATGTGGTCCCCCAGATCGAGCAGCTTATAGAGCTGAAAGCCCTGCTCCCCTACGGCATCCAGGCGAATGTAGATTTGTAATCGTTCGCCGCCCTGTTGCAGTTGGGCAAAACCGGCCTTGCCCTGAGCCCGAATCGCCATCAGACGTCCAGCGACGGTGACCATCGTTCGCTGTGCGTCCAGGGATTCCGGGAGGACCTCTCCGAACTGCTGGCGCACTTCTGCCAGGGTGTGTGTGGTGACAAACTGGTTGGGATAGGTTTGCTGGCCGAGCGCGGAAATCTGGCGCAGCTTGTCCTGGCGGAGTGCAAAGAGATTGCACTCGAATTCCGACTCAAACAATGGGTGCCTCTCCCGCGTATTATAACTGCCGGGGATAAGATCAAGAGCCATGGGCAAAGCCGATCCGCAAGCGGACAAGGGGAAGGACGGAGAGCTCCAGGGACTGGTCCGTGTGGAAAGCCTGATTCAGCTCGGCTTGCTGTTGCCCGCCTCGCTGGTGATCGGCTGGGCGATTGGCCTGGCGCTCGATCACTGGTTACATCAGCACTGGATGAACGTTGCCGGCCTGATTTTTGGCGCCATCTCCGGCTTTGTGCAGACCATCCGCATTGTTCTCTCCCACAGCAAGGAATAATGGAATTCAGCGATCAGGATCTTCGCGAGGTTTTGAACCGGGCGCTACGCAGCGTCCTCATCGCTCTCCTGGTAGGCATTCCCCTTATCTGGATCGCCTGGGGCTGGCGCTCCATGTTGCTGTTTGTGGTGGGGGGGGTGATTGCCGCGACCGGGATCCTGGAGTGGCGGCAGTTGATGGCCGCGGTTCTGGTTCGCCTGGATATGGCTGGCACGCGGGGCACACCCCGACCCGTGGGGCCGGTTTTGTTCTGGTTTTTTGTCCGGCTGGTGGCCGCCGCGGGCCTGCTTTATGTTAGCCTGAGGAGTTTGGACGGGAAGGTTACGGCGCTGTTATTGGGCATCGCGCTGGCTTTGGCCGCCCTGTTGGTGGAGGCACTTCGACTTTTCCGCGGCTGGTCCGCATGAGGCTCGATCTACCGGTATGCATGAACTAGACCCCATCACTGCTACGTTGAACAAGTACTTCGGCAACCTGGCGGCCCAGGTGATGCACGCTGTGCATGTGCAGCCTTACGATCCACAGGCTCCTATCACTAGGACGTTTGCCATGGAGCTATTGGTGCTCGGGCTGCTGTTGGTATTTTTTGTGCTGGTCCGGGCTTCTCTGAACGTTGAAAATCCCGGGCCCATCCAGCAGATTGCGGAGATGATTCACGGCTTCGTCTCCGGCCAGGCCGATTCCATCATTGGGCACGATTCCGAGCGGTACGTGATGTTTGCCACCTGCGTGTTGTTGTTCGTGCTGCTCTCGAATCTTTTGGGCATGGTGCCGGGCCTGATTGCGCCTACCTCCGTGGCCACGGTCCCGCTCGGGGTCGCGCTGTGGTGTTGGTTTTATTACCACTACCATGGGATCCGCGAGCAGGGATTCCGCTACTTCAAGCAATTCATAGGTCCTATCTGGCAAATCTCCTGGATGATGTTGCCGATTGAGTTGATTTCGCATTTAGCGCGCATCCTATCGCTCACGGTTCGTCTTTACGCCAACATGTTCGCCGGCGAAGAGGTGACGCTGGTTTTCTTCTCCCTGGTGCCCATCGGCATTCCGATCATCTTTATGACATTGCATTTGGGGGTGGCGCTGATCCAGGCCTACATTTTTATGCTGCTGACCATGATTTACGTTTCCCAGGCGGTAGCGCACGACCACTAGAGATTGATTTTTGCGCCGGAGCGCCGCTTCCACTCCGGTGCGAACGCCGCAAGCGTGAGGGGGCCAGCACGGTGAGCCTCAACCACCCACTGGCGGCAATTCATACGGAAGCAAGGAGAAAGAATGCAAAAACTGCAGTATCTATTCATGACGCTGTCCGTTCTGTTCCTGGCGGCACCAGCCTTCGCCCAGACCTCGGGCGGGGCTTCCATAGGAGCTGGACTTACCTCCATCGCAGCGGGTGTAGGCATGGGACTTGCGGCCGGGCTTTGCGGTCTCGGTCAAGGGCGGGCAACTGCTTCGGCAACCGAGGCTTTGGCTCGCAATCCTGGGGCGCGGGCCGGCATCCTGCTATTGCTTACCCTAGGCTTGGCGTTTATGGAGTCACTCTCCCTGTTCACGCTGGTCATCATTTTCCTCAGGGTTCACTAAAGTAGTTCTCGATCGTCAGCAGAAGAGATCAGGAATGGTTCCTGATCTCTTCTGCGTTTAGAGCTGGGAGGAAAGAAATTTAGCAACTTCTCTCCCTGGAAGCGCCGTCCTTCCCTTTGTCATCTCGACCGAAGCGAAGCGCAGTGGAGAGATCTCTGTGTGGATGCTCTTTCTTGGAGATGTTTTAGGTTTTTCCGTCTAGGTTCCTGACATGGCTCCTCGCCTTGAGTTCTCCGCCATTTCGAAGCAGTTCGGGAACTCCACTGCGCTCCACTCGCTCACCCTAAGTCTGGAGCCCGGAGAGATCCTCGGTTTTCTAGGGCCTAATGGAGCAGGGAAGACCACTGCCATCCATCTCGCCCTGGGCTTTTTATGGCCGTCTTCGGGAAGTGGAACGTTACTGGGCAGGCCCTTTGGCGACGCGGGGGCGCGGGCACGGTTAGGCTTCGTTCCGGATGTCCCGGTATTTTTTCCCGAGAGCGGCTTCCGCAGTGTGGAGTTAGCTGCGCGCCTCAACGGCATCGATGATCCCCGGTTAGCGAAGAACATCCGTGATCTTCTGGGCGCGGTTGGTCTTCCCGACGACCGAAAGGATGCGCGGCAATATTCACGCGGTATGCAGCAGCGGCTCGCTCTTGCCCAGGCATTGATCAATGATCCGGATCTGTTGATCCTCGACGAGCCGGCCGCAGCGCTCGACCCCGCCGGAGTGCAGCAGGTACGCGAGCTGCTGCGCAATGCGCGTCATGCAGGAAAAAGTATTTTCTTCAGCTCGCATCAACTGACCGAAGTAGAGCAGATTTGCGATCAGATCGCTTTTCTCAACCAGGGCCGCCTGGTACGCAGTGGGTCGCTCAGAGAATTCCAAGGCCAGTCCGATAGGGTGGAGATAGAAGTGCGCGGTTTATCTCTGGCCGAGGCTAGCCGCATCTCTGCTGCCACTGCGAATGAGAGTGGAGCAATCCGGATGACCGTTCCCACACAGGAGCAGCGCCGGGTAATCGAAACGGTATGGCTTGCAGGAGGCGAGATCGTGAGCCTTGCGCCACTGCGGCACCGTCTGGAAGATCTGTTCCTCGACTGGAGCGGCCGGTGAAGATCTGGGAGATTACGCGCCGGCTGCTTTATCAAAATCGATGGTTGTATCTATTGCTGATGCTATGGCCGTTTGGCATGGCGGCGATTCTGCTGCTGTCCGCGGGCAAGCCGGAGACTGATGATGTGCTCTCCATCTTGCACCAGGAGTGCCTTTACGGATTGGGATTAGTGGCCTTTACCGGGAGCGCGTTGCTGAGCAATGAGCAGCGCTCCCGGCGTATCGTCACCGTGCTTTCGCGAGCCGTCAGCAGGCGGCAGTACTTTTTCGCTATGGTGAGCGCAGCCTGGATTCCCCTGGCGCTCTATGTGGTTAGCTTCGTGGTCAGCGGAATTGCGCTCTTTGGCTCCATCGATGGGTCATTTCGTCTGCTATTCGCTTTGGCACTGGCACAACTTGTACTGGGAATGTGGACGGCGACGTCGGCTCTCTTTTTTGCCACCTGGCTTCCGATGATGCTGGCGTCCACCGCTTCGTTAGGGCTGCTTGCTCTCCTGGGCCTGGCAGGTTATCAGTGGCCCGGCATTGCTCCTGCGCGGCTGCTGTTTACCCTGACCCAAGGGGACCTGGATGCGAGCGCGCGTCTGCTGCGGCACCCCTCTGGTTTCCTCCTGGTTGTGGTGGGCGCCGCGCTACTGTTCGTTGCCGGAAGCACAATTTTCGAACGCCGCGATTTGAGCCTCAAGAGCGACTAACATGGGCTCGAGTCGTTCCAGAGATAATTATCAACGGGTCTAAACAACTTTGTCCCTCAGCTACTGCTGCAGCAATATGGAAACCGTCCCTCCGTTATCCCCGGTGACAGTGGCCAGATCCAATTTGCCATCCCCATTAAAATCAGCGATGACTGGTCCTACACCAACGAAGTGATCGCTGACCGCATGCGAACTGTTCAGGTTGAACGTACCGTGACCATTTCCCAGGAAAAAGTCATATCGCATGCTCGAAAACCCAACTTCTTCCGCTAGGTCCAGCTTCCCATCTCCGTTGAAATCTGCGAGCATCCCCCCAATCAAAGTCTCGTTGACCACCGGCGATGGGTGATCGGCGCGGAATAGACCATTGCCATTCCCCAACGCGGTGGAAATGGTGCTCTGCCCGCGGTCGGGGACATCCTGGAGGGTGAACACTAAGTCAAGGTTCCCATCGCGATTCACATCGCCTAAGGATAAGGCCGGCGTCGAATCCGATACAGGGGGTGCGGTGGGCGATGCTATTGCGGAAAACGTGCCGTCTCCTTGCCCAAGGTAAATAAAGACATAAGGAGGGGCGTCGCTTTGGAGCACCAAATCCAGAATTCCATCCCGGTCCAGATCGGCGACTGTGACACCCTCGGGTGTGTTCCCTGTGCCCTCGATGGAAGGCGCCGCGGTGAACGTTCCATCCCCGCAACCTAGCAGGATGGACACCGCGTTTGCCTGGCATCCTGCAGGTGAGCAAACGACGATGCCGGAATTGGTGACAGCAAGATCCAGCTTGCCATCCCGATTAAAATCTCCAACAGCGATGGAATTGGGAAAGTCCGCTACAGGCACCGTGGAGGGAGCCGGCGTGAAGCCACCGAGGCCATCGTTCAACAGGATCGTCACCGACGATCCGCCGGAGTTCGCGACCGCGATATCTATCTTGCCGTCGCCATTAAAATCTCCCGTCGCAAGGGCTGAGGGGATATTGGCAACCGTGATCGAGGGTGCCACGAAGAAGGTGCCGTCGTGCCTTCCGAGCAGGATCGCAATGTGCCCGCTGGTGTTGGAAAAGCAGACGGGCTCGGCGCCACAGGGTTCGGAGATCGCCAGGTCCGGTTGACCGTCTCCATTAAAATCCGCAGTCACAATCGCGCCCGGAGCTTCTCCCAGCCTGATATTCGTTTGGTGGAACGCCACATCGGCGGTTGGTTTCGTAATCGGCAGCAGCACAGGATTCGAGGCCACGTGATGATCACCCCGGTGACGATTGGTTACCGTGATGGAAGCGGTGGCCGCTTCGTGCAGTAATTTGGCAGGAACGTAGGCCGCTATCTCACCCTCGTTCACCACCAGTGTCGGCAGGAAATGGGTGGTGCTCCCTAACTGGAAGCCGATCTCGGCACGCGGACCAAACCCGGCGCCATCCAGAATGAGAATAAAGCCTGAGCCGTGTACCCTCGCTGCGGTCGGGGAAATGACATCGATGAACGGTACGGCTGCGTTGTGCGTGCGCCGTTGTGCATCCGAGGCGGGTTCTTGGGCAAGGGCGGTGGCGCTGGACAACAAAGCCAGCAGCAGCATGCATCCACGCACGACGGTCGAGTTTTGCTGTCTCACGGGAGGTCCTTTCCATCGTTCATCGAGCATTCGGCATTGGGAATTGCAGCCCAGGGGTGCACTGATCGTTCCTTGGGGCAAATCGGCTTGAGGCGAGAAAAACAGGCTCGCGGACGGGTTCAGCAGTATGTATCTAAGGTTGAGAACCGGCAGAAGAAAAAATGAAGCAAGCGTACGTTGACGCATATATCCTCTTTCCAAACCGATCGGTGAATCCATCCGATAGGGGAGAGGGAGACGCGTCCCGACGGTATCGAAATGTCCAAATTACGTCAAGAGTTTTTTATACCAGGCTGTTTTCTTAGCTCAAAGATAAGGGCAAAGGTAAGGGGGCAAAAAACCTATCCCTCGGAATCGCTGCAATAGGTATGCTGTCCCTCTATCTCACAACTCTTGAAAGACCGCCTGGGGGAGAAGAACCTGCCCGAAAATAGCGGGTAAAAGATCGATCTCGTCGATTAGCACTAGGTAGTTCAACGGAGACGTGTCGGCAACGACGATCATCCGTTCCGTTCAAATCCCGCTGCGTCCTTCTCCAGGTCCTCAACGCTGTAGGCGCGGTCCCAGACTTCGTGCTCCTTGAGAAAGCCATCTAGCTCGTAACGAGTCTCGAACCCCAGGAGTAGACGAGTCTGATAGGGAGACAGCACACCGGAACGATATCCTTCGATGGCGAAGGCTTCCAGCGCTTCACGTGCCGCGTTCGGGTGCTGGGCCAAGTCGTCGGGAAGTTGGACGGTGATCTGCATAGGAAAAGGGTAGCAGGGCGGGGGAGGGGAAGGCCACTCATACAAGAAGTTATAGGTGGTAGTTCCTCCAGGCCCGTGCATGGCAGAGGACATTATCATGCGTGAAAGAGGGGAATATCTTGAGTTATGTCGGGATCATTCGTCGTGCCCCCGGCACGCCCCCCTGGCAGGGGGCGTGCAGCAAAATCGTCGACTACTTGGGCGAAAGAGACCGATATACCTCAAATCCACGCTCCTCCGTTAGAGCCATGCAGGGGCGGAATCCTCTATAGCCTGTCGATGAGTTTCGCCAAGAATGGCAATAGCGATTGGATCGTCGAGCACGAGTGGGGACGAGTCATGTATTTGATGGCACGCTCTGCGTACGGCGACACCCAGAGCGGTTCGGGATGGTCCGGCTGCTTCCATCCCTCTATTTCACCGCGTATGGGACACCCGGATATTGATTGGTAGGCGAGATGCTCAGGCGGTGGTCAGGTATTTAGCAGCAATCTGAGCGCAGACAGCCTCGGTCACCTGCGCCGTGGTGGCGGTGCCGCCGAGATCTCGCGTGTGCAGCGACGGGTTCGCGGTGACATGCTCGATTGCGTTCATCACTCGCGCCGCAGCGTCGATTTCGCCCAGGTACTCGAGCAGCATCACCACTGACCAGAATGTTCCTACCGGATTGGCCCAGCCCTTGCCCATGATGTCGAAGGCAGAGCCATGAATAGGTTCGAACATCGATGGATAAAGACGTTCCGGGTTAAGGTTGGCCGTGGGCGCAATGCCCAGGCTGCCGGCCAGAGCTGCCGCCAGATCGCTCAGTATGTCGGCATGGAGGTTGGTAGCAACCATCGTATCCAGGGATGACGGGCGGTTGACCATCCGGGCCGTGGCCGCGTCGACCAGTTCCTTGTCCCAGGTGACATCGGGAAATTCCCCAGCGATTTGGGCAGCGATCTCGTCCCACATCACCATCGCGTGGCGCTGGGCATTGCTTTTGGTAATGACCGTCAGCAGTTTGCGGGGACGAGATTGGGCCAGCTTAAACGCAAAGCGATGGATGCGCTCGACGCCAGCGCGGGTCATCACCGACAAGTCGGTCGCGACCTCCATTGGGTGGCCTTGATGGACACGTCCACCCACACCCGAGTATTCGCCCTCGGTATTTTCGCGCACCATGACCCAGTTCAGGTCTTCTGCGCGGCAACGCTTCAGTGGCGCGTCAATCCCCGGAAGAATGCGGGTGGGCCGCACGTTGGCATACTGATCGAGCCCCTGGCAAATCTTCAGCCGCAACCCCCACAGCGTAATGTGGTCGGGAATGTGCGGGTCGCCGGCCGACCCGAAGAGGATGGCGTCCTTTCCGCGCAGAGCAGCAAGTCCGTTCTCCGGCATCATTACTCCGTGTTGACGGAAATAATCTCCACCCCAGAGGAAGTTCTCGAATTCGAAACGGAACGAAGCGCCGCCCAGTGCCTGCATCACTTGCTGTCCGGCGGGAACCACTTCTTTCCCAATTCCATCGCCGGGCACGGTGGCAATTCGATAGGTCTTCATGGCTGCTGAGGGATCCCTGACACGCGATAGCTGACGGGCGGGGGATTGGCGCTGGAGAGCTCCTGGAAGGCTGCGTCGGGCAGCTCGAAACCAGCCGCGGCAATATTTTCTTCCACATGCGCGGCGGACGAAGTTCCCGGGATGGGCAGGATTATTTTTGACCGCTTGAGCAGCCAGGCAAGTGCGGTCTGCAAAGTGGTCGCGCCGAGCTCTTTGGCAACCTTCTCCAGCACCTCCAGCGCCTTCCTGTTTTGCCCCAGCGGAGCCCAGGGCAGGAAAGCGATGCCGTTCTGTTGGCAATAATCGACCACGTAGTCCCACTCCCGATCGGCGACGCCGTAGCGGTTTTGCACCGAGACGATGGGGACGATTTTTCGCCCACGCTCAATGTGCTCCTGGGTCACGTTGGAGAGGCCGACGTGGCGAATCTTGCCCTGTTGGCGCAGAGTGGCCAGGGTTTCCATGCTGGCATCGTAAGAGACGGCGGGATCGGGAATGTGCAGTTGGAAGACATCCACGCGATCCAGACGAAGGCGCTTCAGGCTGCCCTCGACCGCTTCGGTCAGGTGGCTGGGGCTGGCATTATGCAGCCATTGGCCGGGCCCGGAGCGCTCCCACCCTGCTTTGGTCGCGATGACCAGCCCCGCCGGGTAAGGATAGAGAGCCTCGGCGATGAGCTCTTCGGAGACGTTGGGACCATAAGAGTCTGCAGTATCAATGAAATTGACGCCCAACTCGACGGCCCGGCGGAGTGTGGCCAGGGCCGAAGCTTTGTCGGCGGGAGGACCCCATATCCCTTTGCCGGTAATGCGCATGGCTCCGAAGCCCATACGACGGACGGTGAGATCGCCGCCCAGGGTGAGGGTGCCCGCAGCTGCAGCAGAAATGGCTTGGGTTGGGCTCATGGGAACGCTCCTTCTCCTCCTCCATCTTTACGGTGTTCGATTGCCGGCGACCGGAGAGGTCGGACATTTCGTCGCCGTCAGGTTAGCATAGGCGTTACCACAGCGCCTACAGTCCGCCCGACACCGGACTTTGGAGATTTGATGAGCACTACCCCTACAAGCACTGGAGTGCGCGTGAATTCGCCTCGCCAGGTGCTGTTCGCCAGCCTGATCGGCACCACCATTGAGTTCTTCGACTTCTATATTTACGCAACTGCAGCAGTGCTCGTTTTCCCCCGGCTTTTCTTTCCTGCGACCGATCCAGCTTCGGCTACGCTCGAGTCTCTGGCCACCTTCGGCATCGCGTTTCTGGCGCGGCCGGTCGGTGCGGCGCTCTTCGGACACTTTGGCGATCGCATCGGGCGCAAGACGACCCTGGTGATTGCGCTATCAACCATGGGTCTGTCCACAGTTGCCATTGGCGCGCTGCCGACTTATCGAACCATTGGTTTCGCCGCGCCGCTGCTGCTGGCGTTGTGCCGCTTTGGTCAGGGGCTGGGTCTGGGAGGGGAGTGGGGCGGGGCGGTGTTGTTAGCGATTGAGAATGCGCCACCGAACAAGCGCGCCTGGTACGGTATGTTTCCCCAGCTTGGTGCACCGCTTGGGTTCTTCCTCTCCGGCGGCGTATTTCTGTTGCTATCTCATTGGCTCACCGATCAGCAGTTTTTCGCGTTCGGTTGGCGCCTTCCTTTTCTTTCGAGCGCCGTGCTGGTGTTCCTGGGACTCTATGTGCGGCTAACCATCACCGAGACGCCGGTGTTCCGCGAAGCCCTCCATCGTGGCCAGCAAGTGAAGCTACCCATGGTGGCAGTTTTTCGCGACTACACCAGGCCGCTGGTCGCGGGCATCACGGTAAGCCTGGCCACGTTCGTCCTGTTCTACTTAATGACGGTTTTTGCGCTGTCCTGGGGCACCAGCGCGCTCCACTATAGCCGGGGAAGATTCCTGCTCATGCAGTTGTTAGATATTTTGTTCTTCGCCATAACCATTCCTATCTCGGCTGTGCTGGCAGAGCGAGGGCGTCGTCGCGTGATGATCGGAGTAAGTCTGGCGATCGCCATCTTTGGCTTGTTTCTGGCGCCGCTGTTCGTTGCCGGAACGACAGGTGCGCTGCTGATGATGGCCATCGGTCTGGCCTTGATGGGCCTTACCTACGGGCCGCTGGGCACGGTGATTTCGGAACTCTTCCCCACCAAGGTGCGTTACACCGGCAGTTCACTGGCATTCAGCTTCGCCGGCATCCTGGGTGCGTCGCTGGCGCCTTACATTGCCACCTGGCTGGCCAAGAACTATGGTCTGCAGTATGTCGGTTACTACCTTACAGGGGCCGCGGTGCTGACCCTGCTGGGCCTGCTTTCGATTCGAGAAACAAAAGACGACGACCTGGCTACATCGAATACCTGATGAAGGATGGAGAAGCACGATGGCAGAATTAGCCCGGACCGGCGTTTCAATCGATGAAGATCTTCTGCTTGAATTTGACCGGTTAATCGCTAAGCGGGGTTATAAGAACCGCTCCGAAGCGTTTCGCGATCTTATCCGCGACGCGCTTTTGAATGAGACGGTCGATTCCAACAAACCGGTTGTCGGCACACTGACGCTGGTGTACGACCACCATGTCCCCAATCTCTCTGAGAAATTGACCGGAGCCCAGCATTCAGCCGGCGCCATGATCCTTGCCGCCACCCACGTGCATCTGGATCATCACTACTGTCTGGAAGTGGTGATCATGAAGGGCAAGAGCAGGGAACTGCAGGAGCTTGCGGATCGAATGTTGGCCTTGCGCGGAGTCGAGTTGGGAAAGCTCGTGCTGACTAACTCCGGCAAAGAACTCAAACACACTAAGCATTAGCGAGCTGATACGCTCTACAGAAAATAAGGCTGCAACCTTCAGACTTTGAGTGGGTGACCCAGGTCTCGCTTTTGAGACCTGGGTTTTCTCCTCGCAAATCGGTCTCGGCCGGAACACCCAGGTCTCAAAAGCGAGACCTGGGCCACCCACTCAACCCTCGTCCGCGCCATTTTCCTCGTCCCAGGCTAATCGACAGTCCGGTGCCAGCAGCCTGTTAGCATACCGGCTACCTAACCGAATTGAACCTCCAGGAAATCGAACCACCCACATAGGAAGCCATGCGTATCCCCACGCTTCGCTCAACTGTCCCGCAATCGAAATCACTCGGCAGTCCGCTCGGTCCGGACCCTGGTGCGCAGTAGGGCAGCACACTCGCGTGCGTGGCCACGCTCCAATTAGGATCGAAGGTCTCGGTGGTCTGGCCTGTATAACCGCGGGCCACCAGGCCGTTCAGCCCCAGCTCCAATCGTCCTTCCAGGAAGGGCCGCACTAAGGCAAGCCGGGTTTCCCCTACCGGAATCGCTTCATATTGCTCCGGGTGAAGCGGGTTGCCAAGGTCGAGAAATTTGTGACCCACATACTCGTATTCTCCGCGCCCGTGCAGGCCCAGAGGCAGCCGGTCCAGCGTCGCCAAGGCATCGAAGATAGTACGCGGCGCTTCTGGAGTCACCGTGCCAGGAATCCCGTTGAACGTCGCGAGACGAGCGTCAGCCTTGGAGAAGACCCCCTGCAGGGTGCCAAAGCTGAAGTGATGCTGCGCGCTGGCGGTGAGAAACTTGATCGTCCCCGGTCCCAGGTCGAACGCAGTGCCATTGTCGGGGTCGATCTTGCCGGAAGTCGCCGTCAGCGCTGTTTGGCCCACGGTCACGCGTACATCCGTCCGAGAAAACTCTTTATCCAGCGCCAATTGCAGCGCGTGCGACCGCTCCAGCGGATTGGCCAGCGCGGACGATCCATTTCCCGTGGCCGAAGGCGCCAGTTGCATACGCGGGTCCTGGGTGAAGAAGGCCTGCCCGATGCTGAAGGAAGCAGAGGGAAGCCAGTGGGCGGACCCTGTTCCCGGAGACCAGGTAAGTGTGCCCTTGGGGTTTTCAAATCGATTCCAAAGGTTGAACGAGTAGGCAGGCTTTAACTGGTCGGTGTTGATGAGCTGGATCTGTTCGCTGCGCAGGCCGGCGTAGTAGTGCAAATGCCGGCCGAGGTCGCCGCGGAATCCCACATACGGCGCGAACTCGCGAATGGTCACGTTATTGCTCAGAACCTTCAGGAACGGACCGGAGGAGAGGGCACGGTCGGAGAGATAGTGGTCCAGGTTGTCATTGCGGATGTCGTCCTCGTTGTAGAGGACTCCGGCCATCGCCTCCAGCCAGGGCTTGAATTGGTGCGTTTCGCGCGCCTCCGCCCCTTGCACGGTGCGGAACTCACTCTGCCGGATCAGGCCTTCGCCAAAGTTCGAAAACAGCGCCAGATTGTAGGTGCGAAAGAAGCCGGAGAAAGCCAGCACATCGTTGGGACCAACGTTCCATTGGTCATTCAGCGCCAGAAGAGAAGTGTGCGTCTGGTCTTGCTGCCGAGGGTCCACGGTGTCGTTCAGCTGGACTCCAAATCCCACCGGAACCAGGTTCCCTTCATGGGAGTTGCCATAATATCCGACGCTAAACAGCGAGACTTCATGTTTGCCTGGATCGAACACCCGCAGCCCATTCCACTTGTATTGTTGCCGGTGCTCGAGCCGTCGCAGCAAGCCGTTGCCGTAGTTTGCCTCTAGCGCCAACCACTCCTTTTTCGCCCCATCCGAAGGGGCCAGGCCTACGGCCAGATCGATATCGCGATCGTCGCCGGTCAGGGTTACAAAGCGTGCCAGCCGGGGCCGCAGGCCATAGGTGGCGGCTAAGTTCAACGAATGATTGCCCTGCAGAAGGTTGTAAGCGCCGCCATCGGTCTTTACACTGCCCAGCACTGCGGAAACGAAAATATTCGGGTCGGCGTAGCCATTTCCGTGAGCATTGGCGGAAAGATTGTTGGGAACCAGGTAGCCGCCCACGGAAATGTACTGGGCGATGGGCTCGCCATGGTCGCCGGCCACCCCAGGGGCAAAGTACTGCGGAGCCTTGATCCCGCCGGATGCGGTTTCAATCGGCAGGCCAGGGATGGCGATCGGCGCGCCGGGCCGTGCGGGATTGGCATCCAGCAACTCTTCACGTACCAAAATCTTTTGCGAAGGATCGGGTGACGCTATATCTATCTTGCTGATGTCGGCAGTCACAATGACTTCTTCGCTTGCCGCCGACAGCTTTTCGAGTCGTAAAGTGAGCCTCGCATTTTGAGTGCCAATCTGCAGGGTGCGGGTGAGTGCGGCGAAGCCTGCGGCCTGCACGTGCACGGTGTAGGCGCCCGAGTCAGGCAAAGCGATGACAAAGGCGCCATCGGGGCCGGTTTTAGCGGACAGCCCTGCACCCGATGTGGGGTCAAGTTCGATCTGCGCCCCGGCCACAGAATGTCCTGCCGGATCGAGCACTGAGCCCGAAACCGGAACTGCGCCTGTCTGGGCGGCTGCGATGCCGCTGATGAAAGCGATCAGGAAAAGGCCTGCAAGTCGCGACTTGATACCACGATCCGTCAGTTGTCTCGACTTGAAAATGCGCATTGGAAGCCTCTACGGGGCCGTTTCCGATCTGCGAGCAGTGGTATGATGACTTTGAAAATCGTGTTACCTGGAGTACGAAGTCTGGGGCCCAGTTAGATGTTGAGAATCGATGCCGGGGAAAGAGTACTACCATTTTTATAATCGTGCTACCGGTCTTCCGGGAAGTTCCACTTTTGTCCTATCAAACAAATTAAGGTTTGACGATGCGCTCTGTCCTGCGGACGCTATTCAACGATGCAGCCGGCAACATCCGGGGCCGGGTGCTCGGGATTTACAGCGTCCTGGCAGTGTTCCATGGAGCTGCGTGGCTCTGGGCTATCCTGGCCTTCCGTCATTTTCCCGTGTTGTTAGGCACAGCGTTTCTGGCCTACAGTTTTGGCCTTCGGCATGCGGTAGATGCCGACCATATCGCCGCCATCGACAATGTGACCCGCAAGCTCATGCAGGAAGGCAAACGGCCGGTCGCCGTCGGGTTCATGTTTTCCCTCGGACATTCGACCATCGTTCTAGTGGGATCCGCGGCCATTGCCTGGACAACCCTGGCGTTGCAGCACCGAATGGATGCGGTCAGAGAAATTGGCGGTCTGGTCGGAACGTTGCTTTCCACAATTTTTCTTTTTGGCATTGCGGCCGTCAACCTCGTCGTTCTGCGTTCCGTCTGTCGAACGTTTATCAAGGTCCGCCGGGGCGAACCCTACGTCGAGGAAGACCTCGATCTGCTGCTCGGCAATCGAGGATTGTTAGCCCGCCTGTTTCGCCCCGTGTTCAGGATGATCACACGCAGCTGGCACATGTATCCCCTGGGAGTGCTGTTTGGTCTGGGTTTCGATACCGCCACGGAGATTGGCGTTCTGGGAATTTCGGCTGCCGAAGCATCCAAGGGGCTCCCGATATGGTCAATCCTGATCTTTCCTGTTCTGTTTACGGCGGGTATGTCGCTCATTGATACGACCGACAACATCCTCATGCTGGGCGCCTACGGCTGGGCCTTCGTAAAACCGATTCGCAAGCTCTACTACAACATGACGATCACCAGCGTTTCGGTAGTAGTAGCGGTGGCAGTCGGAGGCATCGAAGCCGTGGGCCTGTTGGGGGGTCAATTTCACCTGAAGGGAATCTTCTGGGATGAGGTGACCCGGCTACATGAAAACTTCGGCACGCTTGGGTACTTTATCGTTGGACTGTTTTGTTTCAGCTGGGTAGCTTCCATCGCGTTCTATAAGTGGCGACGCTTTGACGATCTGAAGTTGGCGCCGGATCTTACCATGAGCCATGCGGAACAAGGCGCACAGGGATTACCAAAGGTGATTAAGTTGAGCTCAGCGGGATATTCAGACTAACCAGCAGAAGTGGGTGCTTTGCTTGTTTCTCGAGAGCCGTGTAGATGGGTTCGTTGCCGGTGCGCCACAGGAGCGCCCGCAAGTGTGTCAGATTTGCAGTATTTCTCGTAGGCCGTGATCCAGTCTGTCGCGATAGCTTTTTGTGCAGTGCCAAGGTCCAGTTCGCCATCACACACCAATTGATGCAAACGCTCCTCCAGAGCATCTTTCCTGTGGGCATTCCAGGTGGAAGACGTAGAGGGCTCCGGCCACAAATTCCGAATGTCCTCCGTGCCACCCAGCCCGGGCGCGATCAGATAGTCAACCTCATAATCCTCAGGCCGGGGGTTGACGATTCCATATTCACGAAAAACTTGCTGGCGCAAGGAGCCTGAGACATCGTGCACCACCTCCTCGTGGCGCATGGAGCAAACATCCCCGATACTGACCGGTCGTGTGGCGCCCGGTGTTAACCTGCGGTCCGGAACTGTCCGATTTGCAAACGTACCGCCGAGGAATGGGTGCGGTTGAGGATGCCTGAAGAGAAGCCTGCTTCCCAGCACGGCGACAAATACGGCGGCGCAAAGGTAGGCGAAGGAACGAGCAAGGATAGGCAGTCGCGAGAAGGAAGAGGAAGCGACGGTAGATCGCCCGGCGGCTATTTCTGCCAGCCTTGCCCTCAGCAAAGCAGATGGTCCCTGGGGATCCGCTAATTCCGGATCGAGGGTGCGCCGATGAAGGGAGACGAAGGCCTCAATCGTGCCTTCCAATACCCCCATGCGAGAGCGGCAATCCCAGCATGCAGCCAGATGCGCCTGGGCACTCCTGGCAAGCCGTCGCGAGCTTTCTCCATCCAGAACCAGCAGAATATCTTCGTCTGACAAGTGACCCGGCTCTTTAAACATACGCATCATCCTTCATCCACAGGTTTCATTCGGGCCAGAGAGCGCGCCAGGGCGATCGATACCGCGCCCAGCGAAATTCCCAGGGCGGCCGCTATCTCGCGGTAGCGAAGGCCCTCAGCTCGCAGGTAGAGACAAAAGCGGTCCTGCTCCGGGAGCGCCCTTAGAACCGCTTGCATCCGTTGCCACCGTTGATGGCTGACCGCTTGCTGCTCTGGGTTAGGTGCGGTGTCCGGCTGCCGGCGCGCTTCATCAGAATCCAACATTGTCTGCGCTTTCTTGTTGGCCGCTCGCTGCTTCAAAGCCAGGTTGTGCGCCACACGAAAGATCCATCCGCGAAGGTTCTGCCGCGATTTTCCCAGCTGCAAGTGGCAAAAGAGCGCCAGGAAAACCTCCTGGATAATCTCTTCTCCGTCGTGCCGGGACAGGCCAAGGGAAATCACGTAGCGGAGCAGAGGATTGCGGAACAGGCCGAAGAGGTGGATAACCTCCTCTTCATACCCGGACTTTTTGTCTACCGTTCGAGCCGGGGCGCTCGCCGGGAAAGGTACTTCGTACGCGCAGTCTGCCGGCGGTCTCAACATGGGTCCCTGTATATATATTCCGTTCTGCCGCCTTCTGTTCACGGTTTTTTTTAAGGCGCAGCAAAAAAACACTGAACAAAACCACCCGGGAAAGAATATTCAGGCAGAAGGAATGAGGAGTCAATTCTTGATCAAGAGGCTTGCGGCGCTCCTTTGCCTTTACACCCTCCCCGTTTTATGCCAAAGCAACCATGGCGAATTGCAACTTAAGATCACCGATCCCTCTGGCCAGGGAGTAAAAGCAACGGTCAACATCCAAAGCGAGGCAAATGCGTACCGAAATGCTCTGACCACCAGCAATGCGGGCACGCTCCAGGTACAGCGCCTGCCCTACGGAATCTATCACCTGGAGGTGGAGCAGCCGGGCTTTGCGGTTTATTCCGATATTGTCGTGATCCGGTCGCAGTTTCCAACCGAAGATGTGATCCGGCTCAGGCTTCCGACGGTGAATGAGTCCGTCGCGGTGAGCGCAGTCGACACCCTTATCGATCCCGACCAGGCCGGTTCCGTCAGCCAGATCGGTAACGACCAGATTCAACACCGGCTCAGTTCCATTCCTGGCCGTTCCTTGCAGGATTTGGTCAATTCACAACCGGGCTGGCTGTACGAAGGAAATGCCGTGCTGCACCCCAGGGGTTCGGAATATCAAACCCAATTCGTGATTGATGGAATTCCCTTGACGGATAATCGATCGCCTAGCTTCGGGCCCGAAATTGAAGCTGACGATGTCCAATCGATGAGTATCTACACAGCCGGCGTGCCGGCGGAATACGGTAGAAAAATGGGTGGAGTGGTCGAAATAAATACTCTTCAGGATGTCCAGCCGGGTTTCCACGGTCAGTTGGTTCTCTCCGGCGGAAGCTTCGACACTGCAGGTGCGTTCGCCAAAGGGCAATATACCTGGGGCAAGAACACGTTGGGCGGAAGTGCCAGTGGCAGCATGACCGATCACTATCTGAATCCTGTGGTCCCGCAGAATTTTTCTAATGCTGGTACCTTGGGTGACTTCTCGGGCCAGTACCAGCGCCAATTGACGGCAAGCGACCGGCTTAGCATGAGCGTCCGCCACGAGCTTTCGCGCTACGATCTTCCCAACGAACAGTTGCAGCAAGCCGCCGGCCAACGCCAAACAGCGGACAACATTGAAACCATGGGCATCGCGTCCTACGAACATGTTTTTTCTCCGCAAACCTTGATGGATGTCCGTGGCATGGTCCGCGACAACGCAAACGACTTCCACTCCAACCCGCTGTCCACGCCCATCGAGGTATTTCAAAATAATCGGTTTCGCGAAGGGTATTTCAACGCAGAGGTAACCGCCAACCGCGGCAGGCACGAATTCAAGTTCGGTGTGGAGTCGGACAACACTTTTTTGCATGAGAATTTTAACTACATCATCACCGATCCAACCCAGTTCGATGATGGCACGCCCCTCACGTTCGGGTTCACCGGCCAGCGTCCGGATCTGGAGCAAGCTGTCTTTGTCCAGGATTTGATCCGTCTGGGCAATTGGACCATCAACGCCGGACTTCGTTTTGATCACTATCAGCTGTTGTTGAATAAGGAAGCGGTAGAGCCGCGTTTCTCCATTTCGCGCTACCTCAAATCGGCGGACGCGGTCATTCATTTCTCCTATGACCGCGTTTTTCAAACTCCTTCCTCCGAGAACCTATTGCTCTCAAGTTCCACGGTGGTCGAATCCCTGGACCCCTCCAACTTCCTGAGGCTGCCTGTTCAACCTTCTGTAGGCGACTACTACGAAGGAGGGTTGAGTAAGGTCTTTTTGGGGAAGATTAAGCTCGACGCAAACTATTTTCGAAGATTCGTCAATAACTACGCGGACGACGATCAAATTGACAACACCACCATCAGCTTTCCGATCGCATTTCGCAAAGCAATCCTCTACGGCGCCGAGGGAAAACTCGAGGTGCCTGATTGGCATCGGTTTTCCGGCTTCTTGAGCTATTCCTATATCGTGGGCAATGCCTGGTTCCCGGTCACCGGTGGCCTCTTTTTAGGAGACGACGCCGCGGACGCGGAAACACAGCTGAGCGGCCATTTCCCGGATTCACAGGATCAGCGCAACACGGTTCGGGGACGAGTTCGCTATCAGATCAAACCCCGCTTCTGGGTGGCGGGGGGCGTTCAGTTCGACTCTGGACTTCCGTTCGACTTTGACGGAGATCCGGACACGGTGCTCGCCGAATACGGCCAGCAGGTGCTGAATCGGATCAATTTCAATCGCGGACGAATCTATCCTGCGTTCCAGGCGAATGCTTCTGCGGGCGCGGACATCTACCAATCAGATCGGTTCCATACGCGGTTCCAGGTCGACGGCCAGAACCTCACTAACGTTCTGAATGTGGTCGATTTTGGCGGGCTCTTTTCCGGTAATGCCATCGGACCTTCGAGGAGCTTTGCTTTGCGCCTAACGACCACTTTCTAAGATGCTCCTCTAAAGTGAATACTGTTCTCCATGACGCTGACTCCATTTCGCGAAAAATGCAGGGAATCGAGTGGGTGGCCCAGGTCTCAAAGTTGAGGAGCTGCGAGCAAAACACAGATAGCTACGCCCTCCGCGGCTTGAGCGACTTCTGCCGCCTCCGGGAAGGTGGGAGCGATGCGGATGGTCCGGTCGTCGGGATCTTTCCCGTAAGGATGCGTGGCTCCGGCCGGGGTGAGTACCACGCCCGCCTCTTTGGCCAGCGACACCACGCGCTTGGCACATCCTTTGCCAACTTCCAGGCTGATGAAGTATCCACCTTTGGGCCGGGTCCAGCTCACGTCGGCAACGCCGGAAAGCTTCTCAGCGAAGATGTCGAGTACCTTCTGGAACTTGGGTGCGATCAGAGCCCGGTGCTCATCCATCAACTTCGTAATGCCGTCGTTGTTTTTCAAGAAACGAACGTGACGCAGGTGATTAATCTTGTCCGGTCCGATGGTTCGCGGAACCAGTCTCGCCAAGAGCCACTTCACGTTGTCCTTCGATCCGGCAAAGAGCGCCAGCCCGGCGCCGGGCAGAGTGATCTTGGAGGTCGAAGCAAACACCAAGGGGCGGTTGGGGTGTCCATGGCGTGCGCACAGTTCCAGGATGTTGGAGATCTCGATCGGCTGGCTGGTCAGGTGATGCACGGCGTAGGCGTTGTCCCAAAACAGGCGGAAATCCGAGGCGGCCGTCTTCATTGCCGCCAGGCGCTCGACGGTCGCATCGGAGTAAACGGTTCCGGTGGGATTGCTGTACTTAGGAACGCACCATATGCCCTTGATGGAGCTGTCCTGGGCAACGAGCCGTTCCACTTCGTCCATGTCTGGACCATCCTCCTTCATGGCGACGGGGATCATCCGGATCCCGTAATCCTGGCAGATGGTGAAATGCCGGTCGTAGCCCGGCACCGGGCACAGAAAGGAAATCTCCCCTTGTTTTGACCAAGGGGTAGCGCTATCGCAGGTGCCTTTCAGCAGGGCGTAAACAATGGTGTCGTGCATGAAGGCGAGACTGGAGTTGTTGCCGGCAACGATCTGCTCTGCTGGTGCTCCCATCATCCCGGAGAACAGCCTGCGCACTTCCATTAACCCTTGAAGGCCGCCGTAATTGCGGCAATCCACGCCTCCCTCAGCCAGGTAGTCGTGCGCGCCCGGAAGCGACAGCAGACCTGCGCTTAAGTCCAATTGGGCCGGGCCCGGCTTTCCTCTTGTCAGGTCAAGCTTGAGCCCACGGGCTTTGAAGGCGTCGTAGTTTTCCTGTAGTTGCTGATCTGGCCTTAGCTGGGTGAGGTTTGTCATCGTTTGACCATTATGAAGGATTTCGGCTTTTCCACGAACGCTGCTGCCCGCATTGTAAAACCGTGGCAATTCGGCCACAGAACTAAGGGCGGCTGGCTGTGTCAAGATTACTCAGAGGTCATGGCCGAAATGGGCGCCGCGTAAAACCTATGAAACTCCTAAACTCCCTGCACGCATTGCGCACCTCTTCCAGCACGGGTGGTAAAGGAGTAGCGCAGGCACTCCGACGTTGTTTGGCATTCACCATGGCTCTGCTGCTATTGCCACTCGGTCAAGTACAGCTCTTCGCCCAGCAGAATTATCCCTATCCTGTTCAGTACGGGCCCTACCAACAGCCGGTCTACGGGCAGCAACCCTACTACCCCCAGCAGCAGGCCTATCCGCAGCCGCAACCTTACTATCCACAGCAGCAGCAGGCGTATCCGCAGCAACGGCCTTACTATCCACAGCAGCAGGCCTATCCCCAACAGCAGCCCTCCCCGCAGCAGCAGTCGTATGAAGACCAGCCCTACCCGCAGCAGGGCTATGGGCAGCCCCAAACGCAGGTGCAGCCGCTGAGCGCTCAACAATTGGAGCAACTGGTAGCGCCGATCGCCCTCTACCCTGACTCGCTGATAGCAGAAGTGCTGGCTGCGTCGACTTACCCGCAGCAGGTGGCGCAGGCCGATCAGTGGCGGCAGGCGCAGGGCTATGCGCCTGCAGAGCAAATCGCAGCCGGGGCCAATGCTCAGAATTGGGATCCGAGCGTGAAGGGCTTGACCGCGTTTCCCCAGGTGCTGGCGGAAATGGACCAGAACTTACGCTGGACCACCGATCTGGGCAACGCCTACTACAACCAGCCGCAAGACCTGTTGCAAGCAGTGCAGGGAATGCGCCAGCGTGCGCAGGCTGCCGGGAACCTCGAAAATACTCCCCAGGAAACCGTGAGCTACGACCAGGGCAATATCGAGGTCGCTCCCGTGAACCCGCAAGTGGTGTATGTGCCGGCCTATAATCCCTGGACCGTCTACGGCCAGCCCATGTCTCCGTACCCTGGATTCTCACTGCTGGGTGCTGTGGGATCGTTTTTAGGTTCTGCGCTGGTGTCTTTTGGGCCCGGCCTTGCCATGACAGCCTTCCTCCACACGCCCTTTGGCTTGCTGGGCTGGGGCCTGAGCTGGCTGGCTCAGACCATCCTCTTCAATCACGCAACCTATTTCTCGCACAGTAGGACAGTGGCCGATTGGGGTTTTGCCCACGGCGGCCAGCGGGCCTTTGCCGGCTTTAACCGGGGCGAGGGGGGTTATGGACGAGGTGGGTATAACGCGGGCTATCGACAGGAGTACCCGCGGGGCCCGCAAGGGTTTGGGTCGAGCCGGCCTCAACCCGCCAGGCCAGTGCAGCAGGCTTACAACCATATGCAGCCTGCAGTCAACTCGGCGTATGGTCGGCCCGGGTACGGTTCCAGTTTCGCTGGCGGCAGCTACAACAACCGTCAAGGGTTCTACGGGAACTCACAACCAGCCTATCGCGCCCCCGCAATCGGCTCTCAGAACCGTGAGTTTGCCCAGCGGTCTTCCATGCCTTTTGGAAATACCTTTGGAAATAAAGGATATTCCGGGTACAAGGCGCCCTCTGGCGGATTCCACCCATTCGGCGGCGGACATTCGCAGAAGAGCTTCGGTGGCGGGAAGAGCTTCGGCGGTGGAAAGAGCTTCGGCGGTGGTCACTCAGGCGGCGGCCACTCGGGCGGAGGCGGTCACGGGCATCACCATTAAAGCGACATTCCAGTTCGGCACTGCACCTCATCCGCCAACTTATCCCTCGCATGGGGACTTCGGGAAAAAGCCGCCGCATTCTATGCTGCAGACAGATGGCCCAGCGCTGCGCTTTCCTTCCACCCCTGTCTCCGAATACGTTCTGCTGCAGACTCAAAGGGCGGAGGTCCCTCATCCTCCGCCTTCCGGCCGTCTATTTGTTGATTTGTTCTGTTCCGTGCCTTGCCCAATCGCAGCTGACTGGATTAGTCGACGCCCCGGTCCCGGCTCAAAGTCAGAATGAGTCCGTGGGAACGATCGCGGGTACGGTTGCCGATCCCAACGGAAACTTCGTTGTTTCCGCCGCGGTGACGCTTGAGCGCGAGGGGAACACGGCCGACCTGGAACTTAGGTCCGACCAGGAAGGGCATTTTGTGTTTACCGGGGTGCCGGCCGGGCCCTTTCAACTCAGGATTACAGCCGCAGGTTTTGGCATCAGGGAGGAAGTGGGTGTTCTGCATGCAGGAGAAGCGCTCGAGATGCCCCACCTCTCTTTAGCCATTGCGGGTGCCCTCACCGAGGTGCAGGTGCGGGTCACAACCTATGAGCTTGCGGAAGAGCAGATCAAAGTGGAAGAGACCCAGCGTGTGCTGGGGGTGATTCCAAATTTTTATGTCACCTACGATGCGGCAGCTCTGCCGCTTAAGCCGAAACAGAAGTTCGAGCTTGCCTGGAAGACCAGCGTGGACCCGGTTACGTTTGCGGCTACGGGAGCGGTCGCCGGCGTGCAGCAGGCGAGCGACGGGTTCAGTGGCTATGGACAGGGCACGCGGGGATACGCGAAGCGGTTCGGCGCGTCCTACGCGGATGGCTTTATCGGGAACATGATCGGGGGCGCGATCCTGCCCTCGATTCTCAAACAGGATCCACGCTATTTCTATAAAGGCAACGGCAGCAAGCGATCGCGCATTCTGTATGCGCTGGCGAATGCAGTTGTATGCAAGGGCGACAACGGCCATTGGCAGCCAGATTATTCCGGTATTCTGGGCAGCCTTGCCGCCGGCGGAATCTCCAACCTCTACTATCCAGCGAGCAGCCGTAATGGAGCGCAGCTGACTTTCGAAAATACGCTCCTGGGTATTGCCGGTTCGGGGATCGGCAATGTGTTCCAGGAATTCCTGGTTCGTCGCCTGACACCCCACGCTCGGGACCAACAGGGAACCAATCCTTAGCCCTTATAATCGCGCTTGGCGCTTATGAAGGGTATCGGCAAGAGAGGCGATGACCAGCGGCATCTCCGGACAGAAGAAAACCGGATTGCCGGCATGCTTAATTTTATAATCCTTCTCTCTGTCGCCGCGGTTGGCTATACCGATTGGATTGTCGTTCCGAATATTACTCTGGGCTATCTCTACGTGCTGCCAATTGCCCTCAGCGGTTTGATCAACCCACTCCCTTTCACGCTTGGCGGCGCCGTAGTCTGCACCATCCTGCAGGACATCTTCGCTGCTCAAACAGACAGCCTTAAAGTGAGGACTATCCGCGATGCCATCACGCTGGCAGGCTTTGTGATCGTCGGATTTCTGGTGACGCGGATCGCCAGGCAGCGCAACCGGCTGGTGGCCGAGGTAAGGCGGCAGCGTGATGAATATGAACACGATTTATACCTGGCCTCGCAGGTACAGCGGCAGGTTTTACCTAAGCCTCCTGTCTGCGCCTCGCTTGAGATTGGTGCGGCGATGCAGACTGCGACCCTGCTGGGCGGCGACTACTACGACTTTTTTCAAATATCCAACGATGTGGTGGACGTGGTTATCGCGGATGTATCCGGTCACGGCGCTGCGGCATCGCTCCTGATGCCCTCGCTCGCCGTGGCCCTGCGGCTTCGCGCGCGCGAACTGGACGGACCGGCGGCCATCATCAAGGACCTTGACCAGGTGTTTCGGCAGATAACGAGTACAGCAACCTTCGTAACCATGTTCTATGCCCGCTTCGACCAGGCCCGCAAAACCCTTGAATACGCCAACGGGGGCCATAACCCGCCCCTCCTCATCCGGGCAAACAATGGCGAGGCGCTGGAGTTAGAAGCCGGCGGCCCGATCCTGGGCATTTTGCCAGACCCTCAGTATTCGAATACCGTGGTTGCTCTCAATCAAGGCGACATCCTGACACTGTTCACGGATGGCGTCACCGAGCAGGAGAACGAAGCCGGTGATGAGTTCTCAACCACCAGGCTGAAAGAAGTAGTCATGAGCCGGGAGACAGAGCCGGCGGCCGCCCTGGTTGCCTCGATCACCGAAGCAGTCTCCACCTTTGCGGGAACAAAGGCTCAAGTGGATGATCTGACCGTGGTGGTAGTAAAGATTCTGTAAGACAAGCCAGCTCTTGTTTTTCATTTGACAACCAGCAGACACCTGGGTAGCTTTCCCATAAGATGATTAGGGAAGAGACCGGTGACCTGATCCAGGGCACGCTCGAGATGCTGATTCTGAAAGCGCTTGCGCGGGGGCCATTACATGGCTATGCCGTGGCTGAATGGATCGAGCAAACCTCGCAGCAAGTGCTGAAGGTGGAGGAGGGCGCGCTCTACCCGGCCTTACATCGCTTGCAGTTGCGCGGACTATTGCAGGCCGAGTGGGGTGCATCGGAAAACAATCGCCGGGCCAAGTTTTACCAGCTGACCGCCGAAGGCAAAAAGCGAATGAATGCTGAATCGCATCGCTGGGCGCGGCTTTCGGCGGCGGTTGCCTTTGTCATGCAAGCCTCTTGAGGAACCGTTATGGCATTCAAAGCCTTTTTTCTCCGAGTCAACCTGCTGTTTCGGCGGGGCAGCACGCAGAGTGAAATTGCCGAAGAATTAGAGTTTCACCAGACTCTGTTGCGGGAGCGGCTTTCCCGGCAGGGCGTCCCTGCTCAGGAATTAAACCTGGCCACAACGCGGGTCTTCGGAAACAGCTCGCGCTGGCAGGAGCGTCTCACAGAACTATGGCAGTTTCGTACGCTTGAGAATTTTCTGCGCGACCTCAGCTTCTCCGTCCGCCTGCTGCGCAAGTCTCCAGGTTTCACCGCAGTCGCGCTTGTGACCCTGGCTTTAGGAGTGGGAGCCAATACCGCCGTCTTTTCATTGATCAACGGGCTACTCCTGCGGCCGCTTCCGGTGCCGCACGCCGAACAATTGGCGGTGTTGCGAATGGAGGAAGGCGGCCCTCAGCCTGAATATGACTTCTGTACGCCGTTCTTCCGCAGCCTGGAAGGCAGGCACGAGGTGTTCTCCGCTGTCTTCGCCTACAACCCCGATATCCTCCAGGTGCGAGGGCGATCGGGAAACGAAAACATTCACGGGATGTTGGTGAGCGGGCAGTTCTTTCAGGCGCTGCAGACGCCACCTCTGAGGGGACGCTATCTGACTCCGGAGGATGATCGCAGGGGAGGAAGTCCGGCGGGTCTCTCGGTCGTCATTACCGAGCGCTTCTGGGAAACCTGGTTCGATCGCGACCCTGACGTGGTTGGACGCAAGCTGATCATCGCCAATGTGCCGTTCGTCGTGGTGGGCGTGATGCCTAAGCGATTTATAGGAGCCGACCTTACGCAGCGGCCGCAAATCTTTGCACCGCTTTCTGTCGACCCGATCATCGATGCGCCGCGAAACCACATTGATGACGGAATCGACGCCTGGTGGCTGACCGTGGGTGCGCGACTGCAACCGGGCGCAACCCTGGCCCAGGCGGACGCGTCCCTGGCAGCGATTTCCGGCGCGATTCTGCGCCAGGCATCGAGCGATCCGAGCTTTGTTACCGATAAAGAGAAGGGCCACTTCCATTTCGCGGCCGAACCGGGCTCCAAAGGATTCACGTACGCGCGCCTTCTTTTCCGCAAACCGTTGCTAGCCATGTTTCTTATGTGTGCAGGAATTCTGCTCCTGGCATGCCTGAACCTGGCCAGCCTGCTGATGGCGCGCAGCGCAGCACGGGCACGGGAGCTCGCGACCCGGCTGGCGATCGGCGCCACGCGGCGGCGGCTCATCCAACAATTGCTGGTCGAGAGCATGGTCATTGCGGTCCTGGGGACGGCAGCCGGCCTGGTGGTAGCGCGGTTGGTAAGTGGCTCGCTAGCCGCTCTGCTTATGAGCGGCAACATCGGTGGTGTGCAGCTTGATACCTCACTGGACTCAAGAGTATTTGCTTTCGCTGCCGTGGTTGCCGTTGTTTCTACCGTGCTGATCGGGCTATTGCCTGCGCTCGGTGCGACGGCAGGAGAGGTGAATGACCACATCAAGGATGCCCAGCATTCACGGCAGCCACGTGAGCGGCTCAGGATGCTGCCCCGCGTCCTATTGATATCGGAGGTGGCCCTGGCGCTGGTGGTGGTGATCGGCGCCGGGCTCTTAGCCACCAGCTCGGTGCGCCTTTATCGATCAGGCATCGGGTTCGACCCCAGCGGCTTGGTGAACATCGCCTTCAACATGGACAAACAACAGCTGGAGGGCGACGCGTTGATGCGGCAGTACCAGGAATTGAGCGAGGGACTCAGCCGCCAGCCGGGCGTAAGAAGGGTGAGCTTCCAGTTCATCGTGCCGCTTTCGCATTTAGGTTGGAACGGCAGATACGCGGCTCCCGGTGCGAGCCCGCAGATGCTTTACATGAATAGCGTGGGTCCGGATTACTTCGCAACCATGCACATTCCGCTCCATCAGGGAAGGGAATTCAGGTGGGCCGATACCAATGCCTCCGGGATGAAGATGATCCTCAACGCATCGGCCGCGAAGCTGCTATTTCCCGGGCAGGATGCGCTGGGCCAGCAGGTAGTAAGCGGAGACAAGCACGCCTCGTATGAAGTAGTTGCCGTGGTCGGCGACACCAAGTACAGGTATATGCGCGAACCCGCGCCACCCATAGGATATGTGCCCATCATGCAGGATGAGCAGAAGAAACCGTCCTTCCATGCCGTGGTGCGTATCGATGGGCCGCAGGCCGCGCTTGCCCCCGCTGTCCGTTCCTTAGCAGCCCGGCTGGCGCCGGACATACCTGCGCCGGCATTATTAACCATGGATGAAGTTGTCGCCGATTCCATGAGTACGGAGCGCATGATGGCGATGCTGGCCATGTTCTTTGCCGGATGCGCCTTGCTGGTAACCGCCATCGGTCTTTATGGAACGCTGGCCTACGTGACGGCGCGCCGGACGAGTGAGATCGGCATCCGCATGGCGTTAGGGGCGCAGCGCATCTGGGTGCTGGCCATGGTCTTTCGGGAAAACGCCTTGGTTGCGCTTTTTGGGACGGCAGTGGGCCTGGGGGCAGCTCTTTTGGCGTCCCGGGCATTGGCGAGCTTTCTCTACGGAACATCGCCGCGCGACCCGTGGGTGCTGCTGGGGTCGGTAGCCGCGCTGACATTCATCGCCAGCGCGGCTTCGCTGGTACCCGCTTTGCGTGCGGCCCGAATTGACCCCATGGCGGCCATTCGATGCGAATAATGACACAGTTGAATTCCCACAGGGCAGAGAATCGGCAGAAGACACCAGAGGGCGATAGAATGATGGTGCATGACCACACGGATCGAAATCATCGCTCAAATTGATGTTGAAATAAGCCGTCTGGAGCGGGCGCGGGACTTTCTCGCTGCCTCTCTGGCCGGATCGAAAAAAGACTCACAGACTGCTTCGGCGATTGCTTCGCTAAAGAAGATAAAGTTGAAGACCCCGGCCCCGGCGCGGAAGCGTAAGCACCCGGAAATGGCAGCCGTCCCGGTTGCGGTGGCTGCGCCCCTGCCTCCTCCACCGGCGGCAAAAGAGGAACCGCAAATAAAGCGCGTTCCGCCCAGGCGCCGGATGGAACGGCGTCACTTGCAAACGGATAAGGCCGCTAAGTCGGGAGCCGCGTTGAGCGGATTGGTGCCCACCGGCCCGGTTGCCGTTTCCGCCAACGAAGCGCGCAAGCAGCAGGAGCGTGCGGTGCCGCCAACGCCCACTGTGGTTGCTGAGCCGCGCACGGAAATTGGCGCCGAGCGCAGCCTCGGTTCCTTGATCCAGGCCTTTGAGCGCAGAGCCGGTTTAAGCGGATTAGAAACTCCGTAGTCACTTTTAACCCCTGCTGCAAACGATGAAGAACAGCCGCTCGCCGCTTTACGTCACCACTCTGATCGCGGGCGCCTTCTTCATGGAAAATCTGGACGGTACCATCATCGCCACTGCGCTTCCGCAGATGGCGCACAGCTTTCATTCCAGCGCGGTCAGCCTGAACCTGGGCATCACCGCTTACCTGCTGACCCTGGCTGTGTTTATCCCCATCAGCGGCTGGGTCGCTGACCGCTTCGGGGCCCGTTCGGTATTTGCTGCCGCCATCGCGACGTTTACCCTCTCCTCGCTCCTATGCGGGGCGGCCCATACCCTGACGCAGTTCACGCTGATGCGCATTCTGCAAGGCATCGGCGGAGCCATGATGGTGCCGGTCGGCCGCCTCATCGTTCTGCGTACCACGCCCAAGGACAAGCTCACTGAGGCCATCGCGTACATCACCTGGCCCGGCCTGACCGCCCTGGTGGTGGGCCCGCCGCTGGGCGGCTTTATCACCACCTATGCCAGCTGGCATTGGATCTTCTTCCTCAATCTTCCCATCGGCATCGCCGCCCTGATACTCACCTTACTGTGGGTGGAGAACGTTCGCAGCGGAGAGAAGCATGCTTTTGATGGGCTCACTTTTCTGTTCGCAGGATTCGCTTCCGCCGGCGCGGTTTACGGCATGGAGAAGCTGGGCAGCGAAGGGGTTCCCTGGCAGCTGCCCGGTCTGGTGCTCGCTCTCAGCTTGCTCAGCGGAGTGGCCGCTATCGTTGCCGCGCACCGCAATCCAGCTATCTCCCTCATCGACCTGGAATCCATGAAGCTCAAGACGTACTCGCTTTCTGTCTACGGAGCGAGCGCCTTCCGCATCGCGGTTTCGGTGCTGCCGTTTCTGCTACCGCTCATGTTTCAGATTGCCTTCGGCTTGAATGCCTTTCAGTCGGGGCTTTATCTGCTGGCGCTTTTTGCCGGCGACCTGACCATGAAGGCCTTTGTCATCCAGGCCCTTCGCCGCTTCGGATTTCGGCGTCTTTTGATCGTGAACGGAATCATTACCGCGGGAACCATGGCTCTTTGCGCACTGCTCAGCCCGGCCACGGCGACCATTCTGGTGATTGCCATTCTTTTCTTTCACGGAGCGGCGCGATCAATGGAGTTCACCTGCCTGACAACGCTGGCCTACGTGGAAGTTCCACCCCAAAGGATGAGCCGGGCCAATGGCTTCCTCAGCGCTGTGATGCAACTGAGCCTGGGTATGGGGGTGGCCATCGGAGCCATCACCCTGCGCCTGGTTGCGCATGCTCGTGGCCATTCCGCAGCCACTCCCCAACTACGCGATTTCCACCTGGCCGTGCTGCTCATGTCTTTCGTGGCCCTGGGCCCAGTCTTTGATAGCCTTGGCCTTCCGCCGGATGCCGGTGCCGGCACCAGCGGCCATCGCCAGCCGGAGCTCGAGGTCAATCCCGTCTGAGCGCCCTACATGACAGAATGATGGAATGTTCACTGCCCAGGAGCTCAAGCAATCAAAGCTATTCAGCATTCTGTCCGAGCCGGAGATCGTCAGGTTGGCGGAGAGGGCAGCCGATGTTCGGCTTGCGCCCGGCGAATGGTTGATTCGCGAGGGCGAGCCGCCGTATTTTCACGTCCTTTTTGCAGGCCGCTTGCAGATGGTGAAAGAGGTTCTCGGCCGCCAGGTAGACATCACCCACTATGAATATCAGACGGGCGATTTCTTTGGTGAAACTCCCATTCTGCTGGGTACGCAAAACCTAATCTCACTGCGGGCCGAAACCGCTTGCCGGGTTGTGCGTCTGGAGCGGCAGCAGCTTCAGAATCTCATCAGAGAGTCAAGAGAGGCGAGCGCCCTGATATTGCAAACCATGAATGACCGGCTCCTGCGGGTGCAGGAATTTGTCAGCACGCTGCCGTCCGCCAGGGTGCTGATTCTAGGCTCGAAATACAACACCGATTGCCGCGAACTCCGAAGCTTCCTTGCTTCCAATCGGATCCCTTACGAGTGCGTTGATCCGGAACTGGAGCCGGAGCGGGTGCCGCCATCTATACCTGGTGACTTGGGTTGTTCGACGGTGGCGATCGATGGAAAGCTCTTCGGCCACACGCCCACTGTGCGTGAGGTGGCAGAGGCCCTGCAACTGCAGACCAAACCGAACAGCGACAGTTACGACGTAGTGATTGCAGGAGCAGGTCCGGCGGGCATGGCTGCTGGTGTGTACGGCGCGTCAGAAGGGCTGAAGGTATTGATGGTCGAGCGTTCGGCGGCAGGAGGGCAGGCGGGAACCTCATCGCGTATCGAGAATTATCTTGGCTTTCCTGAAGGGATCTCAGGGGAAGACCTGACTGGACGGGCGGTAAAGCAGGCAGTGCGTTTTGGCGCCGAGATTGCGATGACGCGCTCGATTGAGAAGGTGGTTCCTCGCGAAGGCGGCTATCAGTTGGAGCTCGATGGCGGGCAACGCGTTTTTGCTCGCGCTGTCTTGCTGGCAACGGGAGTGGAATGGCGCCGGCTGAAAGCGGAGGGCTGCGAGCGCCTGTTGGGGCGCGGTGTGCTGTACGGAGCCTCTCGTCCCGAGGCCATCGGTGTGAACGGGAAGAAGGTCTTCATCGTGGGTGGTGGCAACTCAGCAGGCCAGGCGGCCATGTTCTTCTCTAACTACGCTGCCGAGGTCAAGGTGTTGGTGCGCGGTGAAGGTTTGAAGCTTACCATGTCGCAATATCTGATTGGCGAAATCGCGTCCAAGGCCAACATCGAAGTGGTGCCGTTCAGCGAGGTGGTTGAAGCCCAGGGCGAGGATCATCTGCAGAGAATCGTGGCCCGGGTCGGCGGCAAACTGGTTACATATCAGGCCGACGCTTTGTTCGTGATGATTGGTGCGGTTGCCAACGCGTCATGGCTACCGAAGGAGCTGGAGCGCGACGAGAAAGGCTACATCTGCACCGGCCGCGATCTCACCAGCTGGAAGCTCGACCGTGCGCCCTTTCCACTGGAGACGAGTCTGCCGGGAATCTTTTGCGCCGGCGATGTGCGCCACAACTCGATCAAGCGTGTATCCAGTGGAGTAGGTGAGGGAAGTATGGCAATCGCCTTTATTCATCAGTACCTGGCGCTGGAAGAGAAAGCAAAGGTTTAGATCCGGAGAGATGTCGAGAAAGCCGCAACATCCTGCAAGGGAACGCCGGATGCACAGAGGGGACACTGGGAAGCAATCCATAAATTGTTAGGCAGGGCGGCCACAGTGTGTAAAGGAATGTTCTTGCTGCCGGCGAAGCTGGCGGCGGCCGAGCCCAGCACCAGGAGTGTGCCGATGGCGACGATATTCGTCCCACATTCCTCGAGGTCGCTCCAGGTGCCCCGAACGGCCGAGCCGGCGTTGATGACATCATTCACGATGGCGACACGTTGACCGCGAAGGCCCTCTCGCAGGGATGCGGGAACCCGATATCCCGCGGGGAAAAGGCCCTCTGCAGATGGACCAACAAAGCGCTCCGAGTAGGTGAAATGTGTGCCCAGCTGCAGAGCTACCATGAGAGCGATGAACGCTCCTTCGACCAAAGGGCCGCAGACCGCATCCAGGCGCAAATCCGATAACCGCGCAGCCAACTCTCCAGCAACTACTTGCGCACGGTGAGGTGTCAGGCAGAGTGTCTCCAGATCCAGCCAGAGGTCGCCGTGATGACCACTCTCCAGAAGGAAGTGGCCTTGTCGCCCTGACAGCAGTTCTAGTACCTTCTCCTGCATGCTGCCCCCTATATAGGAGTTTAGTCGGACCGTTGTGGTGGCAGCATACGTATGGGCGTAGTGTTTTACGGATCGTGACAGAGTAATCTGCCGATGTATCCCGATCCGCGAAAGCTAGTAGAGCCCATATTTCCTTTCCAGATAACTGGTAACTCTCTGGGTCTCGGCCGCCGTCAGCGTTCGGTTATAGACCAGCACCTCGCTGATCTCCCCATGGAAATAGGTGTTGTTAATACCGCGGCCGAGGAAACCAGACCCATTGGACCCGCTTAGGGCCGGAAGCTTGCCTTCTGCATTGAAGACCTCGAGCCCGTTCACATAAAGCTCGTCGGTGGAGTCGTTATGGACCGCTGTGGTCAGGCTGAAGTCCCCACCGATGGTTGGTGCCCGCATGTAGTTGGGATGATTGCCTGCCTGGGTGGTTCCAAAACGAAAGTCGACATGGCTCTGGAAGGGACTGAGGTAAGTGTTTCCCCAATAGGCGTCTTCATTCCAGAAGATCGCACTGTTTTCCGAACCGTCCTGGCCTCCCGCCGGGTCTGTATCGGATTTTGCCATCAGGAAAACGGTCATTTGCCGCCAGCCGGCGATCGGCAGGTTGAAGTTCAGGAATTGGCTGCCGTTGAAAGCCACGGTGCGCTGACAATGCGCCCCATCGTAAACGATGGTTGGACTTGTCGTCTGCGCACCGGTGGCGTCGTGACCGTTGCCAGATTGGTCGCTCCATGTTTGCACCGGGACGCGAAGCGGGTTGGTAACGTCGGAGAGATTCCCCTTATCGGCCCGGAGCCATTGCTGCAGTCCGTCGGTGGGAACCTGCCCGGACGGATCAGGAGCCGAGCCGGACTCAATGCGGAGATCGGACCAGTTCACCAGCTCAAACCCATGTTCGCCGAAAGTGGGATAGATGGTGAGGGTGGCGGTTGTAATGAGCGCGCTGGGAGCGAGTAATTGCAGCGGTCCGGCAACCCAGGCAAATTCTTCTGAGGGATTAACCTGCCCCGTGAATGTAGAGGCAAATGCTCCCAGGGGAAGATCCCCTCCATCGGAAGCAATGCTGAAGTTATAAGTGTTGCCTCCCGAGCTTGAGCCAACCACGCGCAGGCCTACGATGGGCTGGCTGAAGGTGAGCGTGATACTGGTAGGAGATCCGCTGTATTGGGCGCCAGGAGGACTGGGATTGTTCATGAGCGCGTTGAGGGTGATCGTGTCTCCGCTGACGTCGTATGCATCCACTGGGGTGGGGCCCTGGTCCCAGTCTCGAGTGAGAGCCGGAATTTGCACGTTAACGGTAAGACCGGGAACGCCCAGCACAGGGAGCGTGGCCGTAACCGGCGCTGACGGACTGCCATAGTTCGTGGTGGGCGGTTTTGGCATCGCCGACCAGTCGATATATCCGTCGGGCTGTAACCCGGCCGGGCAGAAATTTGTTTGCACCAGCGGTGGTGGACCCGCCTGAGACAATGCAGGCGTGACCATCGAAGCGACCAGGCAGAGAATTGAGCAGTATTTCATTGAGAGCACCTCCTGAAGAAAGGGTTGTATTGGGAGGCGGAGGGGGGTGGCTCACCCGGACCCTTTGGTGGCGAGAAGTATACTCCGGGGCCGGCTGGAAGTCACGATATAGCGCCAAGGCTATCTCGAAGGTTCGGCTTCTGCAAGGGCGAGTAAGCTTATCGAGCGCTTTTGAAACCAATTAATCAGCCTATGGAGACTGGTGTAAGAAGGATCTCGCCTACTTACTTGCGGGTGCTTGCACCTTGAATATACGCGCCGATAGGATGCCCGAAGATTGATTGCCGATTCCAGGCGTCAAGCTCCGCGAATCCCGTTAATCTGACCGGTGCGTCCTGGGGAAATTTCGCCGTCAGAATCAATTCGCCACCCATTGCTTCAATGGAGCGTTTGAGCATGGAAAGCCGGGCTTACTTCTTCTTCAGCACAGCACTGCCATTCTCATCAGCGTTGATCACCTGCATCAGCTTACTGACATCGGCGGACTTCTCCGCTGCAAGGTCAAGCTGCCTCACCACGTATTCCCGGGAATAGTGCAGCACGCCCCCATCCTCCTTGATGGTGCTCTTGTATGAGGCGAAGCCCACATCCAGGTCCACCGGTGCAGGAACATCATCGACCATGTACCCGGCGGGTAAAACCACATCAATACGGTCGCGCCAGGTTCCGGTCTCGCCCAGGTCGATCGGGTAGGTGCGCGGCTTATCGTTGTAAGGCCGCGCATGGCGGCCCACCACCCGGGGGCGAAGCAGCAACAAATCTCCACTCGGCTGGGCATAGCCGTTGGCCGTAAAGCTGTACTGCAGCACCATGCCCTTGTTCATCTCACGCGCGTTCTGTACGCTGCTGGAGTCGATGGTAAAGCTGGTCAGGTCCTTCTGCAGGCGCCGCTCCATCGCTTCATGCTGTTCCTTCTCGCCCTCTTCGCAATAGAGCGGCCGAAAGGCAAGAGCCGCTTCTCCGGAACGCGTCTCCGTCACTGTCCCTTTTAACGTGCCGTCTGCGTTCAAGGCAAAAGAGGCCGCGCGCTCCGAGGTGTCCGCGTCCGGTGCAAGCATGGGCAACTGGATCACCTGGCTATCGTTACCCGCCACTAGAATGCCGTAGCTACCCTGCAGCTCAAACCGCAGCAAACCAACCGGCGTGTAGGTATCGGTGGGATCAAAGATGAGATAGCGCTTGCCCCCGCGGGCGGTTACCACTGCCTTCAGATCAGGGTCGCTATAACCGGCAGGCATTTCAATCGCCGCGATAGCGTGGTTGCCCTCGATGGACGGCAGCACCGGATCGACAAAGCCGCGGTGCGTATCCACCAGGACCCAGGTTGCCCGCACCCCCACCGCATTCAGCATGGCAATCAACAGCGTAGCCTTATCTTTGCAGTCACCGTAACGGTAGCGAAATACATCGGCGGCCGGATGTGGCTGCAACCCGCCAATGCCGATCTCGATCCCCACGTAGCGAATCTCCCGCTGCATAAATCCGGCGACGCCCTGAAGCTTGGTTTTGAAGTCCCCGCTGCCGCCGACTTCGCGCGATTTGGCGGCGATCTCGGCTGGTGCTTCTGTGCGGCTCGCTGCCAGCGTGTCATAGTAGTTGCCGATCTCCGTCCAGCGCTGGTCGCCTGTAGGCAGCGGCCGTGCTCCGTAGTGAACCACCATACGGGCGGCCAGGGCAAGCGGCGACGGCGCCAGGGGCACATCGGTCAGATCGATCCCAGGCACATCCGTCAACTCCCAACGCCAGTGGTTGGGCGCCACTTGGGCCGGAGCAACGGGTGCATGATGCCGCCACGCATCATAGTGGTTCCAGTTCGGCGGCAAATCCATTTCCAGAACCCAGCGAACCCCTGGAATATCCTGCTGAAAGTGCCAGCTCTCCTCCTCCGTGCCGTAGTCCGCCACCCGCCGCTCAGCCTCGTACGCAATCACCCCGCCGGGATCAGCTCCCGGAGGCGTCACCGTGCGAGCGCGCAGATCATCGTAGAGAATGCCCCATTGGCCAAGCGCCTGGTCGTGCACGTCCTGATCTTTGACTGCATACTGGTGGCCACCGGGCGCAATGCTCCAGGCATGAAAAGAATCGAGCTTTTCATCCTTGGAGTAGCTGGCGACAATCTCTCCATACTCGCGCCCCTGGGGACGCAGAATCTTCACCACGCGCCGCTGCCGTTCCGTGGCCCGGCCATCGGGACCAACACTCACCAGCCGGTCATCGAGCAGGACGACCGCCGCCGTATTGGCCGGATAACTCGGCAGTTTGACCGCGGCGGCTTGCACCACCCAGTCAGGGAAGGGGGTGGCCGCGCGCCCCGCGGGCGCAACCAGGCCAACAAGCATCAGTAGCAATGGCAGTTTCATTTGGAGTGCCCGGGCGTCGCGGGCGCCGGTACGGAGGCAATGTGCAGCACAGCCGGTTCCTTATCCTTCGCATTCACCTTCTGGTAGAAGTCCTTCAGCTGGGGATATTCCTCCGCTTTATAAACTACATTGCCGATGACCAGGGTCCGCAGCGTTTTCATGGTGCGGGGCTCCTGCGTAAACGTCGCCCGGTAGTAGGTGTTTTGCGGATACATAAACTCTGTGTCTTTGGGGAGACTCTCTATGTCAAACGCCGCCGGCAGCTTGATGGTGACCGTATCCTTCATGATGTATGGGTAGTTCAGGTCGATGGGCTGAGTTCTCTTATCGAGAGCAAACAACGGTTGACTGGTCGCCTCAAAGAACATAGCGGGCAAGAATAAGCGCTTGCCTGTGGATGAGCCCATCGAGCCGGTCACGCTGAGCGCAGCTTGCAGATTCGTAGTCCAGTCAGTCAGTCCGAGAAAGTGATCGGTCTTTACCTCGACGCCGGCGGGCATCTCTTGCTGCACCAGCGCGGTAAATTGCTGCTTGAGGGCATCGTCGTCGTTATGCAGGGCGAACTCGCGCCACCGTAGCGCAAAGTCGCCGGTAAGCACCATGCGAATGGTCCCCGTTACCTTGCCGTCAGGCTCGATATCGACATACGCGCTGCGCAATTCGCTAGTCGCCTGGTAAGGGGAAGTGGGCGTCGAAAGGAGAGCCGTTCCTTTATCCGTCTGCCGGATACCCATGGAGGCGGCATGCTTCCAATGCAGATCGCCAAAGCCTGCGTATCGTTCCCCGGGGTCGAAGAACTTCTCTTTGCCATCCACCTCCACGATCGCAATCTCGTCATCCAGCTGGCGCATATCCAGGTAATCAGCGACAAAGAGGTTGTTGTCGCGGTTAGTGACATATCCGGCATAGGCCTTGAAACCTGCCGCCCGCGCCAGACCCACGAACAGGCGGGTGATCTCATCCCGATCGCCCCGCTTCTGTGCCCAGATATCCGCCGCCGTCCTGATCCTGATGCCGAGCGCCTTATCCTCAGCTCCGCTGTGCTCTCGGGTGAAGGTTGTGTTTTCAATCGTCATCAACGCGCCATAAATCTTTTCGAGCTTTTGCGCAGGCGTATCCGGCGGGCTGACGATCTGGTTGACAACACCCGGCATTTTGCCCGCGTCGATAAAACGGTCGACACGTTTCGACCAGTACTTCCCTTCGGTCGACCAGTATTCATCGGTGGTCTTTGCAATCGTGTAATAGAAGAGCGCGCGAAAGGTGTAGTTGTGCATAGGAGGCATGTAATCCTCCTGTGGATAAGCGTGAATCTTCTCCACATCGAGGCTGTAGCTCTTGCCGGCAGGGGAGTAAACGACCGAAACCCCCTCAGGCAGAAAAGCCGAATACGTCGCCCGCCCCTGAATCACCCCGCCGTGGCCGTCCTCAAGAAGATGCTCACTGGGCAGGAAAAAGAAGTGCGCTTTGCGGGTATACAGCGGACCCTGTAGATACCAGCGTGGCGAGACCACCAGGTCGCTCTCGTACCACAGTACATAGCGATATTCGATAATGCTGCCTACCTGCACGTCGGGCAGGGTAAACACGGTAGCCTTGTATTTCTCGTGGCCGCTCTTCTCCAGCAGCTTCTGGTAGGGCTTACCGGTAAAAGGAACGATCGTGCCATCGCTATGAATGGTGCGGCCTTCCACCCCGGAGACATGAAATTCGCGGCCCTCATAGTTGATTTCCTGGTCAGCGTATTGTTTCCCCTTTTCGCTCAGGATCTTGAGCCGCACATAAGTGGTGTGGGTGTGTATTTTGTCGTCAGCCCTCTCATCGCGCAGGAGATAAATCGCCGCCGCTCCCGGAGCCGCCGGCTCCGCGGTCATCTGCAGCTCTTCCTGGGTCGGTTTAACCCACGAGTCTGCCCAAGCTAGCGCATCGAACGAGACAACTATAATGAGCAGAGAGATAAACCGGACCAACGCTGCAACCACGAGGAGCTCCTGTTCGTTAATTGTGACTGCAGCAGTAACGGAGCTGCCCCGGGGAAATGTGATTTGCCCCTTTGTACGATGGATAGGCGAGATTTGCAAGCGAGTTTTGCTCCTTTCTCATCCTCGTAGTAATCCGCCGCAACTTAAGTGTTATTAATGCGCGCACGAAACCACAGGGAGGAGAATGTTGGAATGGAAGAATTTATCAGGAACGGTTCACGCGGGTGGAGCATTCTGACTGTTTCTTTGTTGGTCTGCGTGGTTGCGGCAGCGCAGCCCGCGCGGCCGCCGGCCGCGGACCGCTTCACCGGGCGTCCGCGAGTGGCCATCATTAGTGATATCGGCAATGAACCCGACGATCAGATGTCGTTTGTGCGTCTGCTGCTCTACTCCAACGAATTCGACCTCGAGGCTATGATCGCCACCACCTCAACCTGGCAGAGGACGGCCACCCACCCCGAGACCATGCACGCCATCGTGCAGGCCTACCGGCAGGTGCGATCCAACCTGCTAATGCACGCCCAAGGCTGGCCCACTCACGAGGAGCTCGATCAGCGCATTTTTGCCGGCCAGGCTGCCTATGGCATGACCGCAACCGGGGAAGGCAAGGCATCTGCCGGCTCGCAGGCGCTGATGAAAGCCATCGAACGCGACGATCCGCGCCCGCTCTGGATCTGCCTTTGGGGCGGCGCCAACACCCTGGCCCAGGCGCTGATGGATCTGCGCGCTTCGCATTCCTCCTCAGAGATGGAGCGGCTCGTATCCACCCTGCGCGTCTCCTCCATCTCCGATCAGGATGATGCAGGCCCCTGGATTCGACGCGAATTTCCTACCCTCTTCTATGTCGTCAAGCCCAGTCCGCCGAATGGTGAGGAGTACTACCAGGCGACATGGACCGGCATCAGCGGCGACCTTTACTACCGCAATTACGGCTCCGACACCACCCAGGTCACCAACGAATGGCTGGAGACGAACATTCGCGCCAAGGGTCCTATGGGTAAGTGGTACCCACGGTTCCTGTTCATTATGGAAGGCGATACTCCATCGTACCTGGGCTTGATCGACAATGGCTTGAACGCCTATCGCCGGCCTGACTGGGGCGGTTGGGGAGGACGCTATGTGTATCGGCAGCCCTACGGCGAGACGCACATGATTTGGTCCCAGGGTGGCGACGAATTTAGTCGCGCCACCTCACAAGATCGCGTGATCGGTGCCGACGGCCTGGAGCATGTCTCCGATCAAGCCACCATCTGGCGTTGGCGCGCGGCCTACCAGAATGACTTTGCTGCGCGCATGGATTGGACTATTAAGGATTTCGCCCATGCCAACCATAATCCGGAGCTGGTGGTCAACGGACAGGCGGGAACTTCTCCTGTGGAGTTAGTCGCGGATACGAAACAGACGGTGACTCTCAATGCAGCTGGGAGCAAAGATCCCGATGGAGATACACTTCACTACCATTGGTGGGTCTATGAAGAAGCCGGGCTGGCGGGTACGCAGGGCGCGGATGTTACTATTAACGGCGCAAACAGTCCGCAGGCTCTGGTGACGGTTAACTCTCCCTGCCGGCCGGCGTGGATTCCTGGGTTGGCATGCAGCGGAGAAGGCGTGGCGCACATCATACTCGAAGTTACCGACGACGGAATGCCACGGCTCACCTCCTATCGGCGCGTGTTACTGCAGGTGCGGGCTGTACCATCAGCTGTTGCTCCGGCAGGGAAGTAGGCGCAGGAGGTCGATCCGTTTTGCGAGGGGAACCCAGGTCTCAAAAGCGAGACCTGGGCCACCCACTCAAAGTCGTGCCCTGATACAAAACCAAAGTTCTCACGCAGACGCTTTAGGCCGTACATAATTGTTTTGGGATCAGTGCCGCTTTACAGGCACGACGCGTCTCAGCTAACTAGGAGCGCTTGCCAATATCACGCGTCAAATAAGCATTGGTGGCAGGAATGCTCAGCTCCAGTTCCGTGCCACAACCGAGTTCACTCCACAGCGTCAGCTGGCCGCCCAAAAGTTTGGCGCGCTCGCGCATACCGCGCAAGCCGTAGTGTCCCAGGAGCCCGTCGTCATTCACGATCTTCCCCTCAATGCCCTTGCCGTCATCCCGCACCAGCAAGCGAAACTGCCGTTCGTGATACTGGATTTCCACTTCGATCCGCTGCGCCTGTGCGTGCTTGAAAGCGTTGCGTATTGCCTCGCCTGCAATCCGATAGACTTCGTCTCGCAAGATCGGATGGAGGTCTCGCGGCGTGCCTTCTACCCCTACCTGAAAAGCGGCATGATTGGGGTTGGTTTCAGCAGTCGCGAGTTCTTCACCCGAAGTGTTTATGGCCAACGCAAGGTCGTTGGTCAATTCCGTTGATGAGCGCAGCCCCTGTACTGCATCACGGCCCTCGGTGATCGCTTCCTCCGCCCGATCGAGCGCGCTCTCCAGCCTCTTCCGCGCTTCCTCCGGACGGGTTGGCAGCAAACTCGTCGCCGCCTGAAACCGCAACAACAATCCGTGAAAACTTTGCAGCAGCGTATCGTGCAAATCCCGCGCGATGCGGGTCCGCTCGTTGACTCGCTCTTCCAGGCGCATGTAGAACTGCCGCTCTACCTGCTGCAGTCGCAGGCGATGGAGTCCTCCTAACACCAACAGAAAAGCGGTCATGGAAAGAATGAGGGCAACCCATCGCCAGGACTGGATGAACGCATTCAATGCGCGTGAGGGCAGATATATCTGGGAGTTGACCGCCCAGTCGACTTCTTTGGCCTCCTGGCGCACGCCGGCGACGTCCCCTTCCGCCATCCGGCGCCAAACACGTTGCAACTTTTCAAGCACGGTCCGATTCTCGAATACGTCCGGCCAGCGTTCAACGTCCGGGTATCTATGCCCCTGATCGATTGCCTTCTGTACAGTTTCACCGAAAATGCGAGCGTCTCCAACATCCCGCTCATCCCTGGTGAGGGATGCGACCAACCCGTCCACTCCGTAACCAGGTTTGCCGGGAGGCAAGAAGCCGGCTTGGGACAGCATTTCGGTATATTCCGGGTCGGTCGCTAGATAGTCAGCCAGTTTGAAAGCCAATGCGGGATCCGATGTTCTGCTCAAAACTACGAGTTCGCCGCCACCTTTAAAACCTCCCGGGGGTACGGCGGCCGCCGCATAATCCCAAAACCGTTGAGCCTTGTAGTTCTTTCGCTGCCGCTCGTAGAAATCATCGGCCCATCGAGCCATGAAACTAGCGGGTTCCAGAGTGGCTCGATAACCGCCATTTACAAAGGTACGGGTTACTTCCTCATGGGTAGTCTCGGGAAAGCTGACCAACTGCCGAACTTCCCCCTTACCGAGAGGAACCCAGGAATGTTCGGCGAGATAGACCGGGACGGCGAGAGCGCTTTGGCTGGAGAAAGACAGACGAGACCCGAACAGGCCATTCTGAATAATAGACTGGCTTCCGCCGGCTCTGACCAGTGACACATAGTCGTAAAGAAGATTAAGGGCAATACCCGTTGGGAACGTAACAGTCTCACCGGAAGAAGTGCCGCTAGCAACAGAATCGAGGAGAGCCGGCCAACTAGCGTTATTTAGAGTCAGGGGATGCGAATCAGGCGCAGCAGACGGCAAGCGCTTCCAGTAAAAAAGAAGGCGGACGTCTGTAATATACGGTAGCGCGCAAGCCGGGATACCAAGCACGTCCCGCCAGTTTCCTCTGCTTTTTTGCCAGTCGGGCCTGGATCGAATTCTACCGTTCGCAGCTAGATACCCCGTCCACGTGGTACCAACTTCCATCACGTCTGGCAATGCGTCCGGCCCAGCGGTGCGAGCGGCGCGCAGCAGTTCGAACGCCTCGCTCCAGGTGATCAAGCGCAGGACAATGTAAGCATTGTTCTGCTCCGCAAAACGGGCCAGCGCGGTGAATGTCTTTCGCTGGTTTGCCACAACCTGAAAATTCGGAACTGTGTATTCGGGGTACCAACTGCCGGTCTTCGTCGCCAGCGGATCTTCCACGTTTAGCAACCGAATGCGGGTTCCGGCGAGCGACAAGCGCAAGGCCTCCATGCGAGAAGGGAGGTCCTCCCCTTGGGCGATGTCGTTTGGACCAGACCCCTCCGGTGAAATAATCCAAACGGAAACGTGCCTGTCAGCGTCGGCAGCCTGAGCCGTGGGGGCACCGCAAAGAAAAGCCCACACAACCAACAGAATGCCAGCACGAACTTTCATGATCTCGAATCTTACATCACCGCCAATGGACTACTGGCGCCATGATTTGTTTCGTACTCGTTATCGTTGCGTTGCTTAGGCCTAGAACTGTGAGATCCCTGGTTGCTGTTGCGTTTGCAGAAAAGTGCGAAAAAAGCGAACCAAGGGAACTAAATGATTGCAAATCGGTCCGACCCGCCGGTGCGAAAGCGACGGCTTAGCTCAAGAGCACCTGGTCAAGCAACAAACTCACCGCTCTCTTTGCTTCCAGTATGGAATACCGATGATCCATCGCTCCGGCAAGATCGCTGTTGGCAAAGGCGATTCGGCCGAACGGTTCTCTGCGCAGGATCTCTCGCGGCGCCGGTTGTCCATTCAGACCAAAGAAAAAACCTGGCTGCGGACTGAGGTAGGCGTGCCCCCAGCGGTTGAGAATGATGCCAGCGATATCTCGCTGCGCGTCAAATCCGTAGCCGGAGAACATCATGGTCATCTGCTCGCGGATTTGCCGTTCATAGTCACGGAAAGAAGTGCGGAACATTTCCGCGCGGCCGCGATTCCCTTGCTCCGCGGTGCTCAATCCTGGATAGGAATAGAGAACTTTCAGGGAGAGAACGATGGGCGAATCCGGACTGAGGGTGGGATCAGCCACTCCGGTAAGGGACTGCTTGCAGACCTCCAGGTAGCTGCCGAAACCTTCAAACCAGCGGCATCCGCTCACGCCCATCTTGTAAAGAAAGCGCCAGTTGCGCAGCGCGACCTATTTTGGATGAAAGGAGTTCGGCGTGTCTCAATGGAAGGGCGCAGTCAACTGGAAAGTGCGCCCCGCAAAGCCCCACCGACCGAAACGATCCGTATGCCTTCGTCTGGGCGGTCCGTTCCACAGCAGTCCTGACGGGACCACCTTGCTGGCCAAAAAAAAACTACCAAGAATCAGATCACGCTGCCAAGGATGTGATGTGCTACTCCCGCCGTGGCGGCAAACGGGGCTCACCGATCTCGGCGGTGTGCCCTCGATACCAATAGATCGTTCCTCGCTCAAAGCGCGTCATGAGTCCGAAGTCGTCGGGCGTCGGGACTTCATCGGTGACCGGATAACCGAATCGTTTCAATCCACCGGCTCGCAGGAACGCCGCGGGTATCTCGCCGAGCACGTAATGGGCGCCGGTTTTCCGTGACGTGAAGATGGATGCCTCGATCGGGGTCGTCTGCGCAGCGGCTCCCGTGTCCCGCTCTTTCGTCCACGGTGTCTCGCACATCGGCGTCTCAATTTTCACCGACGGCGGTACGCTGACTCGACCATATCCGCCGCCGCTCACATGGGAGCGAAAATCGCGTCGCGCTCCCGCACCGTCGCGAGCGAGTTCGCCCACGGGCTCTCCCAGAACCCCCGCCCTGCCGCCCATGTTGACCCACTTGCGTTCGGTCGTGGCCTAGAGACAAATAGCCGGGCCACAGACGAGGGTTTGGGCGCTTCAGTCCGAACACTTCGAACAGGTTGAAGCTCGGGAGCACCACGCGTCCGTCCGCGATGGTCGGCGCGGTGAACTTCGCGAGCGGTACCTGATCATCCGCATTGCTCCAGAGCAGGTCCAGGTCCGATGCACGGTGCGCATAGAGGATCGCCGGCGTGGGTGGACCGTACATGCTGTTCGCCTGCTGAGCAACAGTCCACACAATCCCGTCAAGGCGGCCGTTGGCCGACACCGAGCTGAAGCCGCCGGGCATGCCATCCGCGCCGGGCCGGACAGTCGCCACGTGCGCCGGCGCCGGATTCACCGTGGTCGAGCCAATGTCATAGTCGAACGCTTTGAGGTAATCCTTCTCCGGCATCTTGTAAATGAAGGCGTGACTGGCAGAGTCCTGCCACATCACCGGGCCCTGGTGGATGTTGGGCCCGAACGACTCGCCGTTCTGATAGTCACTGGGATCGATGTAGCACATGAGCCCGATGTCGGCAACGCTATAAGAAGATGCCGCAGGACACGGCGTGGTGAAGAATCCCGGCGAGTTGTAAGGATAGGACGCCGGGCCGTAGTGAAACGTATTGAAGTATGCCTGGAAGAACGCCGGCGATGTCGCGAGGTTGCTCTGCGAAAGCACGAAATATTGCCCGTCCTTTCCGCCGCCGATCAGCATGCCGTTGGGGAGGAGCATGGGACCCCCGGAGGCCAAATCGGTATCGCCGTGCTTGTAGCTGAGAGCGTCGGCCGGCTGGAAGCTCGAGACCAGGGTGATCGACGTGCCGTTCCCGCTCAACTTGACGAAGGAGTCCCCCAGCGGGGCAAGAGAAGAGTTCCCGGGGAGATCATTGCCCGTCTGGTCGAAGATCGAGCCGTCACTGGTTCCCGCGAGCCCTTTCCCCGATTGCCAGACCCCCATGCCGCCTTCGCCGGTCGCCTCCGAGTTCGTGAACTGGCCGGCGCTCGCGAAGTCCGCTGCACGAAAACCAATGATCCACCCTCGGTAGGGGTCGTTGGGACAATTGCTGTCGCAGTTATATGTGCCATAGGCGCGATAGACGACGCCGTTCTGGAGCAGCAATCCCGCTCGTTGGCGCTCGCAGGTGTCGTTGAAGGCCACAGTGGCCGGATGGTTCTGGTTGTTCGAGTCGGGCAGCTGGAGCGCCGCGTTGACCTGCACGTTGCGCAAGTCCGTTCCCGTGGTGATATCGATCGCATGCAGGAAATCGTGCGCGGAGGGCAGATCGTCCGTCCCCGGCGCCTGCTGGCGCGCGACCACGTACATGGTGGAGGCACTCACGTCGATGACCGGCGTGCTAGTGATGCCGACGACATTGGGATCCGTCTCATCGCAGATGTCGCCGCGGTGTGGGCTGCCCAGCGAGAGGCGCCAGAGCGCCTTGGTGGATTCCTCTGCCAGGCAGGTGGGAGTTGCGGAGTGCTGAGTACAATTTGTCTGCCTACTTAGAGAAAGCAAAGAGCTAAGGCGAGCCAGACAGCTTTTGAAGGCCACGAGCCCAAAAACAGCAGACACAACGGAAAGTGGATTTGTTCATGAGGAGAGAAAGCGCGCCAGGCGCTCAATTCCGGATTGGTTTTTTTTCCACGCCGCGGCATAGCACCAGCGCAACCAGCCTTCGCCTTCGGGTCCGAAGGCCCTGCCAGGCGCAAGGCCCAGGCCAACTTCTTCGATCAAGCGCGTTGCCAGACGCATGGAATCGTCTTCATCAGCGACCCTCAGGAAGAGGTACATCGCGCCATCCGATTGCGGCACTTCGACCCTGGGCATCATCCGCAGTGCGGCAAACAATTTGGCTTTGGTCTGGGCAAGCTCTGCTCGCAACTGTTCTACATAAGGTTCTCCCTGCTCGAGAGCAATCGCAGCCGCCCGCTGGGTAAATACCGAGACGCAGGAAACGTTATATTCGAGCAGCGCCCCTAGATCAGGCATCATGGCGCTGGGCGCGACCATCCATCCCACTCGCCAGCCGGTCATGATCCAGGCTTTGGAGAAGCTGTTGATAACAATCAACCGGTCGTGGTCATCGGCCAGGGCAAGAAACGACGGAGCGGATCTCATTCCCTCGGCATAGACCAGGCGCTCGTAGACATCGTCAGCGAGGATCCATATTCCATGCCGGCGGCAGTGATCGAGAAGCGCAACCTGCTCCTCGCGCTGGATGGTCCAACCGGTGGGGTTGTTGGGCGAATTCAGTACCAGCATCCGGGTGCCCGGGGTGAGCGCCTGCAGCAGTTGATCGAGCGGGAGTGTCCAACGGCCGTCCTGCACCTGGAGCGAGACGCAGGTAACCTGGCCGCTCACTACCTTGGGTATCTCCACCGCGTTCGGCCATAGCGGCGTGACCGTTACCACCCGATCGCCAGGGGCGACGAGCAACTGGCTGGCCAGCATCAACGCGGATACGCCCGATGCGGTCACTGCGATTCGATCCTCAGTGACGACCCGCTGGTGAAGGTTGGTCAGGTAGTTGGCGATCGCCTGCCGCAGGTACAACCGGCCAAGGTTTTCCGAATAGAAAGTCTCTCCTTCGCGCAATGAGGTGATCGCAGCCTCGCGGATGAAGGCCGGGGTGGGCTGGTCGGATTCGCCAAACCAGAACGGCAAAACGTCTTCCCGGCCCATGGCCGTATTGGCCAGCGCGCGAATCAGGGAAGGAGAAAACCGCGGCTCCGTAGCATGCAAAGGAGAATGCCTCCCTCCGATCTTAATGGGATTTGCGAGGCGCTGAGTTCGTACGTCATCCGGAAAAGCATCCTACCCTCGAAATAAAAGCCGTTTTTTACTCACTCTCTTTCCTTTAGCAGCTAATAACCTTGTCTCTACGACATGCCGTTAGCAGCTCTCAAATCGTCATCGTCATGCGTTACGTGAGTGGCTCATAGCCCTGAAGCGGGCTAGCCTTGCTGGTCTACCGCCATCGGCGGTACTCTTGCGTAATGCGACCCCTACGGTCTGCGACATGCCACTAGCTAGGGCTATTATGGTCGCCGTCAGGAATTGCTCCCACGATGGCAGCAAATATGGGGATCAGGGCGATCGCCCCGACTAACCAGAGAATTGGATGGAATGACAATTTTATTGTGACAACGGATATGACCATCACGATGACCGCAAACGCCGTGATTATCTTTGATTTGCGCCGAGACAGACTAAGCTCCAAGTGCTCGCCTTCGCTCTAAGAGGTGCTTTGGATGGAGGGTGTTTATATCAGCATCTTGCTCTGCTGGCGGCGGCCAGGGTGGTTGGGGTCGGTGAATTCGAGCAGTTCGATGGGCGCGCCGTTTTCGACTATGAACGCGACGCGGACGCCGTCGGATGGGCTGTTGGGAGGAATCAGGATTTCGCGGCCAGCAAGCTCGGAGGCGA
>Ga0302325_10001055_pt1 | contig 72368 bp, 73 predicted proteins | sample Palsa_T0_2_FD_201948 | JGI IMG/M metagenome (GOLD analysis project Ga0302325, IMG submission 201948) | Peat permafrost microbial communities from Stordalen Mire near Abisko, Sweden - Palsa_T0_2 | ecosystem: Environmental > Terrestrial > Soil > Palsa > Peat permafrost | place: Sweden: Abisko...
AACACCCAGTCCTCCTGGAACGGCGTCATCTCGTGCTTGTTGCCGCGCACGACCTTGCCGCTGGCGACCTCGACGTCGTAGTCGGCGCAGGTGGCCAGGATGCGGGCCGTCACCGTGTCGTACTGGCTGTCGCTCGACGCCGAGCGCACGGTGACCTTCCCGACGGCCAGGCCGTCGAGGACGTTGCGGGTCCCGTTGCGCTGGTACTGCTCGATCTGGACCTTGTGCTGCTGCCAGATGCCGTCGGCCATGACCCGCCTCGTCATCTCCGGCTTCTGGTCCGTCCAACCCTGCTCGACCACGAAGAAGCAGCGTTCGACCGACGCCTTGAAGGTTTCGATGTTGAAGGCGGGGTCGTGGCCTTCGATGGCGGCCAACCCGGCCGCGGCATCCGACCCGGCCGGGGGAGCGGAGGGCGATGGCGGCCGCGGCCCGCCCGCCCGCCCCGCCTCGACGACGGGCACGGTGCCGGGCTGGTAGGCCGGCCCGTCGGTGTGGGCGTAGGGGTGCTCGACGATGCCGCCGGCCGGCAGCGGGCCCCGCCGGTTGCGGGACACCCACATGACCATCGCCAGCAGGCCGCCGACGATGACCACGACGGTCAGGATGCTGCCCCCTTCGGCGAGGGCCCCGCCCCCGAAGAAGAAGAGCGGGAAGCCCCCGCCCCCACCGCCGAGCCCACCTCCACCCAGCCCGCCTCCGAGGCCGCCGTCACCCCCGCCGAAGCCCTGGCCCCCGCCGGCGCGGGCGAAGATCGTGACGGCGGCGAGGACAAGATCCATGGTGAAACCAGGCGAGGCGACCGGTCAGTCGGGCGGAGTCAGTCGGGCGGCACGGGGGTCGCGCGGCCCGCCGGGCGCCGGGCGCTGAGCGGGCCCGGGGCCCGCCGGGCGCTGAGCGGGCCCGGGGCCCGCCGGGCGCTGAGCGGGCGGCCCGCCGGCACCTAGCTCGCCGCCGGAGCAGCCGGGGCAGCCGGGGCAGCCGGGGCGTCGGCGGGGGCCGTCGGCTGACCACAGCCGGGGCAAAACTTGGCGCCTGGCGCCATCTCGACCCCGCACTGCGTGCAGTGGCTGGCGACCGGGGCGGCGAGCGACGTCCCGCAGTTGGCGCAGAACTTGGCGCCGGCCGCGTTGGGCGTCTGGCACTGCGGGCAGGCGACCTGGGGCGGCGCCATGGCCCCACCGCAGTTGGCGCAGAACTTGGCGCCGGGCGCGTTGGCGGTCTGGCACGCCGGGCAGGCCACGCCCGCCGCGGCGGGGGCGGCGCCGGCCGCGAAGCCCGGCCCCCCACCCGCGAACCCCGGACCAGGGGGCGCGGCAGCGGCACCCGGAGGCGGCGCGGCGACGTTTTGACCGAGGCCCATCCCGGCGGCGAGGAACGCGCCCTGCGTGGCGCCCCCTCCCTTGGCCATGCCCTGGCCGGCGCCGATGGCGGCCTCGCCGGCGGCGTAGGCGTTGAAGCTGCCGGCCAGTCGCGAGTAAGCCGTGTCCTTGGCGAGGGTCTTGAGTTGCGCCTCGTCCTCGGGGGCCAGGTTGACGTCGAAGTTGCCCATCCGGGCGATCAGCAGGCCGTAGGTCTCGATCAGCCCGTTGCCGCCGTCGACCACGATCTTTTCGATGTCGGGCGTGTAGGCGGACAGCCCGAGGATGGGCCAGCCGTTGCGAACGATCTGGCGGGTCACCTCGGTGCGCATGGCCTTCAGGATCTGCTCGCCGATCCAGCCGGTGATGGCGTCGTTGTTGGTCACGTCGACGGTGCCGGTCAGGTTGAGGACGAGCTTGCCGGGGTCGACGACCTTGAGCGCGTACTCACCGAACACCCGCAGCGTCACGATCATCCCCGTCTGGGGGTCCTGGACATCGTCGATGCGGCCGCCGAAATGCTGGCCGGCGTACTCCTTGGTGCCGACAAAAAACAGCTCGGCCCGGTAGGCGTTGCCGCCGGTGACATGGTCGATGATGGCGCCGAGGAACGGCAGCTCCTGGGCGTCGATCTGATGCTGACCCGGAGGCAGCGTGCCGATGACCTCGCCCTTGTTGATGAAGAGGGCGAGCTGATCGGCATCGACGATCGCCTTGGTGAACTTGCGGATGTTTTCGTCGGGGTGCTTGAAGACGATCTGACCTTTGCGGTCATCCGGTACTGCGATGAATTCACGACCGAGCAGCGCCATGTCTCTCCTCTTTCCGCCTACGACGGCTGGGTGGCACCACGTTACGACATGCGCGGCGGTGTTGGTCCCGCCACTCGCTCGCCGCCGACCGGCTACCTACTGACGGATGCGTTCGATGAATGTGGCCCGGCGGCCGGCGGTCAGTCCCCGGTCCGATGACCAGGGCGCGATCGGCGCCTCGGTCAGGTTGGCCAGACGGATGAGGGCTTCGTCGTAGTTGACGCGCCACCCGGCGAAGTCGACCCACGCCTGATCTTGATCCGCCTTGAGCGGCAGACCAGCCTCACTCATGCGGAGCCACACCTCGTCGAACTCGGTCCTGTCGATGGCGATGGGGTCGGTCGGTGCCGGGTCGGGGTCGGATGGCAGCTTGAAGAGGGTGGCGACGCGGCGCAGGCAGAGGTAGCCCGAGCGGATGCAGAGCTCGCCCTCGAGATCCCGCGGGGCGTCGAGGCACGAGGCTGACAGGGCGGCGCCGTCGAGGACGGCGCCGGCGGCCGTCACCCACGACAGCTCGGGCATTGACGATCGGAAGAAGGACAGCGCCGGGAACGACGTATGGGTGTCGGCCACCTCGGCGAACCAGTCGATCCAGCGAACCCACACGTCGGTGCGGGCATCGAGGCGCTCCAGCCGGTGCAGGCGGACGAGGATGTTGACGCCGGCAGGTGGGTCGCCGGCCTCGACCCGGAGCTTGGTGACTTCCCGCTCCCGCGTGTTGAAGTCGCCGTAGATGTTGGGCAGGAAGGTGATGAGCAGGGCCAACTCGACCAGGCCGAAGGCGGCCTCGGTGAAGGCAAGCGTGGTCTGCGGCAGCGTGTGCGGGGCGGCGAAACCGAGGGTCAGGATCGACGATCCGCTCATGCCGTAGGCGGCCCGGATGGGGTGGACGCCGACCGCCCACAGCATCATCGTGTATCCCACGGCGAGACCGAGCACCCAGGCGGCCAACAACACCAGCAGTGCGAGGGGGGCGTAGAAGGCGAGGATGCGGTCGCGCGTCTCGTAGCTGGTGGATCGGCGGATGCGGAGTTTGAACAGCAACCGGAGCGTGATGAACACGAAGCGCCCGAGCCGCACGGAGCCGCCGCGGGGGAGCACCACGGTGCGGATGGACGAGCCGATGACCGAGGTGGCGATGAGGGCGCCGACGACGAAGGCGGCAACGGCGGCGACGCTGCGGGCATCCATGGCGGGTGAGCATGCCGTACGAGTCGGGGGTGGACAATAAAGATAGAAAGTCCTACCTTTATTGCAGCAGCCTTAATCGCAGGAGCCCTGAGCGGCTCGGAGGAGGACACCATGGCCGTAGCGGTGATCACAGGAGGGTCGAGGGGTCTGGGGTTGGCGTTGGCTCGGGGCCTGGCCGCCGAAGGTTGGTCCCTTGTGCTGGACGCTCGAGGCGGCCCGGCGCTGACGTCGGCTGTCGACGAGTTGTCAGCGACGGCGGCCGGCGTTGTCGGCGTGGTCGGAGGTGTCTCCGATCCGGCCCACCGGGCCGCCCTCCTGATCGAAGCCGACCGACTCGGTGGCGTCGACTTGTTGGTCAACAACGCCAGCATCTTGGGGCCGAGTCCCCAGCCCGTGCTGGCTGACTACCCGCTCGATGTCTTGCGCCAGGTGGTCGAGATCAACGTGCTTTCGCCTCTGGCGCTCATCCAGGAGGCCCTTCCCGGCCTCCGTCGGTCGGCCGGTCGGATCCTCAACATCACGTCCGACGCGTCGGTCGAGGCCTACGAGGGCTGGGGCGGGTACGGCCTGTCCAAGGCCGCCCTGGACCACCTCAGCCGAGTTCTTGCCGTCGAGGAGCCCGGGCTGCGCGTATGGGCCGTCGATCCGGGCGACCTGCGGACCCAGATGCATCAGGAAGCTTTTCCGGGCGAGGACATCTCCGACCGGCCCGAGCCTTCGACGGTGGTGCCGGCGCTCCTGACCCTGATCAAGTCCGATCGACCAAGCGGCCGGCTACGGGCCTCCGATCTGGTGCTCGCGGGAGCGGGAGCGGGAGCGGGAGCGGGAGCGGGAGCGGGGGCGGGGGCGTCATCATGACCATGACCGGACTCTTGGACTTTGACCTTCCCGCCGCCCTCGAGGCGTCAGGACCGCCCGAGGAGCGCGGGCTTCGACGCGACCAAGTCCGCCTCATGGTGGCAAGGCGTCACGACGGAGTGGTCGAGCATCACCGCTTCACCGATCTCGCCGACCTCTTGGTGCCGGGCGACGTCTTGGTGGTCAACACATCGGCCACCCTGCCCGCGGCGCTGGACGGCGAGACGACTGGGGGGCCGGCCGAGCTGCACCTGTCGACCCGTCTCCAGTCCGGGCTCTGGATGGTGGAGCTTCGCCATCGGGCGGTCGGCGGTAGCCGACCGTGGTTGGACGCCACCCCCGGCACCATCGTGCAACTCAAAGGGGGTGGCGTCGCCGAGCTGCTGGTGCCGGCCTCGGGTGACGCGCCCGTCCCCGCCCTGGCGACGGGGGACGGCGTCCGCCTCTGGGTGGCTGTGCTCACCCTGCCCTCGACCCTCGACGTCTACCTGGCCGCCTACGGGCGTCCGATCCGCTACGGGTACGTGTCGCACGACCGACCCATCGCCGCCTACCAGACGGTCTTCGCCGATCAGCCGGGGAGCGCGGAGATGCCGAGTGCGGCTCGACCGTTCAGCGCCGAGCTGGTGACCCGACTGGTGAGCCGCGGGGTCACATTCGCCCCCTTCGTACTTCACACAGGTGTCTCGTCGCCGGAGGCTCATGAGCCGCCGTACGCGGAGTGGTACCGGGTCGGCGTCGATACCGCCGCTCGCGTCAACGCGGCACGAGCCGCCGGGCACCGGGTGATCGCCGTGGGGACGACGGCCGTTCGCGCTCTCGAGACCGTGGCCGACGACACGGGCGTCGCCCATCCCACCCAAGGGTGGACGGAGTTGGTCATCACGCCCGACCGGCCGATGGCCGTCGTCGACGGTCTGATCACCGGCTGGCACGAGCCGCAGGCCTCGCATCTGGCCATGCTTCAAGCGGTCGCCGGGCGGGGACTGCTCGAGGCGTCCTACCGTGCGGCGTTGGAGGAGGGCTACTTGTGGCACGAGTTCGGCGACAGCCATCTGATACTGCCGTGACGTCGCCTGCCGGCGCGCCCGCTCCCGCTGCGGCTCCCCCCGCCCGACCGTCCGAAGTCGTGGAGTTGGCGCCGAGCGAGACGGCCGGGCAGGCCGTGGGGCTCGACGTTTTGGCCCCCGGGCGCCGGGCCATTCTCTCGACCCTGAAGACCAAGGGGGAGGCGTCGGCCGAGGAGGTCGCCGTCACCCTGGGCATCACGATCGGGGCCGTTCGCCAACACCTGGGTCCGCTCGAGGCGGACGGGCTCGTCGCCCACCGTGACGAGCGCCCCGGTCCCGGCCGACCGCGCCGCCGCTACTGCCTGACCCCGGCGGCGGAGGTCCTGTGGCCCAAGCGCTACGGGCAGTTGACCAACCAACTCCTGTCGTTCATTGCCGACGCCGACCCGTCGTTGGTGGACACCGCCTTTGAGCAGCGTCGGCAGGTCCGGGTCGTCCGGGCGGGTGCCCGCCTCGCCGGCCTCTCCTTTGATGAGCGTGTGCGCGAGCTGGCGGCCGTGCTGGACGACGACGGCTACCTGGCGTCGTGCGAGCGGATCGGGCCCGGCCGGTGGCGGATCGTCGAGCACAACTGCGCCATTCTCGACGTGGCCCAGCGCTACGGCGCCGCCTGCGGGACGGAGCTGGCCTTCCTTCAGGAGGCCATGCCCGACGCCGAGGTCGAGCGCACGGCGCACATGATGGCCGGGGCTCATGTGTGCGCCTATGAGGTCCGCAAGCGCCCGACCAAGCGTCGAGCGCCGCAGGTGCGGCCGCAGGCGCGGCCGCGTTAGCTCGGCGCCTCAGACCTTGCGGTACTGACGCACGGCGAGGAAGGTGAACAAGCCGATGATGACGACGAGCCAAAGGGCCAGGTGCCACGCCGATGAGCCCAGGTGACGTTGGTAGTTGAACGATTCGGCGGTGATGCCCAAGGGCAGCGGACGGTTGGCCAGGGCCTTCTCGTAGTGTGACCCGAGGGCCAGGCCGCGCATGGTGTCGACGGCCGCGGTGACCGGGTTGATCCGCGCGAACCCCTGCATCCAGCCGGGAAGCTCGCTGATGGGGGAGAAGCCGCTGCTGGCGAAGATCAGCGGGAAGATCGGCACGAAGCCCGCCACCTGGACGGTCTCGGGGTCTTTGAGCGTGAGGCCGATCCAGGCCGAGAAGATCGAGAGCCCGATGCCGAAGAACACGGCGATGACGAGCATCAACAGGCCGCGACCGACGCCGGCCGGGAAGCGGAACCCGATGAGCACGGCGACCAGGAGCAGCAGGCTGGCTTGGAGGGCGATCCGTACGGCGTCGGAGACCGCCCGCCCGAGAAGGACGGCCGACCGGGCGATGGGCAGGGCGCGGAAGCGGTCGATCATGCCGGACTGGAGGTCGTTGGCCAAGCCGACGCCGCTCGCGCTGGCGGCGAACGTCAGGGTCTGCACCATGACGGTCGGCACGATGAACGAGTGGTAGAAGGGGACGCTGTTGCCGGCCACGCCGCCGAAGACGTAGCTGAAGAGCAGGAGGAACATCACGGGCTGGATCGTGCTGAACACGATCAGCTGCGGTGTCCGGGTCAGCTTGCGCAGGTTGCGCCCGGCCACGAGCATCACGTCGCCCGCGGCCTCGGACAAGCTTCCGCTGCTGCGCTGCCGAGCCTCGCGGGCGACCTCGGCAGGAAGGGTCATGGTGGTCGTGGTCATCGGATGGGTACTCTCATGGTGGTTGTGAGCTCCTAGGACTGAGAGGGTCAGGCCGCGCTGTCGGATTGACGGCGGCGTCGTCGGCGGGCGCTCGGCGGGCCGGCGACGTCCTCGGTCCCGTGGCCGGTCAAGCTCAGGAACACGTCGTCGAGTGACGGCCGCCGCAGGACGATGTCGGCGAGGGCATAGCCCTTGGCGTCGAGGGCCCGCACCACCTCGGTCAGCGACTGGGCACCTCCCGATACGGGCAGGGACATCGTTCCCATGTCGGCATCGACGTGCAGGTCGGCGGCTCGCAGGCCCACGAGGGGAGCCAGCAGCCGACTGGCCCTCGCCGTCTGGCGCCGGTCGGCCATGGCGATCTCGAGAACGTCGCCGCCGAACTTGGTCTTGAGCTCGTCCGACGTGCCGTCGGCGATGATCTTGCCGCCGTCGATGACGCTGATCCGCTCGGCCAGGCGGTCGGCCTCCTCGAGGTACTGGGTGGTCAGGACGATCGTCGTCCCCGATGCCTTCAGCGCCTCGATGACATCCCAGAGCGCGAGCCGGCTGCGGGGGTCGAGGCCGGTCGTGGGCTCGTCGAGGAAGAGGACCACGGGTGTGCCGACCAGGCTGGCGGCCAGGTCCAGGCGTCGCCGCATGCCGCCGGAATAGGTCTTCAGCGTCCGGTTGGCGGCGTCGGCCAGGTCGAACCGCTCGAGCAGCTCGTCAGCTTTGGCTTGGGCTGCCGGCCGCGAGAGGTGGACCAGGCGCCCGCAGAGGATCAGGTTTTCGCGGCCGGTCAGGTCCTGGTCGACCGCCGCGTACTGGCCGGTGAGTCCGATGACCGCCCGCACGTCCCTGGCGTCGCGCACGACATCCAGGCCGGCGACGGTCGCTCGACCGCTGCTCGGGGTGAGCAGGGTGCAGAGCATGCGGATGATCGTCGTCTTGCCGGCACCGTTGGGGCCGAGCAGACCGACGATGCTGCCTTCCTCGACCTCGAAATCGACGTGGTCGACGGCCAGTACCGATCCGAAGTCCTTGGTGAGGCCCACGGCCTGCACGGCTGCGCTCATGGCCCGACATCCTGCCACCCCCGCTCGGGGTGTCCCGACGTCGGCCGCGAGGAGACCTCAGTCGGGCAGCGCGTACTCCTTGTACCTGTCCCGGAGCACCTTCTTGTCAAACTTGCCCACGCTCGTCTTCGGAACGGCGTCGATGATCACCACATCGTCAGGTAGCCACCACTTGGCCACTTTGTCGCTCAAGAACTCGCGCAGCTCGTCGCGGCTGAGGGTGGTGCCGGGCCTGAGCACGACACAGGCCAACGGTCGTTCGTCCCAACGCGGATGGGGTACGCCGACCACGGCGGCCTCCTCGACGGCGGGGTGGCCCATGATGGCGTTTTCCAGCTCGACCGAGCTGATCCACTCGCCGCCCGACTTCACGAGATCCTTGGTGCGGTCGACGAGGCGGATGTACCCCTCACTGTCGATGGTCGCCACGTCCCCGGTGCGCAGCCAGCCGTCGGGTGTCGACGGAGAGTCGCTCGTGCCTTCCAGGCGGTAGTAGTCACGAGCGATCCACGGGCCGCGCGCCTGGAGCTCTCCGCTGCTCTCGCCGTCCCACGGCAAGGGGTTGATGGTGCCGGGCTCGACGACTCGGACCTCGACGAGGGGGCATGGCAGGCCCTGCGAGAGGCGTAGCTGCAACACGTCTTCGTCGCTCAGATCCGGCAGCGACGACTTGACGCGCGCCATCGACGCGACCGGGCTGGTCTCCGTCATTCCCCACGCCTGGGAGATCACCGCGCCGTGGCGCAGGTAGCCCTCCATGAGGGGGCGCGGGACGGCCGACCCGCCGCACAGGATCGTCCTCACGCTGGAGAAGTCGGCCTGGCCCGAGTCGAGGAGCGGGAGGATTCCCATCCAGATGGTGGGCACGGCGCCGGCCACGGTCACCCGCTCGTCCTTGACGAGCTTGACGATTGCCGCCGCCGAGAGATCGGGGCCGGGCAGGACCAGTGACGCCCCGCACAGGATGCTGGCGTGGGCGAGACCCCAGGCGTTGGCGTGGAACATGGGGACGACCGGCAGGACCCGGTCGCCTTCGGAGAGGGCGGCGTTGTCAGCCGTCGTCACGCCCACGGCATGCAACAGCGACGAGCGGTGGCTGTACAGGACCCCTTTGGGGTTGCCGGTCGTCCCGCTCGTGTAGCAAAGGGCCGCCGCTTGGCGTTCGTCCTCCACGTGCCACTCGACGGGCTGGGCGGCGGCCAGGAGGGCCTCGTAGTCGCTGACCCGAGGATCGTCCGGGATGGCCGGCGCCGTCGCCGAGCCGCCGCTGTCGTCCATCACGACGACGTGGCGGACCGTCTTCATGTCGTCGATCAGCGGCCACAGGGCGGGCAGCAGCGAACGGTCGCAGAAGATGACCTCGTCCTCTGCGTGATTGGCGATGTAGACGAGCTGCTCGGCAAAGAGTCGGATGTTGAGCGTGTGGAGGATGCGGCCGCTGCACGGCGCTGCGAAATACAGCTCGAGATGACGGGCCGTGTTCCAACCGAAGGTGCCTACTCGTGCGTCGGCGGCCAGCTCCAGGTCGCTCAGGACGCCGCCCAAGCGGCGGGTCCGGGCCGCCCACTCGCCGTAGGTGGTCCGCTCGACGCCGCTCGACGTGGCCGTGACCAGCTTCTTGGCGCCGAAGAGTTGCTCGTTGCGCTCGAAGGCGTGTACCAGCGTGAGCGGTACCTCCTGCATGAGCCCGTCCATCGCCATACCCCTCTCGTCCACGCCTGGCCCCCCTTGTCGCAAGCCTGGCTGAAGCGAGAATGTACTCGGCCCTACTCGCCGGGCGCCCCGAGGTCGTAGGCGGCACGGAGGTGGGCGGCGAAGTCGGCCGGGGTGGCGTGGGCGTTGAGCCCGCTGGTGTTGGGCATGACGTACGCCGCCGCACCCGCGAACCCCGCGGGCTGAGGTCCGGCCGTCGCTCGCTTGTCGACGGCCCCCCGCCAGCCGGTCAGCCCTACGAAACAGACCACGTCCGGGTGGAGGAGTTGGACCGTCCACGCCAGCCGGGCGGCACCGGCCGCATAGTCGGCCGTGGTGAGGTCGGTGGCGGACACCGAGGATCGCTTGACCAGGTCGGTGAAGCCGACGTGGTGATGGGCGAGGGCGTCCCACGGGTCTCGGTCCAAGACGACGATGCCGGCGGCTCGGGCCGCCGGCCAGAAGCGGTTGCCCGGCCGAGCAAAGTTCACGCCCGCGTCCGCCGAGTGCAGGCTGGGGTTGAGCCCACACACGAGGAGTCGCATGCCCGGCCCGGCGATGTCGGGCAACGTGCGCAAGCGAACGATTTCGACGCGGTCGCCGCCGGTGATGGCTGCGATCTCGAAGCCGGCCGCCTCCAACAGCGGCGACACGTCGAGCATGCGCACATCGACGCGCACCGAGACGCGCGCGCCCACGGGCAACGAGCCGTGGAGTCGGGCCAACGCCAAGGGAAGGTCCTCCCGTTGGACCCGCCGCAGATCGAGGGCGCCCCGCCCGCCGCCGCGCTCGCCGCCGCGCTCGCCCCGCCCGAGCCCGTCCCGCCCCACCGCCTCTGCCGTCAGGCCCCCATGGCGTGGAAGCCGCCGTCCACGTGCACGATCTCTCCGGTCGTCGCCGGGAACAGGTCGGACAGCAGGGCCACGGCCGCCTTGGCGACGGGCACGGCGTCGCGCACGTCCCAGCCGAGCGGCGCCCGCCCGTCCCAGACGTTCTCAAAGAGCTCAAACCCCGGGATGGATTTGGCGGCCACCGTCCTGATCGGCCCGGCTGCGACCAGGTTGACCCGGATGCCCTTGGGTCCGAGATCCCGAGCGAGGTAGCGGGCACAGGACTCGAAGGCGGCCTTGGCGACGCCCATCCAGTCGTAGCCGGGCCAGGCGACCGTTGCGTCGAAGTCGAGTCCGACGATGCCGGACCCCGGCGGCATCAGGTCGGCCAAGCCGACGGAAAGGGCTTTGAGCGAGTAGGCGCTGACCTCGACCGCCGTGGCCACGTCGGACCACGGCGTGGCCAAGAAGTTGCCCCCGAGCGCCGTCGCCGGCGCGAAGCCGATGGCGTGGACGACGCCGTCGACGCGGCCCCACCTCGACCGCAGAGAGGCAGCCAACGCTTCGTGGTGCTCAGGGACGGACACGTCCAGCTCGAGCACGTCCGGTGGTTGGGGAAGTCGACGGGCGACGCGTTGGGTGATGGAGAGGATCCGACCGAACGACGTGAGGACGATCTCGGCGCCTTCCTCCTGGGCCAGGCGGGCGATGGCGAAGGCGATCGAGTCGTCGTTGAGGACTCCGGTGATGACGAGCCGCTTGCCCTCGAGGAGGCCCGTCACCTCAAACAGCGGGGCCAGGTACGAGAACCAACGAGGCGTTGTGGCCGCCGAAGCCGAACGAGTTGGACAACGAGGGGGCCGAGGGGACCGACCGGGGGGAGCCGTGCACCACGTCGATGGCGGCGAGGGCCGGATCCGGCGTCGTGTAGTTGGCCGTCGGGAAGACCGAGGCGGCGGACATGGCCAGGATGGACGCGATGGCCTCTACCGCACCGGCGGCGCCGATCAGGTGACCGGTGGCTCCCTTGACCGACGAGATCGGGGGCGGCGACCCGCCCCACACCTTGGCGACCGCCTCGGCCTCGGCGGCGTCGTTGAGCGGCGTCGACGTTCCGTGGGCGTTGATGTGGCCGATGTCGGCAGGACTGAGACCGGCGTCGTCGAGCGCCAACTGCATGCAACGCACGGCGCCCTCACCACCAGGCGAGGGGGCGGTGATGTGGTAGGCGTCGGTGTTGCGTCCGTACCCGGCGATGCCGCCGTAGATGCGAGCACCGCGGGAGACGGCGCGGTCCCAGCGCTCGAGCACGCAGAAGCCGGCGCCCTCGCCCATCACAAAACCGTCGCGGTCCTTGTCGAACGGCCGCGATGCGTGCGCGGCGTCGTCCTTGCGTCGACTGAGGGCGCCCATCCGGTTGAAGGCGGCCAGGCCCACCGGGGTGATCGAAGCCTCCGCGCCGCCGGCGATGACCACATCGGCCTCGCCGTTGCGCACCAGCCGCACCGCCTCCCCCAAGGCGTTGGAGCCGGCCGCGCACGCCGTGACCACGCAGAAGTTGGGCCCGGTGAAGCCGTGCTGCAAGGCGATGAACGCCGCGGTGGCGTTGGACATCATCATGGGCACGAGGAACGGGCTCACTCGCATGGCGCCCTTGCCGGCGTACTTGATGATCTCGGTCTCGAGGGTGATGAGGCCGCCGACGCCGGTCCCGGCCACGACCGCGATCCGCGCCGGGTCGGCGCCCAGATCACCGGCTTGGGCGATGGCGTCGACCGCTGCGGCGAACCCGAGTTGGGTCACCCGGTCGATGTGGGCCGCTTCCTTGGCCGAGACGTAGGACTCGACCTCGAAGTCACTGATCTCACAGGCGAATGTGACCGGGTGCTCCGACGTGTCGAATTGCGTGATCGGCCCGCCCGCCGACCGGCCACTGCACAGCCCCGACCAGAACGATGTCAGGTCGAGACCGACCGGCGACTTCACGCCCATGCCCGTGATGGCGACGGCCTCCACGCTTACGCACCACCCAGCTTGCTCATCACCAAGTCGAGGGCCTGCCCCACCTTGGTCACGCCGTCCAGCTCTTCCTCCGGCACCGAGATGTCGAAACTCTCCTCCAACGCCATGACGAACTCGATCAGCGCCAGGCTGTCAGCGTCGAGGTCTTCCTTGAAGCGAGCCTCCTCCGTGACGGTGCTGCTATCGACGTGGAGGACTTCCACGGCGGCCGCCTGGAGTTGGGTGAAGGCTTCACTGCGATCCATCTAGCTGAGCTCCTTGGGTGACGGGATGATGACCATGCGAGCAGGACGCGGACGCCGGGTCAAGCGCGCGATGGGGCCAGGACAGTCGGTTGCGCCGGGCCTGAGCCGGCGTAGCTCCACCGGATCAGCGCCGTCGCCCACGTCATGCCCGCGCCGAACCCGGCCACGAGGACGAGATCGCCTTCGCTCAGTCGGCCGGCGGCGGCCGCTTCGCAGAGGGCGAGTGGTATCGACGCCGCCGAGGTGTTGCCGTAGCGGTCGATGTTGACGACCGTTCGCTCCGGCGTCAGACCCAAGCGGGGGAGGATGGCGTCGACGATGCGGGCGTTGGCCTGATGGGGGATGAAGAGGCTGACGTCAGAGGCGGAGACCCCCGCCGACGTCAGCGTCTTGCGGCATGACGCCTCGACCGCTCGCACGGCTCGGCGGAAGACTTCTCGGCCCTCCATCTTCATGTACTGGTCGCCGCGGGCCAGGGCCTCCGTCGTCATCGGCTGCCGGCTGCCGCCCGCCGGGACCTGGAGCAGGCCGGCGGCCGTGCCGTCGACGCCGAGGTCCCAGGCGATCAGCCCGGCGCCGGACCTGGCCGGCAGGAGCACGGCGGCCGCGGCCCCGTCTCCGAACAACGGAAGGGTCGCCCGATCGGCGGGGTCCATCCACTTGCTCATGACCTCGGCGCCGATGATCAACGCGGCTCGGCCGCCCATCGCCGTCATCATGGCGGCACCCGTCACCAGGCCGAAGACCCAGCCCGCGCACGCGGCGTTGAGATCGAAGACGGTCCCGGTCACCCCGAGGTCGCGGGCCAAGAGAGCAGCCGTCGACGGGAGGGGGTGGTCAGGTGTGCTCGTCGTGACGATGAGCAGGTCGACGTCCGCGCCGGAAAGGCCGGCATCGGTCAGCGCCGCCCTGGCCGCCGAGGAGCCGAGATCGGACGTCGCCTGGTCCGCCGACACGACCCGGCGCTCCACGATGCCCGTCCGCTCGACGATCCACTCGTGCGTGGTCTCGACCACGTCGGCCAGGTCGTAGTTGGTGATGCGCGTGGCTGGGACGGTCGCGCCGAGGCCGCCGACGACGACGGGTAGACGCGCCGGCTCCGAGGGCGGCGCGACAAACGGCAGGGGGGCGGGCTCGGCGGTGATGGATCCGGTCGCGACGCTCACAGCGTCCGGAGCCACGCGACGGGCTGTCCGGCCCGGACCCGCTCGCCGTCGTGCACCAGCAGGCCCATCATCCAACCCGCGAACGCCGAGCAGACCGGCACGGTCTGATCCTGGGCGTCGATGTAGCCAACGACCTGCCCTGTGGCGAGCAACTCACCCTCGGCGGTCACCGTCGTCGGAGGCGCGGCGCGGAACAAACCCACGCACGGCGCTACCACCACACGCTCCGGCACGGAGAGGTGCTCGCCCACCGGGTGGGGGGCGGCATCGAGGAGGGCAGCTGCGTCCATGAGCGATCCGACCGGGGCCATGCACCAATCGTTACACACGATCGCTGACAATTGAACAGCACCGTGTAATCTTTGATGTGATCGAAACAAACGTCGAGGCGTCATCGAGCGCCAATCAGAGGCCCGAGTACCGGGTCGAGGAGCTGGCTCGAGTCGCCGGCGTGTCCGTCGAGCAGCTGCGCTCCTACCAGTCCAAGGGGCTGCTCCCTTCGCCACGCCATGAAGGCCGCGAGGCCTACTACGGGCCCCAGCATCTCGAACGCCTCCGCACGATCCTCGACCTGAAGTCCCGCGGCTACTCGCTCAAGGCCATCGCCGGGGTGTTGGCCCGCGGCTGGGACGTGGAGGCGGCGCGCACGACCGAGCCGCCCGCCGAGCCCGACGATGAGCTGCTGACCCTGCACGAGCTGGCCGAGCGCACCCGCGTGCCGACGGCCCTCCTCCGCTCCTTGGAAGCCTCAGGCGTGTTGCGTCCCCGCCGCGTGGGCGAGGAGTTCCGGTACACGGCATGGGACGTCCGCGCCGTGCGGATGCTCCTCTCGCTGCTCGGGAGTGGGCTGCCCATGGAGGAGTTCATGCGGGTGGCCCGTGTGCAGATAGAGGCCGCGAGCGAGGTCGCCGTCGGGGCTGTGGAGCTCTTCCTGCGCTACATCCGCGACCCGCTGCGGGCCCAGGGTCTGGCCGATGCCGAAGCGGCCGAGCAGGTCGTGTCCGGGTTCCGACTCATGCTCGAGGCCACCACCGTGCTGGTCGCCTACAACTTCCAGCGCACGGTCCTCGGCGCCCTCCAGGTCGAGATGGATGCATCGGGTTCGGAAGCCGAGCGCGAGGCCCTCGCCCGCGAGGTCCGCCGCAGGTTGGAGGCCCAGATCACCGCCTAGGCGGATTCACCGGGCCGCCCCGTGGGCGTACGGTCGCACCTTGACACGTCGCGCACCGCGGAGGGGAATATGACCGATACGCCCACAACCGATATCGCCGACTGGACCATCGACGACGGCGAGATAGAGCTCCACTCGCCTGTGATGTCGGTGGATGTCCGGATCCCCGAGGGAGCGATCACCGTGGCCGTCGCCCCGGGTCCACCGCGGGTGTTGGTCAGCCACGTCGAGGGCGGGCCCGTGCTTGTCCATCAGGAGGGCGGCGCCTTGACCATTCGTCAGCCCGGTCCGGTCGGGCCCGACGCTGTCGAAGGCCTGGTCGGTTCGCTCATCGGCGCGTTCGGCGGCCGCCGCCGTGGTGATCGTCGGGCCGATGTCTTGGTGGTGGTTCCGACAGCGATCGCAGTGGTGGCGAGGACGGTGAGCGCAACGGCCATGTTCTCCGGCATGCACGACGCGAGCATCGACACGGTCTCCGGCGACGTGACGGTGAGCGGCTCGTCGGGCTCGCTGCGAGTCCACACCGTGAGTGGCGAGGTCGAGGCGGCGTCCGTTGACGGGCGCCTCTCGGTCAACACCGTGTCCGGCGACGTCACGATTGCCGGCGGTCGCATCGACTCGTTCCGGGGTCACACCGTCTCCGGCGATGTCGTGATCGACGGCGCTCTGCTCGCCGGCGATCACGCCTTCCGGACCGTCTCCGGCGACCTGGCCATGCGGCTCGATGTGCCCGACGGTTTTGCGATCGATGCGACCACCACGAGCGGACGGCTCACGTGCGGGCTGGTCACGATGACCGTCGACGAGCCCCAGCGTGGCTTCGGTGTCGGCATGCGTCGGCTGCGGGCCCAATCCCGCAGTGGTCGGGCGCGACTGAAGGCAACGAGCGTGTCGGGCGACATCACCATCGTGGGTCGCGACCCTGTTGAGGAGGCGTCATGACGAAGGTCTTCGCGCATGGGGGCTTGCGGTTGGTGCTCCTGTCGCTTCTCGAGGACGGGCCCAGGCGTGGGTCGGAGTTGATCGACGGCTTGGAGCGCCGCTTCCTCGGCGTTTACCGCCCCTCGCCGGCGACGGTGTATGCCCGGCTGGCCGCCTTGGAGGACGAGGGTCTCATCCGAGCGTCGGGTGACGACGAGGATGGCGAGCGGGCCTTCGAGTTGACGGACGCCGGGCGCTCGGAGTTGGACTGGCGCGCCGTCGATCTGCAGCCTGTGCTCAACGTCGCTGACACCGTCCGGGCCGCCATGGAGGAGTTGCGGAGCGAGATCGATCGATCGGTGAGGATCGTTCGGGCCGACCTCGGTGATGCCGTTGCTGCCGCCCGGCGCCAGGCGACCGCCGGTCCGTCGGCCACGGCCGACCCCGGTCCGGCACCCGGTCTGGCGGCGGGTTCTGACTCTCGGTCGGGGTCTGACTCTCGCTCGGGGTCTGACTCTCGCTCGCCGTTTGATGACGTGCTCGCCGATGTGACGGCGAGGATCAACGAGGCCACGACCGAGGTCGGGCGTCGGCTGACCGACCCGGCGTTCCGGGCGCGGGTCGAGGGCGCCATCACCGAAGCGCGACGGGCGTTCCTCGACAACCTTCGGCCGCCCGACGGCTCATCGGACGACTGGTAAGTCGTCGAAGCGAGTCAGTCGACCGGGGTCAGTCGACGGGGTGGGGCTGGTCGGCGCCGCGTAGACGGACGCGCCGGCGGCGACGAACTCCGCCGCCTTCTCCTTGAGGCCGAGCTCGATGGCGTGCTCCTCACCCACGCCGTGCTCAGCCGCATAGTCACGTATGTCCTGGCTGATGCGCATCGAGCAAAACTTCGGACCGCACATCGAGCAGAAGTGTGCGGTCTTGGCCGGCCCCGCGGGCAGCGTCTCGTCGTGATACGACCGCGCCGTCTCGGGGTCGAGCGACAAGTCGAACTGGTCCTCCCAGCGGAACTCGAATCGAGCCTTGCTCAGGGCGTCGTCCCACCCCTGCGCACCGGGGTGGCCCTTGGCGAGATCGGCGGCGTGGGCGGCGATCTTGTAGGCGATCACGCCGTCCTTGACGTCTTGACGATTGGGCAGGCCGAGGTGCTCCTTGGGCGTCACGTAGCAAAGCATGGCGGTGCCGTACCAACCGATCATCGCCGCGCCGATCGCTGACGTGATGTGGTCGTAGCCGGGCGCCACGTCGGTCGTCAGGGGGCCGAGTGTGTAGAACGGCGCTTCGTGGCAGAGCTCCAATTGAAGGTCCATATTTTCTTTGATCTTGTGCATCGGCACATGGCCCGGTCCCTCGATCATCACCTGAACGTCGTGGCGCCACGCGACCTCCGTGAGCTCGCCGAGCGTGCGCAACTCCGACAGTTGGGCTTCATCGTTGGCGTCAGCGATGCAGCCTGGGCGGAGGCCGTCGCCGAGCGAGAAGGCCACGTCATAGGTGGAGAGGATCTCGCACAGCTCTTCGAAGTTGGTGTAGAGAAAGTTTTCGGTGTGATGAGCAAGACACCATGCGGCGAGGATCGAGCCACCCCGACTGACGATGCCTGTCACGCGTCGGGCCGTGAGAGGGACATATCGCAGAAGGACCCCTGCGTGGACGGTCATGTAGTCCACGCCTTGCTCGCATTGCTCGATGATCGTGTCACGGTAGACATCCCAGGAGAGCTCCTCCGCTCGCCCGTCGACCTTCTCCAGTGCTTGATAGATCGGCACCGTCCCGATCGGGACAGGCGAGTTGCGGATGATCCACTCGCGCGTCGTATGGATGGCCGGACCGGTCGACAGGTCCATCACCGTGTCGGCGCCCCACCGCGTCGCCCACGTGAGCTTCTCGACCTCCTCGGCGACCGAGGACGTGACCGCCGAGTTGCCGATGTTTGCGTTGATCTTCACGTAGAAGTCGCGGCCGATCGCCATCGGCTCCGACTCGGGGTGGTTGACGTTGGCCGGGATGATGGCTCGACCCCGTGCCACCTCGGCGCGCACGGTCTCGGCCTCGAGCCCTTCGCGTCGGGCGACGAAGTCCATCTCTGGGGTGATCTCGCCCCGTCGGGCGTAGTGCAGCTGTGTGACGCGGCGACCGGGCCGAGCTCGCAGCGGCGGTCGCATCGTGGGAGGTGCGTCGATCGGACGGGTCGACCGCCGACCGTCGTCTCGTGCATGCGTCGGTCGTCCGACGTACTCCTCGACGTCGTTGCGAGCCCGGATCCAGTCGTCGCGAAGCGCGGGCAGGCCGATCGACGGATCACTGCCCGGTCCGCTTGTGTCGTAGAGGCGCACGGGCTCGTTGGGTCCGGTAAGCGTCACCTCGGTGAATGGCACTCCATCGACGTAGATCTTGCGTCTCATGCGATCGGGGCTCCCTTGGCCCGCATTACCGGGCCGGTCATGACGGTCGGTGCCGCAGCACCCTCTCAGCCCGGTCCATCCGAGCTCCCGTTTGTCAGCGCAGTCTCGCGCGCAAGTGACCCCTGGCGACTTCGGACTATCAATCGTCGAGTTGGAGCGCGGGTCGGCCCTCGGACACGGTCAGCGTTCCGGGCGACGCGAGCAGGTCCACCCAGCTCTTGCTCAGCCCGGTCGCGAGGACGCTGACGACGTCGCCGCGGTGCGGACCCGATGACACCGCGACGTCGATTGCGATGACTCCGTCGGAGCGCTCATCGGCCTCAACGACGATGACTTCGTAGATGCCGTCTTCAAGCCCACTCACGGCAAAACCCTTGCAGTTGTTGAGGTTTTTGTCCATCACCGCGGGACTTCCCTTGTAACGAAAGGGGAATGCTTGACCTGCGCGCGCGAATCATCTTTGATTTGTCCAACTTCCCCGGATCCTCCAAGGAGGAGGCGTGAACAAATCCGAACTCGTCCACCACGTAGTTGGCGTGACGAGCCTCGATCAAAAGTCGGCCGCCTTGGCGGTAGATGCCGTTCTGGGCGGCATCGTTTCGACGATCAAAAGCGGGGAGAGGGTCTCGCTACTCGGGTTCGGCGCGTTCACGCCAACGTCTCGGGCCGCGAGGACCGGTCGCAATCCGCAGACAGGGGCACCGGTGAAGATCGCTGCCTCGAAGAGTGTGCGGTTCGCTCCGGGCACGCCGTTCAAAGCCGCCCTCAACACCAAGGGCGCGGCCAAGAAGGCGGCTCCGGCGAAAGGTGCTAAGGCGCAAGCCGTGGCAGCCAAGGCGGGCAAGTCCGCCAAGAAGAAGAAGTAGGCCACTGTGGCCTCCCGGTCGAAGACCGCGAACGAAGGGAAGGACATCGCCGTGGGCAACCAGCCCAACAAAACCATTGCCGCCGTCAAAGCGCCGGCAAAGAGGACGGTGACCGCCAAGGCGGCCGCCAAGAAAGCTCCAGTCAAGAAGGTCGCCGCGGCGAAGGCCCCGGTCAAGAAGGCGCCCGTCAAGAAGGCGCCGGTGAAGAAGGCGGTTGTGAAGAAGGCGCCTGTCAAGAAGGCACCTGTCAAGAAGGCCGTCAAGAAGGCGCCGGTGAAGAAGGCCGTTGCGAAGAAGGCGCCCGTCAAGAAGGCACCTGTCAAGAAGGCCGTCAAGAAGGCGCCGGTGAAGAAGGCCGTTGCGAAGAAGGCGCCCGTCAAGAAGGCGCCTGTCAAGAAGGCTGTTGCGAAGAAGGCGCCGGCCAAGAAGAAGTAGTCGGTGTCGCCGGCGTCACCGCCGGCGGATGGTGATTCCGGCGGTCGGGCGGGACTCGAGGGGTCCTGCCCGACCGGTGCCGAGGTTTCAGCCGTCGCCCGACCGCGGCCATCGGCGGCTCAGAGGTCAGTCATGACCTTGAACAGCTCCCCCTGGTCGATGCCGACTTGGTTGCCGGCTTCCGCCAGTTGGGCCAGGACATGCTCTTGGAACGCTGCCAGTTGCGAGGCCGACGTTGGGTCGTCCACGCCCATCGTCGAGCGCAGCTGGCTCCGATGAGCCAGCAAGGCGTGGAGCTTGGCATCGGCAAAGCCGATCACGTCTTCGACGTGGTCGGGCTCGTCGGCCTCCCACAGCAGCAAGGCCGATGGTCGATGATGGGCCAGGCCGAGCTCGGGAAAGAAGTGGGGGTCGCGGGCAGCGACCAGTCCTTCAACGGCCAGGTGACCGGCGTGGCGGTGATCCGGATGAAGGCGGTAGCGGCGCCACGGGTCGTGACCCAAGATGACATCCGGCTTGAAACGTCGAATAGCCGCCGCGACCTGGACGCGCTGACGCAGGCCGCTTTCCAATTCGCCGTCGGGCCAGTCGAGGAACACCACGTCACCGGTCCCGCCGAGGGCGCGTGAAGCCGCCCGTTGTTCGGCCCGGCGCGTCACGACGAGTTGGGCAACGTCCTCGTCGGGATCCCATGATCCTTTGGACCCGTCGGTGCAGACGAGATGTTGGAGCACGCAGCCGGCGGCGGCCCATTTCGCCAACGTCGCACCCGCCCCGAACTCGATGTCGTCCGGGTGGGCGGCGATGGCCAAGGCACGGGCCGGGGTCGGAAGGTTGCGACTGGGAAGCTCGGTCACGGTGCGGCCCACGTTCCCTCGGGGGCCAACCCGTCGAGATCAGCCGGCCAGTCCACGTCGAAAGCCAACCGCGGATCGTCCACCACACGCACGGCCAGACCCAGGCGCTCGGCTTCGGCCCGGTGGCGGGCGAACGAGCCTGGGCCGTACGAGAAGCGGAAGCCGGCGCCCGCCGGCACGACGATCACGTTGGTGCCGTCGCGCCGCCGATCCGGAGCCATGGTCACGCCGGCGCCGTCGGCGAGCGCGCTCAACCCGCCGGCGCGCGGAAGGTCGGCGTGAGCGACGATCACGCGCTCGACGCCGACGCCACGCAGCTGGGCCACCCCGGCTTCGACGGCGCCGTTTAGGCCGCGTCCCGGCTCCCACACGACGAGCGCCCCTCTCGCGCGAGCCCAAGTGGCCACCTCGAGGTCGTCGCAGACGACCGCGGTCGGCAAGGGCTGAGCGGCGGCGATGACCGTGGCAGCCATGGAGCGCGCCAAGTCGGCGCGTCGAGCGGCGGGCAGCGCCGGAGCGAGGCGGACTTTGGCGTCGCTGAACGCTTTGATCGGCACCAGCACCGCTGCCGGACCGAGCCATGCTCCGTCGGTCGGCGACGTGCTGCTCGGGCGCCCCGAGGGCGACGGCACTGCCACCGCGGCGACGATACCGGGCCCTGTGCAGATAGGGTGCCGGACCCGTCGGCCGTCCACGTCGGCGGAGCTCGTGTCTCGGGATGGCGATGATGGCAAGGTCGAATCAGAGTCCCGCCACCGCGACGGGGTGGGACGCTCCGGGACGCGTACGGCCGTGGTGGCTCGAGCAGCGTGTGCGCAAGGGTGAGGTTGCGTTGTCGCGCAACGCGACGGCGCGCAACTGGACCCGCATCGCCACCGTTGGAGGCGGCGCGGCGGCGCTTGTCGATCCGGCTGGACTTCTGACGCCGGTGGTCGACGGCGAGGCCGGTTGGTCCCTCGACTGGTGGGTGGGTGCGCCTGACCATTGGCATGTGCCGAGTCGCACCCCGTCCGTCCGCCAATCGCTCGTGGGTCTCTCGCCCGTCGTGGAAACGCTGATGCGCGTGCCCGGCGGAGACGTCGCCTGCGTTGCCTCGGCGGTGGCGGCCGGCTCTGCGCTCTCAATGCCGATGATGGAGGTGCACAACCGCGGCACCATCCCGGTGGCCGTCGCCCTTGTGGTGCGGCCCTACAACGCCGCTGCTCTGGCGGCCGTCCGCGACATCCAACTCGACGTTGACGGCCGCGTCCTGATCGACGGCTGCGTCGGACTCCTGCTGCCCAAGCCTCCGGCGGCCACCGTCTGGTCGACGTTCGCGGCCGGAGATGTGCTGCGGCTCCTCGAGGCTGAGCCCGTCGGTGTGGAGGGTCCGCGTTCGGTCCACTGTTCCGATGCGGGCGCTCAGGCCGCCTTCGTCTTCCCCCTTAGTCACTCGAGTCGGATCCAGGTCGGTCTGCCGCCCCGGTCGGCGCGCGGCCAGCGGACGCCCCCGCCACCGAGCGCGCTCCCACCCGCGGAGCTGGTTGCTCGCGGCTGGGAGCTACAAGCCGCACGAGGTACGCGGATCACCCTCCCGCCCGGTCGTCTCGCCGACGCGGCTGAGGCCAACCGCAGGTACCTGCTGGCCGCGCCAAGGCAGCCATCCGACGTCCGCCACGCCGCCGTCGTCGCCGCCGCCCTTGAGGATTGCGGCTTGGTCGAGGAGGCGGCTGCCCTGCTGATCGCCTGCCTCACACTCCAGACGCCAGACGGCTGCTTCGGGCCCGGCGGGGGGCATGACTCGACCAGCGCGGTGGTCGGCGCGATCGCCCGCCATTGGCGGTTGACGCGCGACACCGAGATGTTGCAAGCGGCGCTGGCTGCAGTCGCGCTCGGCGCCCGCGCGTTGCGCCCCGCCCGCAAAGGCTTGCTCGCTCCCGGCGTCATCGCCGGGTTGATCGACACGGCCGAGCTGCTCGAGGCCGGCGGTCAGTTGGACCTGGCCCGTCGAGCCGCCTCATACGTCCGAGACCGCTTCGAGGCGGAGTGGGCCGAGCCCATCGTCGACGCCGGCCCGGTGCGGAGCGCCCGAGCCGTCCTCGATGCCGCTCACCGCGAAGTGGCTGCTGGCAACGAGAGGGCACTCGACCGCCTGCGCTGGATGCTCGACATGGCCTCGCCCACCTTTGCCTGGCCCGAGATGATCGACGTCGGGAGCGGTCACGGTCGCGACGGTACTGACGGTGGCCAAGACGACGATGGGCACGACCATGACGGTCATGACGGCTGGACGACGGCCGCCTTCGTCTCGCTCGTCCGTCGACTCCTGGTCCGCGACGCTGTGGCCGGCCAGGTCGTCCTGTGCTCGATGCTGCCTGCCGAGTGGGTGGGGCAGGCGATCGAGGTCCACGACGCCTACACCGCCACAGGCATCGTCTCCTTCGGCGTCCGGTGGCACGGGCCGCGGCCGGCATTGCTCTGGGACCTATCGCCCCACGACGAGGGCGCGGCCGTGAGCCTCACGTCGCCGGGATTGGACCCTACGTGGTCGACCACAGAGTTGGTGGGCGAGGCGCTGCTGGGGGCCCGTCGCTGACTAGGGTTCGAGGGATGCCACAGGCGCTCGCTCGGCCTCGGGCCCGCGTCACCAGCCGCACGGTCCCGTCCCTCGTCCTCGAGCGTCAGCTCTGGGCCGACGGCAAGCAGGTCGTCGTAGGACTGGACGAGGTGGGTCGTGGCGCATGGGCCGGTCCCTTGAGCGTCGGTGCGGCCGTCCTCCCGGTCGATCGGCGGGTATACAAGGTGCGCGACTCCAAGATGCTCTCCGAGGACGATCGCGAGCGTCTGTTTGATCGCGTGGCGTCGTGGTGTCGGGCGTGGGCCGTCGGCCACGCCTCACAAGACGAGTGCGACCGGCTTGGGATGTCGGCTGCGCAGAAGCTGGCCGCTCGCCGGGCCATCGACGGTCTTGGCCTCATTCCTGATGAGGTGCTCGTCGACGGCAACTGGGATTTCGCGGCCGACGGGCGGGCGCGTCGGTTGATCAAAGGGGACGCGACCTGCTTGACCATCGCCGCTGCGTCCATCCTGGCCAAGGTGACGCGTGACAGGATGATGCGCGCCGAGGCCGTGCACTACCCGCTTTATGACTTCGAGTACAACAAGGGCTACCCATGCCCACGTCACAAGGTGGCATTGCGGGCCTATGGGCCGAGCGCGATCCATCGACGGACCTGGGTGTTCATGGAGCACCTTCCGTGGTGGAGGACCTCGACCTGTGGCGCGACCGATTCCCAACTGACACTCGCCCTGGAGAGCGCATGAGACGACATCGGCGGACCACGAAGATCATCGCCGTGGCCGCGGTCCTCACGATGTTCGGGCTGGTCGCGTGCAGCGCGAGCGACAACGGTGGTGTGGTCGGTGGTGCGGTGGCGCCGAGCGGCAAGCTTGCGCCCTCCGGCCAGATGCACGGACTGCTCCCGTCGAAGATTCTCGCCGCCGGCGTGCTGACCGTCGGCACCGAGTTAGGGCGCGCCCCGTTGATGTTTTACGGCAACGGCACGACCCAACCCGAGGGCATCGAATACGAGTTGCTCCAAGCCATGGCTCGCCAACTCGGTGTCACCATCCAGATCGTCGACCTGCCCCTGGAGAAGCTGAGCTCCGAGCTCCTCGCCGGCAAGATCGACGTGCTGATGTCGGGTTTCATCGACCTCAAGGCGCTCGAGAACACCGGCGTCAGTTTTGTCGACTATCTGACCGGCCGGACCTCCGTGCTCGTCCAGGACGGTGATCCGTCGCGAGTCGGGGGACCGGACGACTTGTGCGGTCGTCTCGTGGGTGTCCTGGTAGGCACCGCGCAGCAGATCACCGCTTCTCAGATCGACGCCGCCTGCTCGGCTCGCCACCTCCCGCCGCTTCGGCTCAAGGGGGCCGCGACCCACGTCGCCCTCCTGGCCTTGCTCACCAGCGCCCAAGTTCAAGCCGACCTCGACGACTCGATCGTGGCCGCCTACAGCGCTCAAGTATCGATCGGTGCTGGGACAGTTGAAGTTGTCGGCGCCGCCGTAGACCCTGTTCCTTATGGCATCGGCATCAACAAGGCCGACACCCAACTGGTCACCGCCATCCAGGCTGCCCTGCGAGCAATCATCACCGACGGTGAGTACGACGAAGCGCTCTCGAGGTGGGGTGGCTCCGAGGCAGCGCTGCGGACGGCTGGCATCAACCAGGGCATATGAGTGCACCGCGCGTGGTGCCTGATCCGGTGGGCCGCAGCCCTGAGCCTCGGCACCCCTCGGTGGTCCGCGGCATCATTCGCAGTCTCCGTCCCAAGCAGTGGGCCAAGAACGTCTTAGTTTTCGGCGCACCCGCGGCCGCCGGCGCCCTGACCCACGAGCGGCCCTTGGTCGACTGTCTCGGCGCCTTTGTCGTGCTTTGCCTGGCTGCGAGCGGGACCTACTGCGTCAACGACGTGTTCGACCGCGACGCCGACCGCGTCCACCCCACCAAGCGCAATCGGCCCATCGCGTCGGGCGTGGTATCCGTGCCGGTCGCGCTGACCACCGCCGCCGTGGCTCTCGCCGGCGCCATCGGGCTCTCCGCCGCCCTCGGCCGGCCTCAGCTCGACATCATCATCGCCATCTACGTCGGTCTCACCCTGGCTTACAGCAAATGGCTCAAGCATCAGGCCGTCATCGACCTCGGCGCCGTCGCCGCCTTCTTTGTCCTGCGGGCCATCGCTGGAGGCGTGGCGACCAAGGTGCCGCTCAGCAACTGGTTTCTCATCGTTGCCTGCTTCGGGTCCCTCTTCATGGTGACCGGCAAGCGTGAAGCGGAGATCATGCTGCTGGGGGACGACAGCGGCGAACATCGCGCCACGCTGAGCGAATACACGCCCAGCTTCCTTCGCTACGTGCGCTCGGTCTCGTCGGGCGTGGCCATGACCGCCTACTGCCTGTGGGCCTTCGAGAAAGCCCAGGGGTCGAAGGGCGCCATCTGGTACGAGCTGTCGATCCTCCCGTTTGTCCTCGCGATCCTGCGCTACGGCTTGGTCATCGACGCCGGCAGGGGCGGGGCCCCCGAAGACGTTGTGCTCGGTGACCGCCCCTTGCAAGTCCTTGGTCTGTGCCTGGTGGTGCTGTTTGCCATCGGCGTCTACCGCTGAGCCGAGCGCCCCCCATGAGGCGGCCGACTAGCCTCGGGTCACCGTGCAACGCCGCGCCGCCATCTTCTTGTACGTCTTCGCCGGGTGGACGGTGTTTGTCTGGGTGGTCTTCATCAAAAACATCTCCAAGGCGCATCAGTTCTCCAACGGTTTCAAAGCGATCCACATCACCCTGGCCGTGATCTCGATCGCCTTCGCCGTCGGATGTTTCACGGTGGTCTCCCGCGTTCGCCGGGCATCGCGGGCGCCCGAGTCCAGTCTGAAATGAAGCACCGGGGGCCTCAGTTGGGTCGGGGCTCGCGACGCATCGGGTAGAGCACCGGGGCGGTGGGAGCCATGCGCATCTCACCGGTGACGACGAACCCGTGGCGGGCGTAGAAGCCGATGTTGGACTCTGTCGATGACTCCAGGTACGCGGGAGTCCCATCGCGGTCGCATCGGTCCAGGACGGGCCGGAGCAATTCGCTACCGATGCCCTGACCCTGCCGGGGAGGATTCGTGCCCAGGACGCCGAGATACCAGTGCGGCTCCGTCGGGTGGTGCCCGTCCACGTAGTCGAGAAGTCGGAGCGAGCGGATGGCGTTGCGGCCCAATGAAAACAACACCGTGTGCATGTGGCGAGCGATGGTGCCGAGCGGTATGCGCCAATGCTCGGGAGGGCTCCAGAGGGCGGCCCCCGCCGTGTCACTCGTTGTCCACACCGAGTGCATCGGGAGATAGTGGTATTGGATCAGCACCTCAAACAGGCCGGCCGCTCGCCGGGACCTTGTGTCGTCATCCGGAAGCATCCAGTTGAGCAGGGGGTCGTCCCAGAGTGCGGCCTGGAGAACGTCGGCGAGAGGCTCTGCGTCGATCAGACCCGCCAGTACCGGAGTGACCGCCACGTGGGACAGTCTTGTGCATCGGCCTACCCCTATCTGGTCCGCCCTCGAGCGGCTCGCTCCCACCCGCCTCGCGTTGGCGGTGGCGACCGGGGGTCGTCGTCTGCCTGCTGACCGTCGTCGGCGCCGGATGGATCGTCTTTCTCAACGCCGACGCCGCCGCGCATCTCGAGCCCTACGCCATGCACGGCCGTGGGGTCCAAGTGGCCATCGACGCGTGCCGCTCGACGTCGAGTGGAGGTCGGACCTGTCTTGGCGATTACACCATCGCGGGCCGAAAGGTGAGGTCCCAGCAGGTGCAGGGTGCCGACTCGGCGCTGGTCGGTATGAAGGTCGGGGCGACGGTGGACGGCCGCCATCCAGGGACGGCCGTGACCGGCGACGTCGCGTTGTCGCTCGTGGAGGTGGCACTCCTGGCGCTGGCCGGTCTCGCCGTCATGGTCGCGGCCATGCGGGCGGCGGGGCGAGCGTGGCACCGCAGGCGCACGGCGCCGGCCAGCCGCGATCGTGCGGAGCCGCATGTCGCGGCGCCGGGTCTCGTCGCACCGAACCCGACAGAAGAGGATCCGCTGGCATGGGTGCGCCATCGCAGGTTCGGCGCCGGCACCACCGTCCGTCAGGGCCCGGACAGCGCCTCTGGCCCAGACTGATCGTCCGCTTCGCCCGCGACCCCGACGCCTGGTGGGAGGATCAGCGCTCTTTCGGCGCGGCGACGCTGCCGCTCCTGGAAGAGATCGACGACGATGACGACGACGATCCCGGCGAAGGGGATGGCGAGGAGGGCGCCGAGAAGCCCAAAAAGCTGAACGCCTACAAGCAAGCTGACAAGTACCACCAGCGGTGAGAGCTTGACCGTGCGGGCCATGATCGTCACCTGGAGTACATGGTTTTCGAACTGCTGGTAGACGACGTAGATGATGATCATCCCGATGCCGGCCGGAACCGAATGGAGGAAGGCAAGGCCTACGGTGGGTACGGCCCCGAGGGTGGCGCCGATCAACGGGATCAGGTCGGCGAAGCCGACCCACACCGCCGCAACGCCTCGGAACGGCACGCCGAAGATGAGCAGACCGACGTAGGTCACGATGCTGGCGATGATGCTGATCAACACGTTGCCGGCCATGTAGCCGGTGATGGCGCGAGACGAGTTACGACCCAAACGGCCAACCCGCTCGCGACGCTCCGGACTCATGAGGCCGAGGATGCCGCCAATGATCTTCGGACCCTCGACGAGCATCAAGAACGTCAGCACGAGGATGGTCAGGACCGAGATCAGACCGTTGCCGACAGCTCGCAGGATGCTGAGCGCCTGGCTGCCGCTGTTGGAGACGTACTTCTGGAGTTTGGGCTCGAGCTGTTTGGCTCTATTGACCAGGTTGTACTTGGTGACAAGGTGGCCGATCGGCCCGCGCCCGGCCTGGGCATCCTGGACCAGTCGGGGTAGGTCGTTGACGAACTTGGTGATCTCGTTGACGATCGGTCGGATGACCAGGTAGCCGAGGCCGCCGATAATGGCGAACCCCACGACGAAGACGATGAAGGCGGCAAGCGTCCGTCGCATCTTGACCCGTCGGACCAGCATGTCGACGGGCGCCGACAACACGACGGCGAAGAACGCGGCGACGATGAACCACGTGATCTCCCGCTGGAGATCGATCACGAGGAGCCAGGCGATGTAGGTGCCGCCGGCGACGCCAATGGTCGCCAGGATCGTCCGCCACGGAACGGACGATCGGCTTGGGTGCGGAGCTATCGGCGCGGCGCCCGCACCGTCACCGCGCTCGGCGGGCTCCCCCGGCTCGGCCATGGGAGGAGCGTACCCAGCCACTATGGTTGGAGCCGCCATGGGCCAACCGATCGTCGTGACCGAGAAAGCCGCCGCCCGGCCCGGTGTCCTGCGCTTCGAGGTCAACCGGGTGCTGACCGGCATGGGGCACGAGCGGTACGTCAACGGTCAGGACGTCGTCGGGGATCGTCCGCCTGACGAGTTGGCTCGACGCTTGTTTGCCCGCGGCGGCGTCGATGCGGTCCACGTCTATGGCAACATGATCACAGTCGAGGTGGCCCGCGGCGGGCACGGCGACGGGATCGTTGCAATCATCGAGGGCCTGTACACGTACTACCGCGAGGGCGTGACACCCGCGATCGTGTGACCGCCAATGACTGGCGGTGGAATAGTTTGTTGTGCTAACTAGTTGTAGTCAGCGATGAAGACGCCTGCACCATCGACGAGCGGTACGACCCCGGTTGAGCTGCCAGCCGAGTTCGCTCCTCGTCTGCGTCTCGTGACCATGCGGCTGACGCGCCTGCTGCGTCAAAACTCCGACCCGGAGACGGGCCTGTCCCAGACCCTGATCTCGGCGTTGGCGACCATCGACCGGTGCGGTCTCGTCACGCTGGGTCGGCTGGCGGAGCTCGAGCGGGTGCAGCCGCCCTCGATGACCCGCATCGTCGCCAAGCTCGAAGAGCAATTGCTGGTGGTTCGCGAGATCGACGCCAAGGATCGCCGCATCGCCCGGGTCCGTACCACCGAGGTTGCGACGCGGATGTTGGAGCAAGTCCGCACCCGCCGCAATGAGTATCTCGTCGCCCGCCTCGCCGAGCTCACCGGCCCCGAGCGTCGCGCTCTCCTCGAGGCCCTACCCGCGCTCGAGCGCCTCGCCGAGTTGCAGCAATGACGCGGCTGAAGATGACCGCGGGTTCGACGTTCAAGTCGCTTCACAATCGCAACTACCGGTTGTTCTTCGGAGGCCAACTGGTCTCGCTGATCGGCACGTGGATGCAGACCGTCGCCCTCGGGTGGCTCGTCTACACGATCACCAAGAGCCCGGCCCAGATCGGCTTGATTACCGCGGTCCAGTTCGTCCCGACACTGCTCGGAAGCATCCACGGCGGTCTGATTGCCGACCGTTTCGACAAGCGCAAGATCCTACTGTGGACGCAATCGCTTCTGACCATCCAAGCCGCGGCGCTGACGATCTTGGCCATCTCCCACATGGCCACCCTCCCCGTGCTCTACGCCTTGGCGATCGTTCAGGGGGCGATCATCACCGTCGATAACCCGACGCGCCAGGCCTTCGTTTCCGAGATGGTGCGACGGGAGGAGTTGACGAACGCGGTCGGCCTCAACAGTGCCATGTTCAACGCAGCAAGGATCCTCGGTCCGGCCATCGGGGGCGTGCTGATCGACGCCGTCGGGACCACAACGTGCTTCGCCCTCAACACCGTCTCCTTCCTCGCCGTCATCGGCGGACTGGCGGCGATGAGGCCGGCCGAGTTCTTCCGGGGCGTGCCCGTGCCGCGGGAGAAGGGCGCCCTGCGAGCGGGCCTGCGCTATGCGTGGGAGGAGCCGACGCTCCGCCTGGTTTTGTGGATGATCCTCGTCATCGGCACGCTCGCCATGAACTTCCAGGTCCTGCTGCCCGTCGTCGCCAAGGCCGTCTTCCACGGCACGGCGAGCACCTACGGTTTCCTGTCCGCAGTCATGGGCGTCGGGTCGCTCGGCGGCGCGCTGGTCGCTGCGACTCGTGCCAAGCCGACGGTGCGCTTGCTGGCCTTGTCCGCAACCGCCCTCGGTGTGTCAATGCTCTTCGACGCTGTCGCCCCGTCGCTCGGTCTCGAAATGGTCGCGCTCGGGCTGACGGGCATCACGAGCATCACGTTCATGGCGACCGCCAACGCCACCTTGCAGCTCACGAGCCGTCCCGAGATGCGGGGGCGGGTGATGGCGATCTACATGTTGTTTTTCCTCGGGTCGACGCCCATCGGGGGTCCCATCGTCGGTTGGATCAGCGAGGAATGGAGCGCCCGCTGGGGGCTCGCCATCGGTGGTGTCTCGTGTCTGGTCGCGGCGTTGGCCACCATTCCCGTGTTGAGTGCGCGATGGCAGGGGCGGCGAGGCGCAAGCGCCGTCTCGCTGTCCGCCTCCGGTGCGGCCTCCGGTGCGGCCTCCGGTGCGGCCTCCGGTGCGGCCTCCGGTGCGGTCGAGGTCGTGCCGGCTGGCGAGCCGGCCGCGGCCTGAAGCGGGCCTCGCTGCGACCGAGGGGCCCGTCGTCGTGCTGGGCCCTCCTGACGACGCCACCCGCCGGCTTCGCCGCCGTCCGCCTACGCCATGACGGTTCGGCGGGTGCCTTTCTCCACCCGCCAAGCGAGCCAGCCTGGTGTGGGGGCCCCCAAGGTCGCGGCGGTCGCGATTTGGGTCACCGCGAACCCTGGGCGCCATCCGGGCTCCAGCAGGGTTGGTGACCAGAGTTGGCCGGCGAGCCCGATGAGCTCTCCGCACACAACGAGGGCGGCCAGGACGCTCAGCGCCCCCACCTGCACGCCCCGACCGTACCCCTGAGCCGATCCCGACGCTCGGGCTGGCGGTCCGCCGCGTCGCCTTCGTCGCGAAACTCGGGCCCCGGTCGGGGGTCGACCTGGGCTTTCGCGGCGGTGGGCGTCGAGTTTCGCGACGAACCCGACGCACCAGGGTTGGGGGGCGAGGCGGGCCGGCCCCTTCCCCGCGCTAGGGCGGCTGTCCGCCGCGTCGCATTCGTCGCGAAACTCGGGCGGTGGTCGGCGGTCGACCTGGGCTTTCGCGCCAAAGAGCCCGGAGTTTCGCGACGAAAGCCACGAAGTGGCGGGCGGGCGGGGGCCGCCCGAGGCGGATCAGGTGGTGCGGGACGGCTCGAGGGCGGTGATGTAGTCGGTGAGACGGAGGGCGATCTCGATGGCCAGCCCGGGCTCGGACAGGTCGGGGTCGGGCCAGGTCTCCGAGATCCGCCGCCACGGGTCCGGTCGACCCAGGAAGGCGCCCACAACGGCCTCAGACCCGAGCACCTTGCGCCAGCGGCGCTCGTGGCGCCCGAGCCGGGCCAAGACGGCGTCGTTGTCGACAACCTTCGGGTACTCGCTGTGAAACCCGACCTCCAGGGCGAGGACGGTCGCCCCCTCGACCAGCCGGGCGCCGATGACCTGGGCCTCGTAGTGCTCACGCGGCGGGCCGCCGCGCTGGCCGCCAGGGTCGGTCAGCCAGACTTTGAGCCCATAGCGCCGAGGCTGCTGATGGAGCGTGCCGAGCTGCGCGGGGACCAGCCCGCGGAGGGCGTCGGTCACGTCGTCGAACAGGCTCGAGTCCACCAACCTCTCAGCATGGCAAACACGTAGGCTCGACCCATGGGGAGTCGGCGGGGCCGCGCCACGGTCGCGGCTCTGGCCGCCGTCCTCGCCGCCGCCCTGCTCGCCCCGGCCGCGGGCGCCGAGACACAGACAGCGCTGCCGTGGCTCACGGTCGCCCAACCGGCCGGCCAACGGCCGATCCTGGTCGACCCCGAGGGCCGCACTGTCATCCTGCGCGGTGTCAACCTCGTCGGCGTCGAGGATGACTACTACCTGACGCCCAGCGGCAAAGAACCAGGCCCCACGCCCATGTGGCCGATCGACACCAAGGACTACGACGGCCGCTGCCCGGCGATGTCGCACGAGGCCGGAGAGGCGCCCGTCTGCGAGGTGCAAGCCAACCTTCCCGAGTACGACCAGTCGACGAGCCCCGACTCTCACAACGACCTGGCCCAGATGCGCGCCTTCGGGTTCGACTTCATCCGCCTCGGCCTGTCGTGGAGCCAGCTTGAGCCGACGCCGGGCGTCTACAGCAAGACCTACATCGACCGGATCGCCCAAGCCGTCGGTTGGGCCCAGCAACAGGGCATCTACGTCCTGCTCGACATGCACCAGGACGCCTACTCCCGCTACACGCCCGAGACGGCGCCCATCAACGTGCCGCCGCTGATCACGCCCGTGCAGGAGAGCTCGGCTCATGCCGACGGCGCGCCGCCGTGGGCGGTCATGGCCGACGACGCGCCCGCCGACGCCGTCGACGGCATCGCCGAGCTCAACCTCAACGTCGAGGCGGCGTTCACCAGCTTCTGGCTCAACCGCACGCCGCCCGCCGCCGAGGGAGCCCAGGGAGCAGCCCCGGGTCCGGGCTTGCAGGATCACTACATCGGCGCCATGGCGGCCCTCGCCCGACGTTTCAAGAATGACTCGACCGTCGTCGGCTACGAGATCATGAACGAGCCACTCCCCGGTTTCATCACGCCCGTCGTGTTTTCGACGACCACGCTCTACCCGTTCTACGAAAAGGTGATCAGCGCCCTCACCGGCACGGGCGGCGCCTACCGAGACCTTGGCGTCCACATCGACAAACAGTCCTTCTTCTTCGAGCCGATGGCCATCCGAAATCTCGAGGATGCGCCCGACCAACTGGCGCTCCCCTTCTCCAACTATCCCAACCTCGTCTACTCGCCGCACACCTACACGCACGTCTTCACGCTCGATGCGGAGGCCGGCATCCCGCCGGGCGAGAGCCCCTACCCGGTCTCGTACAACCAGGCCTATGAGGTCGCCAACGCCGAGGCGATCAGCATGCACGCCGCGCTGCTTCCCGGTGAATATGGCAACGCGGCCGGCCAGGACAACGTCATACTCCGAGGGGAGACGGCGGCCCAGGACCAGGCCATGGTGGGCTCGGCGATCTACGCCTGGAAAGGTGATTGCAGCGCGGGCACACCCGTCGCCGACTGTTACAACACCTGGGCCATCTACGCCGGCGATCCGGCCACGCCGCCCGCCCAAAATCTCGGTCTCATACCGAGCCGGGTGGAGTTCCTCTCGCGCATCTATCCGCGAGCCACGGATGGCACCCTCGACCAATTCGCCTACGACCCCGACAACCACAGCTTCACCATGGAGGCGACGGCCGACAAGCAAGGCCCGCCCACCATCTTGTTCATCCCGGTCACGGCGACCGGCGCCGTCACGGTCGCGGGAGCCGCGACACTCACCCGTATCGAGCGCCAGCCCGACGGCACGCGCGACGCTCTCATCACCCCGACCGGCGGCGGTGCCTATCGAGTCATGGTGAGCCCTTAATACCGACCGAAGGTCGACCGCTGCTCGTCGCGTTGCGCGTCGCGCTCGGCGAGGGCGTGACGCTTGTCGTAGGTCTTGCGACCGCGCGCCAGGCCGATCTCGATCTTGGCTTTGCCGTCGCGGAAGTACAGCGTCAACGGCACCAGCGTGAGCCCGTCGCGGGCGACGCGATTGGCGAGCTCGATGATCTGGCGACGGTGGAGCAGCAACTTGCGTCGACGTTCGGGATCGTGGGCGCCGAACCCGGTCGCGTAGACCCACGGAGGGATGTGCATGGCAAACAACCACATCTCGTCGCCGTCGACCCGGGCGTAGGCGTCGCGCACCTGGGCCTTGCCCTCGCGCAGACTCTTGACCTCCGAGCCGAGGAGGACGATGCCGGCCTCGACGGTGTCGAGGATCTCGTAGTCATGCCGAGCGCGGCGGTTGCGGGCGACGATCTTGCGGTCGTCGTCGGTCGCCCGTGGGCGGGCAGACGCGCGGGTCGGACCTTTGGCCATGGCCTGATCACGGTACCGGCTACGTTCGCCTCGTCATGCTCCGAATTGGACGACGGGCCTACGGCGAGATGATCGCTCACTGCTGGGACGGCCTGCCCCTCGAGGCGTGCGGGCTGCTCGGCGGGTCCGAGTCGGATGCCGTGGTGTGTTATCCGACCGACAACACGGCGGCGTCGGCCCGGGTCTACACGGTCGACCCCAAGGGGTACCTGCGGGCCGACCGTGATGCCGAGGCGCGGGGGATGGTTGTGATCGGCGTGTTTCACAGTCACACGCACACGGCTGCCTACCCGTCGCCGACCGACGTGGCGCAGGCGCCGGACCCCGGTTGGCACTACGTGTTGGTGAGCTTGGCCGACGGGGTGCCGGTCGTGCGGTCCTATCGGATCGTGGACGGGAACATTGCTGAGGAGCCAGTCGTTCTCCTCAATCGGTAGAATCCTCACCTGTCGAGTCAAGAATTTCCCGAAAGCGGGAGGCAGTCCGTGTCCGTCGAAGTCCGAATCCCCACCATGATGCGGGCGGCCGTGGGCGGTCACGCGACCCTCGACGCTGACGGCGCGACGGTCGGCGAGATCGTCAGCGAGCTGGTGGCCAAGTACCCCGGGTTGGCTGGCCAGGTCGTGACCGAGGACGGATCGCTGCATCGTTTCGTCAACGTCTACGTCAACGACGACGACATCCGCTACCTGTCGAAGCTCGACACCAAGGTGGGCGAGGGGGACACCGTCTCGATCATGCCGGCCGTGGCCGGGGGCGTCTGAGTCATGCCGGTCGTCAGCAGCATCCTCGATCTCATCGGCAACACGCCGATGCTCGACATCTCCGAGCTCTCGCCCAATCCGCGGGCCCGCATCCTGATGAAGCTCGAGGGTCAAAATCCGGGAGGGTCGGTCAAGGACCGCGCCGCCAAGACCATGATCGAGGAGGCGGAGAAGCACGGCGTGCTGGCCGCCGGCCAGGTCATCCTCGAGTCGTCCTCGGGCAACACCGGGATCGGGCTGGCGATGATCGCCAAGATCAAGGGATATCCGTTCAAGGTGGTCCTGCCCGACAACGTGTCCGTCGAGCGTCGCCAGGGCTTGGAGGTGTGGGGCGCCGAGATCATTCCGTCGGACGCCGCCGGCGGCTCCAACGGGGCCATGCGGCTGGCGCAGCAGTTGGCGGCTCAGCATCCGGAGTGGTGGTTCCCCTTCCAGTACGGCAATCTCGCCAACCCCAAGGCCCACTATGAGGGCACGGGTCCGGAGATCTGGCGGGACGCGCCGGAGGTCACCCACTTCGTCGCCGGCCTCGGCACGTCGGGGACGCTGATGGGCGCGGGCCGGTTTTTGAAGGAACGCAATCCGGCCGTGCAGGTGTGGGCCGTCGAGCCGCCGGCGGGGGAGATGGTCGACGGGCTCAAGAGCCTCGATGAGGGTTTCATCCCACCGGTGTTCATCGAGAGCGGCGGCTACGACTTGCTGGATCGCAAGAAGGTCATCGGGCCGGAGGAGTCGATCATCTGGACGCGGCGCCTGATCGACGTCGGTGTGTTTTGCGGTATCTCCACGGGGGCGGCGATGGCGGCCGCCGTCAAGTGTGCGGCGGAGATCGACGAGGGCGTCATCGTGACGATCGCCGCCGACGGCGGATGGAAGTACCTGTCCACCGGCGCGTGGACGGGGCCGATCGACGAGGTCGTCGCCCGCGCCCGCAAGATCATCTATTTCTAGGCCACAGCCGTTGCGGTCGTTGCAGCGGGTCTGCATCTTTTGCGGATCGTCACGCGATGTCGCGCAGCCCTACGTCGACGCGGCTGCGGCCGTCGCAACGGCGTTGGCGTCGGCGGGGATCGGGATCGTCTACGGGGGTGGCGACCGCGGGCTGATGGGTGTCGTCGCGTCGACGGCGCTGGCGTGCGGCGCGACGGTGACGGGGGTGATGCCGCGGGGTCTCTTCACCGGCATCGGGTCGCCGGCCGGTGGGTTGACGTCACTCGTCGAGGTCGACTCCATGCACATCCGCAAGGAGACGATGTATGCGATGTCCGACGGCTTCGTGGGCCTGCCCGGCGGGCTCGGGACGCTCGAGGAGGTAGCCGAGATCGCCACGTGGGCGCAGCTGGGGTTGCACGCCAAACCCATCGTGCTGCTCGACCTGGACGGCTTTTGGTCCCCGTTGCTGGCCTGGCTTGATGGGGCCGTCGCGCGGGGATTCGTGACGCCCGGCAATCGGGCGATCATCGCGTCGGTGACGTCGGCCGGCGAGGTGCTACCCGGCCTGCGGACGTACGGACGGTAGCCTGAAGCACCCAGTGGACGATCGCCCCATCGGCATGTTTGACAGTGGCTTCGGCGGCCTGACTGTTGCCCGTGCGGTCATGGATCTCCTTCCCGCCGAGGACCTCGTCTACGTGGGTGACACCGGCCGCTATCCCTACGGGCCGCGGCCCCTCGACGAGGTGCGACGGTTCGCACGCCAGATCACGTCGACGCTCGTCAGTGAGCACGACGTCAAGTTGGTGGTGGTGGCGTGCAACACGGCGTCGGCGGCGGCGCTGGACGATCTCCGCTTCTCGTTCGAAGTCCCGATCGTGGGGGTGATCGGGCCGGGTGCCCGGTCCGCGGTCAGCGTGACGCGCAATGGCAAGGTCGGCGTGATCGGCACCGTCGGCACGGTGTCCTCCGGGGCCTACCAGCGCGAGGTGGCCGCCCTCCGGTCGGGGGTGGAGCTGACCTGCGCGGCGTGCCCAGGGTTTGTCGAGTTCGTCGAGCGGGGGGACATCGCCTCCGAGCAGGTCCACGTGCTCGCCGAACGGTTGCTCGATCCCGTCCGTCGAGCCGGGGTGGATACGTTGCTGCTGGGATGCACGCATTACCCGTTCCTGGCCCGCACCATCGCCGATGTCATGGGGCGCGATGTCGTCCTCGTCTCATCCGCTGATGAGACGGCCTTCGAGGTGCTGGCCATCCTGCGCGACACCGGCATCGGGCGACGGACGCCGGCCAAGGGCGCGCATCGGTTTGTGTCGTCGGGGGACGTCGAGGTCTTCCGCGAGTTGGGCGCCCGCCTGCTCGGCCCGGAGCTCGACGTCGACGTCGAGTCCCGGACCTGGAGCGACTAGTCGACGGACGAGGAGCGCGCCCCCGCCACCCAGGCGTCGATCAGCCGGCGGGCGATGCTGATGCCCGGCGGGATCATCGGCAGATCGTCGGGCCGAAACCACTCGGCGTCGACGATCTCGCTGGGGTCGACAACGATGTCGCCGCTGACCCATTGGGCCCGGAAGCCGATCATCAACGAGTGAGGGAACGGCCACGGTTGGCTGGCCTGATACACGACGTCGCCGACCTCCACGCCCACCTCCTCGCGGACCTCGCGGGCGACGGCTTCCTCCAACGTCTCGCCCGGCTCCACGAAGCCGGCCAGGCAGCTGTACATGGGCACACCGAAGTTGACGCCCCGCGCCAGCAGCGCCTCGTCGCCTCGCGTCACGAGCGTGATCATGGCCGGCGCCAGCCGCGGGAAGGCGAGCAGTCCGCACCGCGGGCAGCGACGGGCGCGCTCGCCTGGCGCGAGCTCGGTCGGTGTCGCGCAGCGGCCACAGAAGCGATGGGTCAACTCCCAGTCGACCAACTGCACGGCGCGCCCGGCGATCGACCACCGTCGATCACCGAGCAGGCCGTACGCCGCCCGCAGGTCGACGAACTCATAGCCGAGCGGGATGCCCACCTCGCGGCCCACCTCCACCGCCCAGCACGGCCGGTCGTCGAGCAGCCCCAAAAACAGCCCGGCCGACAGCACGGCGTCCTCCAACCCGGCGTCCTCCAACGTGGCGCCGCTGGGGACGCCCCCCCGGGGGTCGAGCAGCACCCGACTGCCCTGGACGCACCACCACAACGTCTCGCCGCCGCCCGACTCCGGTGGCGGTGCGACCAATGGTTGCCAGGTGCCCTCGGGAACAGGATCGGACATGAGCCGCACCGTAGGCCAGCCGGCTGCGGCCAGCCTTTGGCCCATGCTCCGCTCGCCGCGTAGGGTCGAGACCGTGAGGAGCGATGGCCGCGACGCCGCTGATCTCCGTCCCCTTCATTTCGAGCGGGACTTCACCGTCATGGCCGCCGGCAGCGTGCTCGTCTCCACCGGGCAGACCCGCGTCCTCTGCACCGCCAGCGTGGACGAGGATGTGCCCCGGTGGATGCGCGGCACCAACAAGGGTTGGGTCACCGCCGAGTACTCGCTCCTGCCTGGGTCCAGTCCCGAGCGGGTCGACCGTGAAGCGGCCAAGGGCAAGCAGAGCGGGCGCACCCAGGAGATCCAACGCCTGATCGGTCGCAGCTTGCGAGCGGTCACCGACATGACGGCGCTCGGCGAGATCCAGATCGTCCTCGACTGCGACGTCCTTCAGGCCGACGGTGGCACCCGGACCGCCTCGATCTGCGGCGCCTACGTTGCCCTCCACGACGCCGTGACGCGCCTCCAGCTCCAGGGCAAGCTCAAGACCAACCCGATCACCGAGGGGTGCGCGGCCGTCTCGGTAGGCGTTGTCGATGGCGCCTGCCTGCTCGATCTGGACTACAGCGAGGACTCGAAGGCGGAGACGGATATGAACGTGGTGATGACCAGTTCGGGCCGTTTCGTCGAAGTCCAGGGGACGGCTGAGGGCGCGCCGTTCAGCCGGGCCGAACTTGATGAGTTGCTCGGTCTGGCCGAGAAGGGCATCGCCCAGATCCTGGACGCGCAGGCGGCCCTTCTGGCCACGCCGCCCACGCCGCGCTGACCCATGGCTCGCCGCTCCACGCCACGCAAAGTGTTCGTCCTCGCTACGGCCAACCCTGACAAGGCCGCGGAGATCCGGGCGATCCTGGCCCAAGTCAAGCCTCGCCTGGAGTTGATGCCACGACCGGACGACGTGCCCGAGGTCGACGAGACGGGGGCGACGTTGGAGGACAACGCCCGACTCAAAGCGGTCGCCCTCGCCTTGGCCACCGGGCTTCCCGCCATCTCCGACGACACCGGACTGGAAGTCGCAGCCCTGCGCGGCGCCCCCGGCGTGATGAGCGCCCGCTATGCCAGCGACCACGCCACCTACAAGGAGAATGTGGCCAAGCTGCTCGGCAGTCTCGTCGGGGTCACCGATCGTCGCGCCCGCTTTCGTACCGTCGCCATGGTGCGCTGGCCGGACGGGCGGGAGGTGGCGGCCGAAGGCCTGGTTGAGGGTCGTATCGCCGAGACGGCCCGGGGCGACACCGGGTTCGGCTATGACCCGGTGTTCGAACCTGCCGGTGGTCGGGGTTTGACCTTTGCCGAATTGGGCCCCGAAGCGAAGCACCGACTGTCTCACCGCGGGGCCGCATTCCGCGCCTTGGCAGAGAAACTGGCGACCGAACCGCGCTAGCGACCGGCGCCGCGCTACTGGCGCGTACGGTTTGACCCCTGCCGACCGCTAAACCGTACGCGCCATGTGCGCTCGGGCTACCAGCCGCGCAGGTCGACGGGCCAGCTCTCGGCCACTTCGTCGCCGGCGGGGGAGAGCAGGTGCATGTGCGTGTGGTAAGCGATGGTCGGGTCGACGTGGGCGGGTATGACCCGGATGCGGTCGCCGACGGTCGGCAGCGGGTCGCAGGAGAAGGTCACGTGTTCGTCCGAACAAAACCACAGGTTGGCTCCCTCGATCGTGGGATTGCCGTGGTCCATGCCCAAGGCCTTGAGGCCGCAGTCGGCGACGGCCCAGCCAGCAGGGTTGACCGAGATGACCGTCGCCTCGACAAAGAGCGCCTGGCGGAAGGGCAGGCCGAGCGTCCCGTAAGCCGTGTCCATGAGGGCATAGGAGCCGGCCTGGATCTCCGTCACCCACGTGTTGACGTCGTACGTGCCGGTGCCGCCGCCCGAAACAATGTCGCCACCGACGTCGTGGTGGGCGGCCAGCAGGAGGGCCATGGCCTCCTCCGTTTTGCTGGTCCGGTCCTGGCGAGGCTCCTGCATCATGAGGTGGCCCTCGTAGCCCATCACCCCCCGCACGGCGAGGCCGTGACCGCGTGCGATGTCGGCCAACTTCCCGGCGTCGGAGGGATCGCATCCGCACCGGGGCATCCCGACGTTGACGTCGATGATGACCTCGTGGACGCCACCAGCCACCACGGCGTCAATCGTCGCGACCGAATCGACGGCCACGGTGACGCGGGCGCCGGCCTCCACGACCCGGCCGAGACGGCGGGTATCGACAACTTCGTTGGCCAACATGAGGTCGTCACCAAGACCTACGGCGGCGAGACCCTCGACCTCGCGGATCGTCGCGCACGTGAAGCCTCGGTGGCCGGCGGCGGCTTGTCGGGCCGCAAGCGCCGTCGTCTTGTGGGCCTTGATGTGGGGTCGCAACCGAGCGCCGGGAAGGGCCGCGGTCATGGTCGCCAGGTTGTGGTCCAAGGCGACCGGATCGATGACGAGCGCGGGTGTCTGCAAATCCGAGACGAGCATCACCGGAGCGTAGGCGCCAGGCTTCGGGGCAAAACGCGAGGCGACCCCGAGTGACCCTCGGCGGGAGCCTCGGGCCTCTCGGGGCCATCCTCGTCGGTCAAGTCCGGCGCCCGGCGGGCGGGTCGCCCCGCTGCCCTGGCCCGGCTCACCACTCCCGGGGGAGTAGCGCGCCCTCTCGAACCCGTCCTGACTCCCCGGCTCGTTGCCTCTTCGCCCGTCCCGCCCGACGCCCGGCCCGTGAGCCGATCGCCGTCCGAGTCGGGTTGGTGTGGCCCGTCGTCCGTGAAGCTGTACGCATCGTGCGCCCCCACCCGACACGGGTCAAGAGGATTGGATGAGATCCCCAAGTCATCCCCAGGCTGAGGGCAAGATCCCCAACCCGACGGTCGCTGTCCCCCGCATCGTCGACAGGTTCTCCCCAGAGGGGAGTACGTTTCCCGGGGTCAGAGCGAAGGGGGCACGCAGTGGACGGCGAGTGGTTCGACGCGGCGCGGTTGGGGATGTTCGTGCACTGGAGCCACTGCTGCCAGCTCGGGTGTGACTTGTCGTGGCCGCTGGTCGGCGGCCCGTCGATACCGGGGGTGACAATCCCGGTGGTCCCGATTGAGACGTACCACGCGGGGGCCGACACGTTCTGTCCCCAACCGGGAGCGGCCCGTGAGTGGATGGCCCTCGCTCGGCGGGCGGGCATGCGCTACGCGGTGTTGACGACCAAGCATCACGACGGGTTTGCGCTGTGGCCGACCCGGCAGACCGATTGGTCGATCGCCCGCACTCCCTATGCCGGCGACCTCGTGGCCGAGTTTGTCGAGGCGGCGCGAGCCGAGGGGCTGCGGGTGGGCTTCTACTTCTCGCTACCTGATTGGCATCATCCCGACTATCCCGCGCTGACCGAGGCCGATCGTCCCTACTCGTTCGGGGACCGACGACGGTCGGAGCCGGAGGCGTGGGCGCGGTTCGTTGATGTCTTGTTTGGTGAGGTGCGCGAGTTGCTGACCAACTACGGCCGGATCGACCTTCTCTGGTGGGACCTCGGCTTCGAACGCCGTCCGGACGAGTGGCGGGCGACCGAGTTGGAGGCCATGTGTCGCGAGCTGCAACCGGGCATCTTGCTCAACGACCGGCTGGTGACAGGTGCCGGCGACTTCGAGACCCCTGAACAATTCGTGCCTCCCACGCCGCCGGGCCGTCGCTGGGAGACGTGCATGACCATGAACGACAGCTGGGGTTACGTGCCCGACGACGGCCACTACAAGTCGGCCTTGAGCCTCGTCCACACCTTGTGCGAGGTCGCCGGCCGCGGGGGCAACCTGCTGCTCAATGTGAGCCCCACCTCGACGGGCGCTCTACCACCCGAGCAGGTCGATCGCCTGGTCGCCATCGCCGACTGGATGGAGCGCCACGGCGAGTCGATCGTCGGCACCACCCCCGGGGTCGAGCCGTGGCAGTGGTACGGGCCGTCGACCCGGCGCGGCGACCGGGTCTACTGCGATCTCCTCGCCCGGCCCTACGACACGGTGACGGTGCGGGGTCTTCCTATCCGCCATGTCGCCGGCGTCCGTGATCTGGCAACGGGCACCGCACTTCGGTTTTCCTCGCGCTGCTCGCTGATCGACATGATCGTCAACCCGGACCCGATCGGCGAGATCACGGTCACCGTGCCCCCCGATCTCGTTGATCCCGTGGCGACGGTGATCGAGATCACCCTCGCGTAGAGCCTATACCCCTAGGGGGTATAGGCTCGGCCTATGCCTGGCTACGCCGAACGTAAGGATCAGCACCGCAAACGCCTCCGCCGGATCGAAGGCCAAGTGCGCGGTCTCCAGCAGATGATCGAGGACGACCGGTACTGTATCGACGTCCTCACCCAGGTCTCGGCCGTGACCAAAGCGCTGCAATCCGTGGCGCTCGAGTTGATGGACGAGCATCTCAGTCACTGCGTCCGAGCCGCGGTGTCGGGCGGTGGTGATGACGCGGACGACAAGATCGCCGAGGCATCGGCGGCCATCGCTCGACTGGTGCGTTCGTAGTCCGTGTCGACCGTCACGGGGAGCCTGCGTGAGGCCTTCTTCATGCTGTGGCAGACCTTGTGGGCCTTGGTCCTCGGCTTCGGCTTCTCGGGCGCCATGCAGTCGTTCGTCGAGAAGGACGAGATGCGCCGAGCGTTGGGCGATCACCGACCGGCCACCGTGGTCAAGGCGGCGGGCCTCGGGATGGTGTCGTCGTCGTGCTCGTACGCGGCGTCGACGATGGCGAAGAGCTTGTTTGCCAAAGGCGCCGACTTCTTGACCGCCATGGCCTTCATGGTGGCCTCCACCAATTTGGTGGTCGAGCTCGGCGTTGTCCTCGTCGTACTGATGGGCTGGCAGTTCGCGGCGGCTGAGTGGGTCGGCGGTCCCATCATGATCGCCGTCCTGGTCCTCGCCGGATCGGTCGTGCTCAGCCGCGGCGGCCTGGTCGAAGCAGCCCGGTCGCGTCTCGATCCGTCGCCTCTCGGTGATCCCGGCCGGCCGACGGTCCCCGCCCTACGCCGATGGTCGGTGCGGTTGCGATCACGCGAAGGCTGGCGACGCGCCGCCGGCTTGGGGCTCGCTGACCTCACCATGCTCCGGACCGAGCTGGTGATCGGCTACCTCGTCGCCGGCGTCCTCGCCGCGGCCGTGCCCGCGCGTGTGTTTGCCGATGTGTTCATCACCGGACACGGCGCCTGGAGCAGCGTGGAAAACGTGATCGTCGGGCCCGTGCTCGCCTGCCTCAGCTTCGTGTGCAGCATCGGCAACGTCCCCATGGCCGCGGCGCTGTACCAAGGCGGCATCAGCTTCGGCGGAGCGATCAGCTTCATCTTCGCCGACCTGGTCGCCCTGCCCCTGATCCTCGTCTATCGCAAGTTTTACGGCGCCCGGCTGACGCTGCGGTTGTGCCTCATCCTGTGGGGCGCCATGGCGGTGGCGGGCTTGTCGGTGGAAGGCCTGGCGGCGGTGACCGGTCTCGAGCCGAGCCGGCGTCACGGCCTTGTCGTGGCCCCGCATCTGCGTTGGGATACCACGTCCGTGCTCGACCTGCTCGCTCTCGCCGTCCTCGCCGTCATGTGGTGGGAAGCGCGCCATCAAGATGTGGAGACGACGACCCGCGATCCGATCTGCGGAATGCCGGTCGACCCCGCAGCCGCCACCCACCTCTCACGCGATGGGCACGACTACTGGTTTTGCTCGGACGGCTGCCAATCGGCCTTCCTCGCCCGGCGGTGAGGTCCGCGGTGCGGCCGCGGTGAGGTCCGCGGTGAGGTCCGCGGTGGGGTGGGGCCTGTAGCGTCGGGCGCTTCGTGGATCTCGCCATCGTCGTCGCTGTGTACCCGATCATCTTCCTGGGCGAGCTGCCGGACAAGACGATGTTCGCCAGCCTGATCATGTCCACCAAGGGCAAGCCCCTCTCGGTCTGGCTCGGGGCGGCAGGCGCCTTCGTCGTCCACGTGGTGATCGCCACGACCGTCGGGGTGGGCCTGTTTGATCTGCTCCCTCGACGGGCCGTCGACGGAGTCGTGGCGGCGCTGTTTGTCGTCGGTGCCGGCTACGCTTTTGTCGAGAGTCGGCGGGGCGGCGCCGAGGACGCCCAAGCCGGCGCGCCGGTCAAGGTCGTCCGCGGCGCGCACGTCGTGACGACGGCCTTCGTCGTGATCTTCCTTGCCGAATGGGGCGACCTGACACAGATCCTCACGGCCAACCTGGCCGTCCGTTATCACGCACCGCTCTCCGTCGGGCTGGGCGCGATTTTGGCGCTCTGGTCGGTGGCCGCCATCGCCGTGGTGGGCGGCCAGGGCCTGCTGCGCTACGTCAACATCGCCACCGTGCGCAGGGCGACAGCCGTCGTCCTGCTCGGCTTGGCGGCTTACGCAACCTGGTCGGCGCTGCGCTGAGCACGCTAGGTTGGGCTACCGGCTCACGAGGCCGCACGACAAGCGGGATGACAGGGGAGAGCGGGATGCGAAACAAGAGTCTGGCGTTGCTGGCAGCGATGGTGCTCAGCGTCGTCGTCGTGGCTGGTTGCAGCAGCGGCGGTGGGAGCAGCAGCAGTGACGACAGCAGCAGCGCAGCGGCGGCCGCGACCACGGTCGCGCCCAGCGGTGGCAACAAGACGCAGTTCTGCGCTGACAACGCCACCCTCGACCAGGCCACGGCGAATGTGACCGACGCCGAATCCGCGCTGGCCGCCCTCACGGCCAATGAGTCGACGATCGACGACTTCGGGGCCCAGGCCCCGCCCGACATCGCCGATGCCGCCAATACGCTTGTCAGCGCGTCCAAGGCGGCGATCGCCAGTGGCGACGCCACTGGGCTCCAAACCCAGGCCTTCCAGACCGCCGGTCAAGCCGTGGACGCCTACTGCGGCCAAAACGCCGACGGCTCGCCGGTCACGACCATCGCCGGCGCCTCGGGTGACTCAGGGGCCGGCGACTCGACCTCCGGTGCCTCCGGGGACTCGGGGGACTCGGGGGACTCGGGCTCGGGCGACACGACAACCACGACCCCATAGAGGCATGATCGTCCGGCCATGCTGGTCGGGATCAGACGGCCTGGCGGCGGCGCGCGCCCGTGGTCAGGGCGTCGACATCGATGGTCACCGGGTGCCCGCAGCCATCTCGCCCGGTCAGCTGAGCGAGCGCTCCGCCGGCCCGATCGAGGCTCTCCAGATCACGGTGGCGGGCACACAGGACGACCACCTCCGAACGGGCGGTGAGGGTCACCGGCGCGAGCTGCACCACGCCTGGATTGTTGGGCCCAAACCGATCGCCCGGTCGCAGCTCACTGACGACGACACCATCGACGGCCACGTCCACAACGCCGTCGAGTAGCAACCACCACCACTGACCGGGCTCGCCCTGGTCCACGAGTGGCTGGCCGGGCCGGGCGCTGATGAGGTCGGCGACGCGACCCAGCGTCACGAGCTCGCGGTCGGTGCACGCGGCCAGGACCGTCGACTCGCGTAGCTGGTGCCACTTGGCGTCGCCGCTCGTGGCCGCTCCTTGTCCGAAGATCTTCGCCCACCGGGTCAGCCGGGGCTGACGGGCGGGGACGCCGGCGGGGGCGGGGACGCCGGCGGGGGCGGGGACGCCGGCGAGGGCCGAGAGGCTCGCCGGGGCCGGGACGGCCTTACCAACGAGTTGGAGCGCGGGGGTTTGTGGGAGGGGGGTCTGAACTGACATACGCATAGTATGTATAATGCTGGTGGTTGCTCACATCTGTCAAGTGTGATTCCATACATGAGAATGTCACCGCCCGGAGCAGGGTGGTATCGAACCTACTGCGGGTATGCTCAGGCCCTCCATGAACGAGATGCGCAGCCGACGAGACGAGTACTCCGACGCCAGCCGGCGGGCGATCCTCGACAGCGCGCGGGCCCGGTTTACATCCGAGGGGTACGTCGCCACCTCGCTCGACGCCGTCGCCGCCGATGCCCGCATGACCAAGGGCGCGGTCTACCACCACTTCGCCAGCAAGCAGGCGGTGTTTGAAGCCGTCCTGGACGAGCTCGAGCGGGAGACCGTGGCCGCCGTCGCCGTCGCGAGTGGACAGAAGCCGACGGCGTGGGAGAGTGCCCTGGCCGGTTTGGACATGTTCCTCGAGCGGTGCCTCGACCCTTCGTATCAGCGCTTGTGCTTCCAGGAGGGCCCGATCGCGCTCGGCCATGCCTGCTGGTATCAGCGGGGCGAGGAGCACGAGGTCGGTCTGCTCAAGGCCATGGGTGCCGGTCTCAAAGCCGAAGGTCTCATCGACGTCGACGACCTCGAGACCCTGACCCAGCTGCTCTTCGGCGCCATGTGTGCCTGCGCCCTCGCCATTGCCCGGTCCGACGACCCGCTCGACACCCGCGACCGCATGCGGGCTGTGCTGGTCCGGATGGTCCTCGGGCTCCGGCCTCCCAAACGGGGCCGGTCATGATGACCGACCCGGCGTCCGTCGACCTTCCCTCGGACCATCCGGGAAGCTCCGATGCCGGGTATCGGGCCCGCCGGGGCGAGATCGCCGAGGTGGGCCGACGCTACCGACCGGGCCAGCCGATCCCCGACGTCAGCTACGCACCGGAAGAGGACGCCGTCTGGCGCTCGGTCTCGGCCGAACTGGGTCGACTGCACCGGGATCTGGCCTGCGCCGAATACCTCGCCGGCGCCGCTCGACTCGACCTACCGGCCGACCGGGTGCCCCAATTGCGGGAAGTCGACGAGCGGGTCAGCGCGCTCACCGGCTTCCACATCCAGCCGGTGCCCGGCCTGGTGCCGACCCGCGAGTTTTACGGTGCTCTCGCCAACCGCAGGTTCCTCTCGACGCAGTACATCCGCCACCATTCGGCGCCGCTCTATACGCCTGAGCCGGACGTCGTCCACGAGATCATCGGCCACGCCAACATGCTGGCCAGTCCGACCTTTGCCGACCTGTATGAGCGGGCGGGCAAGGCGTCGCAGCGGGCCACCGATGATGAGGCCCTCGAATACTTCAGCCGAGTGTTTTGGTTCACGCTCGAGTTCGGCGTGGTGCGCGAGGACGGGGACCTTCGGGCCTATGGGGCTGGCCTCCTCTCGTCCTACGGAGAGGTGCAGGCCTTCCGGCAGGCGGAGATGCGACCCTGGGACATCGCATCGATGGGGGCCATGACCTACGACATCACCCAGTACCAGCCGATCCTCTACGCCGCCGACTCGTTGGACCAGGTGATCGTGGGCCTCGGCGACTTCTTCGATCGCTATGACGACGAGGTCTACCGCGAGATGCGAGTTGCCGACGCCAGCTAGCTGCCGAGATACGCAGTGATCGATAGGAACGAGATGGGGAACTTGATCAGGCCACTCGGTCCGTGCGGTATGTCGCCTTCGAACTGAAGGCAGTCGCCGGGCTCCATGAGATACCGCTGAGCGCCATAGCCGTACTCCATGATCCCTTCGAGCATGTAGAGCATCTCGACGCCCGGATGCTGAAACAACGGGAAGACCTCGGTCCGCTCCGTCAGGGTGACGAGCAAGGGCTCCAGCACCTTGTGCGGTCCCCGCAGGTTGCCGAGCAGCTCATAGCGATGACCGGCGCGGGTCCCCTGCCGCACGATCTCGGGGCCGCGGCCGGCCTTGACGAAGACGGCGTCGCGTTCCTCGGTGAGGCCGCGGAAGAACGATGTCACAGGCATGTCGAGCGCCACGGCCAGGCAGGCCAGGGTGCTGAGGCTCGGGGAGGCTTGGGCGTTCTCGATCTTTGACAACATCCCCTTGGACATCCCCGCCCGCTCGGCTAGCTGCACGAGGGTCAAGCCGATCTCCTGACGGCGGGCGCGCAACTGGTTGCCGATGACCCAGCCGATCTGGTCTTCGAGAGGTCCGCCGCCCGAGGGGGTAGGGGGGCCGGTCACGGGTCGACTGCTTGTCACGTCCCGGGGATCCAGTCGGTGCCGGCCAGGGGGACGTGGGCCATGGCCGCCGCTTCGACGGTGAGGGCGGCGAGGTCCTCGGGCTCGAGGTGGTGCACATCGGACTTGCCGCATGCTCGGGCCAGCGCCGTCAGCTCCATTGTGAGCACCCGCAGATAGTTGGCCACGCGGATGGCGGCAAGGTGGGGATCGAGGCGTTGCTCCAAGACGGGATCCTGGGTCGTGATGCCCACCGGGCACCGACCGGTGTGGCAATGGGCGCACCGCCCGGGCGACGTGCCAAGGAGGGCGTAGTCCGCGGTGACGTCGACCTCGTCGCCGGGCCGGTCCCAACTGTGGCCCGGGTCGCGGCCCGTGCCCCGGCCTGGGTAGGAGGCACGGTTGCATCCCAAGGCGAGCAGGGCGGCCACGCCGATCGACACAGCGTCGGCTCCAAGCGCGAGCGCTTTCGCGACGTCGGCCCCGCTGCGGATTCCACCGGAGACGATCAGTCCCACGCGCCGTTCTACGCCGAGTTCGCGCAGGGCGGTGGCAGCCAGGCGCACGGCAGGCAGGGTCGGGATGCCGGTGTGCTCGATGAAGACCTCCTGGCTCGCGGCCGTGCCCCCCTGCATCCCATCGACCACGATGACATCGGCGCCGGCGGCTACACACAACTTCACGTCGTGATCGACGCGGGTGGCACCCACCTTCACGTAGATCGGCACCTCGCCCGCCGTCGCCTCCCGCAGCTCTTCGATCTTGATGCGCAGATCGTCGGGGCCGGTCCAGTCCGGGTGGCGGCTGGCCGAACGCTGATCGATCCCGGCCGGGAGGGTGCGCATGGCCGCCACTCGCTCGTTGACCTTCTGGCCCAGGAGGAGGCCGCCGCCGCCGGGCTTGGCACCCTGCCCGACGACAACTTCGACGGCGTCCGCCCGCCGCAGATCGGTTGGGTTGAACCCATACCGGGAAGGGAGCAGTTGATACACGAGGGTGGACGACGCCGCCCGCTCCTCCGACGTCATACCTCCGTCGCCGGTCGTGGTCGAGGTGCCGACCATCGTGGCCGCCCGCCCGAGCGCCTCCTTGGCATTGGCGGAGAGCGCGCCGAAGCTCATCCCGGCGATGGTGATCGGTATCGCCAGGTCGACGGGGCGCGCCGTGTCGGCTCCGAAGACAGTGCGGGTCTCGCATCGCTCCCGGTAGCCCTCCAGCGGGTATCGGGACGTCGACGCCGTGAGGAACACAAGGTCGTCGAACGTCGGTACCGGCCGGCGGGCCCCGAGTCCCCGGATCCGGTAGTGCCCAGTGTCGGCCATCTCGTGGATGGCCGACATGACCTCGGGGGTGAAGGGGTTGTCCATTAGAAGCGCTTGTCCATTGGCAAGGGCTCGTCCATTAGTACGGGCTCGTCCATTAGTAGGCTGACGAGTTGGCGGTGTCGAAGTGATAGAGCGTGCGGGCAGAGGCAACCCGGGTCACATCGCCGGCCGTGATGTGGTCGAAGCCGGCGATGCTGATGACGCGTTGAACCGTGGCGACATCGTCCTCGGTCAGCTCTTCGATCTGGGCATCAGCGCCGAGGGCGCCTACCTCGCCAGCGACGTAGATGACTGCTTCGTAGAGGGAGTCGCCGAGGCCGTCACCGGCGTTGCCACCGATCAGGACGGTCCCAGCCTGAGCCATGAATGCGCACATCGGGCCGACGTCTCCGGCGATGGCTACCGTCCCGCCCTTCAGCGAAATACCGGCGCGTAGCGACGCGTCGCCCTCGACGACGATCATCCCGCCGTGCGCCGACGATCCTGCGCTCTGGGACGCGCTGCCCCGGACCCGGACGGTCCCGCTCATCAGGTTCTCGCCGACTGACCACCCGACGAAGCCCTCAATGGTGATATCGGGACCGTCACTCAGCCCCCCGATGAAATAGCCGGCGTTGCCCTCGATGGTGACGTCGAGCCGGTTGGTCAGGCCGACGGCGAGATTGTGCCGTCCGCGGGGGTCGGTGAGGATGACCTTCTCCCCGTCGGGAAGCGCCCGCAACGCGTTGTTGACCTCTCTGGTCGACAGGTCGGCGCAGCTCAGCGTGACCACGAGTAGATCTCCTGCGGTGCCGGCTCGAAGACTCGGGCGGTCTCGATCCCCGGCAGCCCGGCCAGGGCCCGGTACTCGGAGCCAATGGCGACGTACTCTTCGGTTTCGGCCACGACGGCAGGCTTGCAGGAGAACGGATCGCGGAGGATGGCGAGATAGTCGGGCGTGGTCACCACGACGGTGTAGAAGCCGTCCAGGTCCTTGGCCATCCAGCGCAACGCCTGCTCGACGTCGTCGCCTTGGGCCAGATGGGAGGCGATCAGCCGGGCCGCCACCTCCGAGTCGTTGTCCGAGTCAAAGCTGACTCCTTGGGCCTCCAAGCGGCGACGGACGGATGCGTGGTTGGAGAACGAGCCGTTGTGGACCAGGCACAGGTCGGGCGCCGTCACGAACGGGTGGCTGTGGGCCGCGGTCACCGCCGACTCAGTGGCCATCCGCGTATGGCCTATGGCCAGGTACCCGTGGCGCGAGGTGATGTCGTACTTCCGGCAGACCTCGGCGGCGCCGCCGACGTCCTTCACAACCTCGACAACGTGCCCGAACCCGATGAGACGGACTCGGGGAGCCATGGCCTGCACGGCGCTCACCGCGACGTCGAGCTCGCCCGTCCAGGTGATGAGGGCCGAATCCCCTCGCCCAGCAACTTCGGCCTCCGCCCCGTCACCGAGGCGGGCTGCCAACTCGACAGCTACCTCCTCCCAAGCCACCTCCGGTCCGCAGCGGTGGACGGAGAGCCGGACGCGACCCGCCCCGCCCTCGCTGTACATACCTATGCCTGTCGAATCGGGGCCCCTTGACCCGAGCGCGTCGAGCATGGGAGTGATCATTGCCCCGAGCTGGGGTCGGAGAGCCGGGTCCCTCAACAACAGTCCGACGATCCCGCACATAGCCCCTTCTCCTTGGTTGCGTCGCCCCTCGACCGCCGGGTTCAACGGTTTCCTCCACAGAAACAGAGTTTCCTACAGTCTACTAGGACCTACATCAGGGTCAGGTAGCGGTCGATCTCCCACGGCGTGACGGCGGAGTGGAACTCGGCGAACTCGCGGGCCTTCACCGCCGCGAAGTAGTCGATGTAGTCGCCGTTGGGCGTCGTGCCCAGCGCTCGACGCAAAACCTCATCGGTCAGCAGGTTGTCAACGGCGTGAAGCAGGGTGGGGGGCATGCTGAGGATTCCGCGCAGTGCCATCTCAGAAGCCGGGACATCAAAAAGGTTGTCGACGTTTGGCTCTCCCGGGTCGAGTCCCAGGTCGATGCCATCGAGGCCGGCGGCCGCGAGCACGGTGAACGCGAGGTACGGGTTGGCTGACCCATCGACGCAGCGGTTTTCGACGCGACCGGGCTCGGGGACTCGCAACATGTGTGTGCGGTTGTTGCCTCCGTACGCGGCGTATGCCGGCGCCCAGGTCGCGCCCGAGTTGGGAGGGGGCACGCCCATGCGCTTGTAGGAGTTGACCGTCGGGCAGGTGACGGCGACGAGAGATGTGGCGTGGGCGAGTAGGCCGGCGATGAAGTGATACGCCAGCTCCGAGAGACCGAGGCCCCGCCGGTCACTGGTCGCCTCGAAGAGAGCGGTCCCACTGCTCTTGGACCACAGGCTCAGATGGGTGTGGAGGCCGTTGCCGGTGAGGTGGCTGAACGGCTTCGGCATGAAGGTCGCCTCCATCCCGGCCGTCTCGGCCAAGGAGTGCACCATGTAACGGAAGAGGATCACCCGATCGGCCGTGGTCATGGCGTCGGCGTAGGCGAAGTTCTGCTCGAACTGACCGTTTGCATCCTCGTGATCGTTGGCGTAGTTGGCCCAGCCCAACGAGTTGAGATGGGTCGAGACCGAGGAGAGGTGGTCGAACATCCGCAGCAGGCCACGCGCGTCGTAGCACGGCAGGGCGGAGGAGTCGAGGGGATCGGCGACGACGATTGCTCCTCGCTCGTCACGGCGGACGAGGAAGTACTCGATCTCGGCGCCCACCTTGAGCACGAGATCGCGCGCCTCCAACGTGGCGAGTTGGCGCTTGAGGATGACGCGCGGCGCGTACGGCCAGGGCTCACCCGAGACGGTCGGATCGCACTGCACGACCGCCACGTCAGGTTTCCAGGGCAGGACGGCGTACGAGCCTGGATCAGGCATGGCCAGGATGTCGGGGTCAGCCGGCGACTGCCCCATCGGCCCGGCGGCGAACCCGGCGAATCCGGCCCCGCCGACAACGAATCCCTCGACCGCCGAGCTCGGCACCAGCTTGGCGCACGGCTTGCCGTGCATATCGACGAACATGGCAAGGATGAAATCGACGCCATCCTTACGTACCGCATCGATGAGGTCGCCCGGAGTAGTCGGTGGTTGGGTTTGCATCCTCAGTGACACCTGTTCTGTTGATTTCATCAACTGAAACCTAGATATACGCGCAGTAAACTACCGGGCGATTTCGGAATGATGACCGGCGCGTGAAATCGGCTCCGACCCGACGCCCGATGGAGGATCCAGATGCCATTCGTGTCCAACGGCCAGGCAAACATCGCCTGGGATGAGCAGGGATCGGGCGACCCCGTGCTGCTGGTGATGGGCCACCGCTATCCGCGGCAGATGTGGTTTCGCGTCGCGCCCGTGCTGGCGGAGGAGTATCGGGTCATCACCTTCGACAACCGGGGGGCCGGGCAGACCACGACAGCGGCGACGTCGTGGACCGTCGAGGACATGGCAGCAGATGCCGTAGCCGTCATGGACGCGGCCGGTGTCGAGCGGGCCCATGTGTACGGTGTCTCAATGGGTGGCGGCATTGCTCAGGTCATCGCCTTGGACTACCCGGACCGAGTCGGCGCGCTCGTGCTTGGCTGCACGGCGTCGAGCAAAGCCACGCCGGGCATGACCAAGTTGCAGGTCCTCGGCAAGACTTTGCCTCACCTGTTTGGCGGCCAGGTCGCCCGCACCACGGCAGTGGCGAAGGTGCTCCTCTACGGCTCGGCGCAGCAAGCCGCGCTGATCGACGAGGACGTCGCCATGCTCTTGTCCGTCCCTTCGCCCAAGGGTGGCGCCAAGATCCAACAGCTGGCGATCAACGGCTTTGTCGGCACGGCCGCCCGACTGTCGAGCATCACGGCGCCCACGCTCGTGATCCACGGCAACGAGGATGTCGTCGTGCCGCTCTCGGCCGGCCGGTTTCTTGCTGAGCACATCCCCGGCGCGGAGCTGGTCGTCCTCGACGGAGCCGGCCATACCTACCTCACGGACAAGCCGGTCGAGTCCAACGAGGTGGTCCGCCGCTTCCTCGAGGCCCACGCCCTCGCCGATCTCGCGCCCTAGCCGCGTGACCCGCGGCGACGGCGGACGGGATAGGTTCCGTGTGTTTGGAGTCGTTCACAACGGGGGGGTGGAGACCATTTCTGAGGTTGCCGTTGACGTGCAGGATGCTGAGATCTCTTTTGGCGCCCGGCTGACGCAGCTGGCCGAACGTCATCCCGATGCCGTGTCCATCATCTTCGTCGGGACCGACGGTAGCGAGCGGACGATCACCTGGGCGCAGCTGGAGCAGGGTGCCAACGCGGTGGCGTGGATGCTCAGCGAGCGCGGGGTGGGCGTCGGGGACCTCGTCGCCGTCGGCCTGCCCCGCTGCCCGGAGCACTTTGCCGCCACCTTCGGCGCGTGGAAGGTCGGCGCCACCGTGCTGTCCTTGAGTGCAGACCTTCCCCAGTGGGAGCGGTCGAGCATCCTGGCCGACGTCCAGGCGGCCGCTGTGATCGCCGATGGCGACACCGCCCCCGGAGCGATCAATCGCGAGATGATCGCCGCGTTGACCCTGACCCCGGCGGCGACCTTCCCGAGCGAGGTCGCCAACCCCCCGGTCGCCATGTGCTCGGGCGGATCGACCGGTCGTCCCAAGGTCGTCTTAGCGCCGGGCAGCGGCGCTCGGATCCCCGGCCAGACCCTCGGTCCCGTCGGTGAGGTGGTGGGGTTGCGATCGGGGCGCCGGACGTTGGTGACCAGCCCGCTCTACCACAACCTGGGCTTCTACCTTACCTATCTGGGCATCTTCGACGACAACCTCACGGTCATGCTCGAGCGCTTCGACGCGGCCAAAGTCGTCGATCTGGTGGAGCGCTACCGGATCGACTGGATGACGCTGGTCCCTACCATGATGCAGCGCATCTGCCAGGTTCCCGATGTGGCGAACCGGGATCTGAGCAGCCTCGACGTCGTCCTTCACACCGCTGCTCCGTGCCCGGCGTGGCTCAAGGAGGCGTGGATCAACCTGATCGGTCCTGAGCACCTTCTCGAGGTGTATGGGTCGACCGAGCAGGTCGGCTTCTGCGTGATCAGCGGCACCGAGTGGCTCGAGCACCGGGGAAGCATCGGGCGGCCGTTTTTCAGCGAGCTGAGGGTCCTCGACGCCACGGGCTCCGCGGTGGCCGTGGGCGAGGTCGGCGAGTTGTACATGCGGATGATGGGATCGACGGGCCCATCGTTCCAGTACGCCGGGGGCGGTCATGGCGACGTCGCCGAGGGTGGGTTTGCGAGCATCGGAGACCTCGGCTGGATCGATGAGGATGGCTATGTGTACCTCGCCGATAGGCGTCTCGACCTGATCATCTCCGGTGGGGCCAACATCTACCCCGCCGAAGTCGAGGCGGCGCTCGGCGAGCATCCCGCCGTCGCTGACGCTGTCGTGGTAGGTCTGACCGACCCCGACCGGGGCCAGCGGGTACATGCCATCGTCCAGCCGCGGGTCGGCGCTGCTCGTCCGTCCGACGAGGAGCTGGCTGCGTTCACCCGGGAGCGTTTAGCCGCCTACAAGGTGCCCCGATCGTGGGAGTGGCTGGAAAACTTCCCTCGCAACGAGGCGGGCAAGGTCCGGCGGTCAGCCCTTGTCGCCGAGCGGGACAGCCGCTCGTAGCAGTCGGGCGACGAGCACGACGGCGACGACCGACCCCACGAAGGCCATGTAATCGGCGGCGCGAAGGAAGACGCCGATGGTCGCTCCGAAGGCCAGGATGCTCGTGGCCCAGTCGATGGCGCGGACGCCGATGGTGAGTCGAGTTCCCCAGCGCGCACCCTGCGTGAGTCCGTAGACACCGACGAGGGTGGCCAGCCCGAGGGCGATGTTGATGAACGCTGCTGGTCCAGGCGGCCCGTTTTTGCCGTGCGTCGCCAACATGGCCGGGGCGGTCGCCAAGTCCAGCACGCCCAAGAGGATGAGCAAGCCGAGGGTGGCTTTGGTGGTGGGGTTCATGACACATCTCCTTCGCCTCAGGATGGATGCTGGCGACGGTACGGAACCGCACCCCTCTGGCTCAATGGTGCTGCCCCTACGATCCGAGGGGGGCAGGTACCCCTGGCCGATAAACGTAACGACCTTTACAATCAGCCAGGCGCTGTCCTAGGATCCACCACGTGGCGACAACGAGAAGGCGGCCCGGGCCGGCACCGCGGATCAGTCGCGGGGCCATCCTCGACGTGGCCCGACGGCTGCCTGGGGAGCGGTTGACGATGGCTGCCATCGGTGCGGAGCTCGGTGTCACACCGCCGGCGATCTACCGGTACTTCCCCGATCGTGCCGCCGTCTTGGACGCGTTGGTGCAGGAAGCGCGTGATCGGCTGGAGCCGCCCAGCTCCTCGCTCCCATGGCGGGAATGGATGCTCGAGGCGGCTCGCCGCGAGCGCGCGCTGTGGGCGGCCCATCCCGAGCTGTACGAAGCTGCCAACTACCGCGCCATCTCGCGGCCGGCGCTCCGGATGTTCGAGACCGGGCTGGGTGTGCTGGTCGAAGCCGGGTTCACACCGGTGGATGCCATGTGCGGCTTGGCCGGGGTCAGCGTGCTTGCCTACTCCGTCGGTTGGGCCGAAAGTCAGGGCGATCGGTTGGTGACGCCCGATGTAGCCACACATGCCGTCGAGCTCAAGGCTGCGGTGGGGGCCACGCTGACGCCCGACACGTTGTTTGAGCGCACCATCGGTTTCACGTTGGATGGACTCGCCTTACGTCTTCAGTCCAAGGATGCGGCTCCGGCAAAGCGACTTCTCCGCCGTTCTCGCGCCAACTCGTAGGGGCGACAGTTGGCCGACGACCTCGAAGAGGCCCGACCCATGGTTTGGGGCTGAGTCATGTCGCTTCCCCCTCTCATCGCCGTCGAGCGGCTCTTTGACAATCCGGTTCGCACCGGTGCGCAGTTCTCCCCCGACGGTCGGTACCTCACGTTCTTGGCCCCGGAGGAGGAGCGGCTCAACATCTGGGTGCAGGAGTTGGACGGGGGCACCGCCCGCTGCGTGACGCACGATCACGCCCGAGGGATCAAGAAGTACTGGTGGGTCGCCGACTCGCGGCACCTGCTGTATCTCCAGGACGAGGGCGGCAACGAGAACTTCCACGTCTTCCGGGTCGACATCACACCCGACATCACGACTCCCGACAACCCGGCGGTGGACCTGACACCTTTCGCCGGCGTCACTTGTTGGGGACTCGAGATGCCCAGCGGCTTGCCGGGTACGGCGGTGGTCGCCATCAACCGGCGCGACCCGACCCTCTTCGACCCCTACGCCATCGACATTGCGACCGGCGAGATCACCCAGTTGGCGGACAATCCCGGTCACGTCCTGACCTGGAGGTGCGACCGCGCCGGCCGGCTGTTCGCGACGGGCCAGCTGCCCAACGGAGACTGGGAGATTCTCCAGCACGACCGGGACAACGGCACCTTCCGAGTGGTGACCGTCTACGAGGGGGACGACGCCCCGTATGCGGTCGACCCGTTCCAGCCGACGCCCGACGGCACCGGGATCTGGTTGGGATCGAGTCGCGGGAGCGACCGGCTCCGGCTCGTCCTGCTCGACGTCGCAACAGGGGAGGAGACGGTCATCGACGAAGACTCGGTCGCCGACCTGAGCTCGTTCACCGTCGCCGACCTTGTCGCTCCTGGACTGATCCGCAGCTCCCGCACGGGCGAGCTCCTTGCTGCCCGCTATTTCCGCGACCGGCTCCACGTGCACATCCTCGATCCGGACTTCGGTCCGCTCTACGACAAGCTGGCGCGGCTGTGCGACGGCGGCGGCGGCGGTGGCGGTGGCGGCGACGGCGACGGTGGCGGTGGCGGTGGCAGTGGCGGTGGCGGTGGCGGTGACCTCGTGGGGTTGACGTCGGACACGTCAGAGCGGTGGTGGCTCGCCACCTTCACCCGTGACCGCGACCCCCACGTCACCTACCTCTTCGATCGCGAAACAGGGGAGAGCAGCCTGCTCTTCCGATCACATCCCGACCTCGATCCCGAGAATCTCGCGCCGATGACGCCGGTGACGATCACGTCGCGCGACGGTCTGGCCATGCAGTGCTACCTGACCCTCCCGGTCGGCGTGGAGCCGGTGGATTTGCCCATGGTCCTCAACGTGCACGGGGGTCCGTGGTATCGGGATTGCTGGGGATTCGACCCGAGGGTCCAGTTTCTGGCCAACCGCGGCTACGCCGTACTGCAAGTCAACTTCCGGGGATCGATCGGCTTCGGCAAGGCCTTCACCCAGGCGGCGATCCACGAGTTTGCCGGGAAGATGCACGACGATCTGATCGACGCCGTGGAGTGGGCGGTCAAGGCGGGCTACGCCGACCCAACCCGCGTCGCCATCATGGGCGGCTCGTACGGCGGGTACGCCGCGCTGGTCGGGATCAGCTTCACGCCTGATGTCTTTGCCGCAGCCGTCGACTACGTGGGGATCTCCAACCTCGCCACCTTCATCCGGGCGCTGCCGGCTTACGTCAAAAACGTGATGGCGGGCGGCTGGTACCGGGCCGTCGGCAATCCCGACAACCCGGAGGAGGAGGCGGACATGCTGGCCCGCTCCCCGATCACGAGAGTCGACGACATACGTTCGCCCCTGCTCGTCATCCAGGGGGCCAATGACCCCCGCGTGGTGAAGAGCGAGTCCGACAACATCGTGGCCGCCCTGCGCGAGCGTGGCGTGCCGGTCGAGTACATGGTGAAGGACGACGAAGGGCACGGCTTCAGCAATCCCGAAAACCTCTACGACATGTTCCGTGCCGTCGAGAGTTTCCTCGCGTCGCACCTCGGAGGCCGAAATCTCGGAGGGCGAAATCTCGGAGACCCAAATCTCGGGGGGCAAAATCTCGGGGGGCACAATCTCGGGGGCCGAAAGGAGCAGTCCTGATGTTTGAATCTGCCCGTCACAACCTGTCGTTGTTCCTCACCCGCAAGCTGTTTGCCGCGCAGCCACGCGTGCGAGAGCTCATGCTCGACACGACTACGCGGGAGGACCCGTATCCTTTTTACGAGGAGTTGCTCCAGCAGGGCGACGTCGTCCAGGACAAGGTGACCACGCTGGCCGTCGGATTTGAGGCCGTGCAATCGGCCTTGCGTGACAACCGCCTCGGGCATCCGGACCCGGACCGCCAGCCGGGACTGCTCGAGCGTTTCATCGCGCCCAACCACTATCGCGGTCTGGTCCACCCGATCACGCCGCCGTCGATGATCTCGGTCAATCCTCCGACCCACACCCAATACCGCCGACTGGTCCAACGGGCCTTCAACGCCAAGGTGGTCGAGTCGATGCGGCCCTCGGTGCAGAGCATTGCCGACGACCTGCTCGACAAGGTGGAGGGTGCCCCGTCCTTCGACGTCATGGTCGACTTCGCCGCCCAACTGCCCGTCCTGGTCATCGCCGACATCCTCGGCGTCCCGCGCAAGGACCATGCGCTCTTCAAGGCGTGGGGGTATGACGTGGCGAGGACGCTGGATCTCAGCATGTCCTGGCCCGAGGTCCAGGCGGCCAAGGCCAGCCTCCGCCGGCTCAACGACTACTTCGACGAGGCCATCCGGCAACGCCGCGTATCGCCTCGCGACGATCTTCTTACCGCACTCGTCGAGGCGGAGATCGACGGCGATCGGCTGACGCGCGAGGAGGTGCTCGCCACCGCGCTGCTCCTCCTCGTTGCCGGCTTCGAGACGACGGTCAACCTGATCGGCAACGGTGTGCATGCGCTCTGCTCCAATCCCGACCAGTTGGTGTCGGTGCAGGCTCGTGGCGAAGAAGGCTGGAGGGCGGCTGTCGAGGAGACCTTGCGCTTCGACGCCCCCGTCCAGATGACGGGCCGAGTGGCCCTCGAGGACACCGAGGTGGGTGGCTGCGCGGTCAAGAAGGGGCAGCCCGTGCTCACCATCATCGCCGCCTCCAACCGCGACCCGCGGCACACGGCGTCGCCCAATGTCTTCGACACCGAACGCGAGACGATCGATCACAACGCCTTCGCGGCCGGCGCCCACTTCTGTCTCGGAGCACCCCTGTCGCGGATCGAGGGGGCCGTGGCCCTCCAGACCCTCTTCACCCGTCGTCCCGATCTCGATGTGGGTGCCTACACCCGGCGTCCGTCCGCGCTCCTGCGAGGATTTCGCACGTTGCAGACCCGTCCCACCACGTCGCCGGTCAGGCTGGCCGCCATCGGCTGACGGAGGGCCGGCGCCGCGGCCTCAGCCCGCCGAGCCCGCCGAGCCCGCCGAGCGGGCCCGGTCCGCCGAGCCCGCCTGGTCCGCCGAGCCCGCCGAGCCCGCCGAGCCCGCCTGGCGGGCCCGGTCCAACATGGCCAGGTAGGAGCCTCCGCCGATCAGGTCGATCTCGGCCGCCGGCAAGCCGCGCTCGGCAAGCAATAGTCGGCACCGACCGCCAGATGGTCGGGCCCGACCAGCTCGTAGATGTTGATCATCGGTCCTCCAGACAGGTGGTGGTCGATGGCGGGACGACCGACCGTATGAGCCGCTACCGTTTTGGTCAAAACTGTTCGCTTGCGCGGATGTTGCTGGTTCCCGTCACCCGGTATCTCGGCGGCCGGAGCGGCGGCCGGAGCGGCGGCCGGAGCGGCGGCCGGAGCGGCGACGCGGCGAGATCAGCCGTCCAGTTTGTTGCTTGCGCTGCCTAGCTGCGCGTGGCTAACATTTGGCCTATCCTGTGAGGTCAATAGTTGCTCACCGGGACCAGACAGAGGCGGGACCAGACAGAGGCAGGTGCGACCGGCCCCCGGCGGCGCTGAGAAGGGCGACCAGGATGTTGACTCCCGAGTTGGTGCCGGTGCCCGATGGTCGGCCGCTTCATGAGGCGGCCACCGTGGTGGACACCCACGACGATCTGTTGATGTTGGTCGCTCGTCGGCCTCGGTCGGCGCAGTCGGACTACTTCCGGACCGAGTGGCTCCCGCAGTTGCGTGAGGGCGGGGTCGACGTGCAAGTGCTCCCCGTCTTCATCGACGACGAGTACCGACCTGAGGGCGCGCTGCGCCAGACGCTCAAGATGCTCGAGGCCGGATGGACGATCGCCGCGGGGAGCCCCGACGACGTGGCGATCTGCCTCGATGGAGCCCAGGTCGATGCCGCGGTTGCCGAGGGCAAGATCGCGCTCGTCCTCGCCCTCGAGGGGTGCGAAGCCATCGGCAGAGACGTCGAGCTCCTGTCGATCCTGCACCGGGTCGGCGTCCGCATCGCGTCCTTGACCCACTTCGGACGGACGTTGCTCGCCGACGGCTCGGGCGAGGATCCCGCCGGATCGCGTCTGACCCGGGCGGGGATCGAGGCCGTCGGGATCATGGAGGAGCTGGGCATCCTCGTCGACATCAGCCATCTGGGGGCGGTCGGTGTTGACCACGTCCTCGACATCGCGCGGCGCCCGGTGATCGCCACCCACTCATCGGCCTTCGAGCTGCGGGGCCATCACCGCAACTTGACCGATGCGCGGATCAAGGGGATCGGGGCGGGCGGGGGCGTCGTCAACGTCAACTTCTTCGCCGGCTTCCTCTCCGACGACCCGTCTGACTACACCGTGGCCCGTGTCGGCGAGCACATCGAGCACATGGCCGACCTCGTCGGCATCGACCGAGTTGGTCTGGGACCTGACTTCTGCAAGCAGGTCTTCGCCGAGCTCTATCCGGGTAAGACGGAGCTCATGATGGAGGGCTTCGACGCCCTCGCCGCCGTGCCGGGGCTCGAAGGCCCGCGGGGCCTACCGCTGGTGACCGCCGAGTTGCTCAACCGCGGATGGAGCGAACCTGACGTGAGGGCCGTGCTGGGCGCCAACGATCTTCGCCTCTTCCGCCGCGAACTGGGCGTGCCACTGCGCGCTTTGACCACAACCTAGGAGACACCGTGCCGTCTGAAAGAGACACCGCGTTTTGGTCGGACGTCGACCGCCACATCATCCGTTCCGGCCCGACGTTCACCCCGCGGATCATCGCGCGCGCCAAAGGTTCGTACATCTACGACGAGGACGACAACGCCATCCTCGACTTCACGTCGGGTCAGATGAGCGCCGTCCTGGGCCACTCTCACCCCGACGTGGTGGCAGCAGTGTCGCAGGCTGTCGGTCAACTCGATCATCTCTACAGCGGCATGCTCAGCCGTCCTGTCGTCGACGCGGCCAAGCGTCTGGCGGAGTCCCTGCCGCCGTCGCTGTCCAAGATCATGCTCTTGAGCACGGGCGGCGAGGCCAACGAGGCCGCCCTCAAGATGGCCAAGCTGTACGCCGGCAAGTACGAGGTCGTCTCCTTCGACCGCTCGTGGCACGGCATGACATCGGCGGCCGCGTCGGCGACCTACTCGGCCGGGCGCAGCGGATACGGCCCGCCGTTGGCCGGCAATCTTGCGCTCGCCACGCCCAACGCCTACCGCTCGCCGTTCCGCAACGCCGACGGCACCTACGACTGGCAGGCCGAGTTGGATTACGGCTTCGCCCTGATCGATCAGCAATCGTCGGGGAGTCTGGCCGCGTGCCTCGTCGAGCCCATCCTGTCCTCGGGCGGGATCATCGAGCCGCCCCTCGGCTATCTGGCTGCGCTGAAGGCCAAGTGCGTCGAGCGGGGCATGCTCTTGATCTTCGACGAGGCCCAGACCGGGCTCGGCCGCACCGGCACGATGTACGCGTTCGAGCGCGACGGTGTCGTGCCCGATCTCCTCACGCTGTCCAAGACCCTCGGTGCCGGTCTCCCCGTCTCGGCTGTCGTGACCAGCGCGGAGATCGAGCAAGTGTGCTTCGACCGCGGCTTCCTCTTCTTCACCACCCACCTCTCGGACCCGCTCGTCGCCGTCGTCGCCGGCACCGTGCTCGACGTCATCGAGCGCGAGGACCTCGTCGCTCGCGCCGAGCTCCAGGGCAAGCGCCTACGGGAGCAGTTGCTCGACCTTCAGTCCCGCCACGATGTCATTGGTGATGTGCGCGGCCGCGGTCTTCTCCAGGGGATCGAGCTAGTGATGGACCGAGCGACCAAGGAGCCGGCCGATCGCCTCGGCCAAGCGGTGACGGCCGCCTGCCTGCAGCGTGGTCTGCACATGAACATCGTGCAGCTGCCCGGCATGGGTGGCATCTTCCGCATTGCGCCGCCACTGACGATCTCTGATGCCGACCTGGACAAGGGGATGGGGATTCTCGACGCCGCTCTGAAGGAGTGCACCGCGAGCAGCTGAGAATCTGGCCGATCTGCGCCGGACCGCGGAGCACGTCTTCGGCCGGCGCGCCGGAGACCCTAGGACGCGCTGAGAAACGTGGTCGGCTCGAGTGGGTTGTCGGTGTCGACGGTGCCCAGGTCTGGATGCAGCGCAGTGATGGGATCGCGTAGGTCGTCGATGTAGCCGAGCGAGTACGACCCGCTTGCGTACCCCATAAGGCGCAGCAGGCTGACGGGCAGGGTCATCGCCACGTCCCTGGGCACCGACAGGTACTGGTTTTCTTCCTGGCGGAGCCACGCCACGTTGTAGGTGATGTTGACGCCGGTGCGGACCGCGTCCGATCGGTTGGCGCCAGCACCGTGGTAGAGGGCGCCGGTGTACAGCAACACCGATCCTTTGGTCATCTCTGCCGGCTCGGTGTCTCGCTCATCGAAGGTAAGCCGGTCCTCGAACCGATGGCTGCCAGGCATCACCCGGGTGGCGCCGTTGAACTCGGTGAAGTCGGTAATGGCCCACAGCGTGTTGCACTGCACCTCGTAGCCGAGTGGGAAGGAGAAGAAGTCGAATGCCCACTGGTCGCGGTGCACGAGCTGGGCCGGTGCGCCCGGACCCACGGAGATGAGCTGCGTGAGGTGCAGCTGATGGTTGGTGGCGTGGGCGAGCACTCGACCGACCGTGGCCAGGACGAGCGGGTCCATGACCAGTTGGCGCGCGGCCGGCGAGCGGGCGACGAGCGCTCCGGTCCGCTTGGTGAGACGGCCGGCGAAGTCGTCTTCACCCGTCGGTGTGGCTTCGACCCACGGGGCCAGCTCGGTCGCCATGACGTCGAGCAGTGCCGGGTCAGCCAGGTTGTCGATCACGACGACGCCGTCGGCGTCGAGGATGGCGGCCACCTCATCAACCGACGCGTCAGCCGCCAGGTGTTGGATGGTCACGGCCCAAATGTAGCCCTCGGGTACTTCCGCGGTGGCTTCGACCCGTCTGGCAATATCATCGAGGGGTCCGGACCGACAGGAGGCAGCCTTGAGCCCGCCCACAAGACCCGACCTCGTCGGTGGCTTCGGGATGGTTGGGAGCACACACTGGCTGGCGACGGCGGCGGGGATGAGCGTGCTCGAGCGGGGTGGCAACGCCTTTGACGCCGCCGTCGCTGCGGGCTTCGTGCTCCAGGTCGTCGAGCCGCACATGAGTGGTCCGGCCGGTGAGGTGCCAATCCTGTTGTGGAGCGAGCGCGATCAGGCCGTCGAGGTCGTCTGCGGCCAGGGGGTCGCGCCACGGGAGGCGACGATCGAGCACTACGAAAACCTCGGCCTCGATCTGGTGCCAGGCACGGGACTGCTCGCCGCAACCGTCCCCGGGGCCTTTGGGGCGTGGATGTTGTTGCTCGAGCGCTGGGGGACATGGCGACTCCGTGATGTACTCCAGTACGCCATCGACTACGCGCGGGGCGGCTTCCCGGCCGACGCTTTGCTGGTAGCCACGATCGGGTCAGTCGCCGCTCTCTTTCGCGACGAGTGGCAGCCCTCGGCTGCGACGTGGCTGGACGGCGATCGCGTCCCAAAGGTGGGGTCGCGAATCCGACTGCCCGGTCTGGCCGACACGTACGAGCGAGTGATCAAAGCGGCGGAGGAGACGGGCCACGATCGCGACAGCGAGATCCGCGCCGCCGTCGACGCCTGGTACCGCGGGTTTGTGGCGGAAGCCATCGTGGAGTTTTGTCATGACCAACCGTGGGCGGACACCTCCGGTGAGCCGCACCGCGGGTTGCTGGACGCCGAGGACCTGGCCGGTTGGGACGCGGCGGTCGAGTCGCCGGCGACCTACAACTTCGGGCAGTACACGGTCTGCAAGACCGGACCATGGGGGCAGGGCCCGGTCCTCCTCCAACAGCTGGCGTTGCTTGACGCCGTCGACGTGCGCTCGGTGCCGTACGGCTCCGCCGACTACCTGCACCTGCTGATCGAAGCCGGGAAGCTGGCGTTCGCCGACCGCGAGGCTTGGTACGGCGACAGCGGCACGGTGCCCGACCTTCTGGGCGAGCTGCTCGATCCCACCTACAACAAAGGGCGCGGCCAGCTGATCGGCGAGCGTGCCAGCTTGGAGCTTCGTCCGGGCTCGGTCGGCGGTCGACAGCCCAACCTCGGTGGCCCCCTTAAGCCCGCTGACCGGAGCACAGGCGCCGGATCCGGGGAGCCGACGCTTGGTCCGGGCAAGACCGCTGGTGGTGATACCTGCCACGTAGACGTCGTGGACCGGCACGGCAATCTGGTCTCGGCCACGCCCAGCGGCGCATGGCTGCAGAGCTCGCCCACCGTTCCCAAGCTCGGCTTCTGCCTGGGCACGCGGGCCCAGATGTTTTGGTTGCAGCCAGGTCACCCCAACTCGCTGCGGCCCGGCGCCCGCCCCCGGACCACCTTGACACCCTCCCTGGCCTTGCGCGACGGCAAGCCGTGGATGGCGTTTGGCACGCCGGGAGGCGACCAGCAGGATCAGTGGAGCACGGCGTTCTTCTGCTCGGTGGCGCTCGGCGGTCTCGGCTTGCAAGCGGCCATCGACGCGCCCGCGTTCACGTCGCAGCACTTCCCCAGCTCCTTCTATCCCCGCGCCTCTCGTCCGGGGCACGTCCTGGCGGAAGAGCGGCTGGACCCGGCCGTCGTGGCTGAGCTCCGTCGGCGCGGCCACGAGGTCGAGCTCACCGGGGCCTGGACGCTCGGTCGCTTGAGTGCGGTCACCAGGGATGACGACGGGTTTGTGCGGGGCGCCGCCAACACGCGCGGTGGCCAGGGCTACGCGGCTGGCAGGTGAGATCGGACCGTCAAGTGAGGAGGCGGATCACGGCGACGAGACCCACGGCCACGATCACGATGCGCAGGATCGTGGGGGCGAGCCGACGGCCGACGGTGGCTCCGAGCTGACCGCCGACGACGGAGCCGACGGCGATGATGCCGACGACCTTCCAGTCGATGGCGTGACCGATGACAAACACGATCGACGCCGTGGCGTTCACGGAGAGGACGAGCACGTTTTTGGCGCCGTTGAGGCGTTGCAAGTGGTCGTCTAAGAAGATGGCGAGGAGGGAGATGAGGATGATGCCTTGGGCGGCGCCGAAGTACCCGCCGTACAGGCCGGTGCCAAACACGCAGGCCATCAAGAGGGGCGTGATGGACGCGTGCCCGTCGCCGCCCCGGGCCGCGACGCGCTTGGAGAGCCGGGGCCCGAAGATGACAAGGCCCAGCGCGATCACGATGAGGACAGGGACGACGTCGCTGAAGACGCTGCCGGGGAGGACGAGCAGCAGGATCGATCCGGCAACACCGCCTAGGACTGAGGCAATCGCCAACGTCGTGATCCGGTCCCGCTGACCGGTCAGCTCGCGTCGGTAGCCGTACACGCCGGAGAGGCCTCCGGGGACCAGCCCGATGTTGTTTGAGACGTTGGCGAGGACCGGCGGATAGCCGAGCGCGATCAACGTCGGAAAGGTGATCAGCGAGCCGGAGCCGACAACGGCGTTGATGGTCCCCGCGGCCACACCGGCGACAAAGATCAGGATGGCGTGGAGGGGTGTGAGCGCCATCGCCGCCGGACGCTACTGGCCGCGCGCCCGTCGCCTCATACATTCGGCGGCGACGCGGCGCGCCGCCGTGGCGGCCCTTTGGCTCAGGCAGACGGCCGGGCGCGGTCGAGCATGCGCAGGTAGGACTCGCCACAGATCAAGTCGACCTCAGCCTGTGAGAGCCCGCGCTCGGCGAGACCGGTGGCGAGCTTGCCGAGATGGCTCGCGTCATCGAGGCCCTCCGGCCCGTACGTGTAGAGCTCACGGGCCCGCCCTTTGATGCCGTGCGCCCCCTCCGGGTCGACCCAGTCCAGGACTGGGATGAGCATCTCGACGGGGGACTCGCAGTAGTCGGCCCCAATGCTGATGTGCTCGGGACCGACGAGGTCGTACATGTGCATGGCGTGGTCGAGCAGGTCCGAGAGGGTGGCCTTCATCGGATCGGCGGAGACATAGCCGCGGAACGTGTTGAGCCCTACCACGCCGTTGCGCTCGGCGACGGCCTTGATCTGGTCGTCGGTCAGGTTGCGGGGATGAGCGCAGATCGCATCAGCGTTGGAGTGCGAGACAAAGAGGTCGCCATCGTAGATGCTCAGCGCGTCCCAGAACGATCCCCGCGACATGTGCACGAGATCAACCATTATCGGGAGCAGCTCGAGCTCTTGCAGCGTGGCCTTGCCGAGATGGCTGAAGCCGCCCTCGCCGAAGCGCTCATTGCTGCCGGTGCACAGCAGGTTTTGCCGGTTGTGCGAGAACGTGAAAGTGGTGATGCCGAGCTGCGACAGCGTGTAGAGGGCCTCGAGGTCACCGGCGAACGGTCCGTGGCCTTCGACGGAGATGAAGAGCCCGAACGATCCCTCCGGCCGATTGTCGTAGTCGGCGCGGGTCGTGCAGAAGACGATCTCGCCCTCTGCTCGGGCGATCTCGGCGAAGTACATGTCGAGTTGTGCCCAACTTGCCGCCTGGACGACGGCGGCGGTCAGCCCGCCGGCCGTCCAGCGCGGGATGTACGTCTCGCGCAACACCTCGGCCCGGTTGCCCGGCATCCCATGGTGGGCAATCACGTCGTAGCCGACCCCGCCGACATAGCTGTTGATCACGTTGACTCCTCGATCGCCGTTAGCGAGTCAGCCTAGGAAGGTGCCGGCAGGGCGTCAATGGCTTGGGGCGCCTTTTGTCCTATGTAACTGGGCCGTAACAGCGTCGATGGCCTCGAAGAGCAGGTCGGGCTCGAGCCCGTGGGCCGTCACACCGTCGCGCCCGACCATGGTCCCGGCCTGCATCATCGCGTTCCAGATCGCCTCCTCGGTGGCCTCGGCGGCGGCGTCGAAGAGCGGTCCCAGGTACTGGTGGTTGACCATCGAGATCGACGCGGTGACGGGCCCGCCGCGTTGGTAGGTCTCTGCTGCGATGCCGGTGTTGCCGGTGGAGAATGCCAGGAAGATGTCGCCGCTCGAATCGCTTGTGCCACCTCCGGCGCGGGCCATGCCGATGGTAGCTCGCGCCGCGAGGCGCCGGCACTGGTCGGGCAGGAGCGGGGCGTCGGTGGCCACGATGATGATGATCGAGCCCGAGCCAAGGGGCATCGTCCGCGAAACAGATGGTGTCGGCACTCGCTCGGTGGTGAGCCATCGACCAACCGGGAGACCGTCGAGGCGCAGGTCGCGGCGTAGCCCGTGGTTGGCCTGCACGAGCACGCCCACGGTCCACTCGCCGGCGATCCTGGAGGCGGTGCCGATCCCGCCTTTGAACTCATGGCAGATCATGCCCGTCCCGCCGCCGACGCTGCCCTCCTCGACGGGGCTGGCCGCCCCCGCCGCCCCCGCAGCGGCGAGCGCGGCGTCGACGTGGGCGGCGGTGACGTGTTGAGCGTTGACGTCGTTGAGGATGCCGTCGTACGTCTCGCCCACCGTGGGCATCGACCAGCAGAGGCGTCCGGCCATGCGGGCGGCATCGTGGGCCACCAGGGCGTCGCGAACGACGCCGACGCTGTGGGTGTTGGTGATGGCAATCGGAGTGGTCAGCAACCCGGACTCGCGGACCCACTCCAGGCCGGTGAGCTCGCCGTTGCCGTTGAACGTGCAGGCCCCGGCGAAGAGGGGTTGGTCACGGACATAGCCGGGGCGGGGCAGGACGACCGTGACCCCGGTCCGTACCGCGGAGCCGGCGATGAGCGTCGTGTGCCCGACCCCGACGCCCGCCACATCGGTGATGGCGTTGCCGGGGCCAGGCTGGCCTGTCCCGATCGTCAGGCCATGGTCCCGGAGTCGCATGCCCCGCTCAGCGTGCCCACGTGGGGTCGACCGGCTCGCCCTTCAAAACGCCCAGGGACTCGGCCGTGGCGTACCGGGCAGCGAGATCAGCCGTCACTCCGAGATCGCCGTCCGCCCGCCGAGGTACTGCCCGAAGTGTCGCTCGATGGCCCTGAACATGTCGATCACGTTCTCCGGGTTGACGAAGCCATGCCCCTCGTCGTCCTTGACCATGTACTCGACCGGCACGCCCCGCTCCCGGAGGGCGGCCACGATGTTGTCCGACTCCGCCTGCACCACGCGCGGATCGTTGGCGCCCTGCACCACCAGCAGGGGGGTGCGGATGTCGTCCACCTTGGTGATGGGGGAGCGGGCCATGATGTCGGGTAGCTGGGCGGGGTCCTCGGGATCCCCGACGTAGAGATACCAGTTGTTGATCTGGTACGGCCTGGTGAACGGTGGCAGCGTGCGCATGAAGTTGGCGAGGTCGGAGATGCCGACGTAGTCGACCGCCGCCGCGAAGTAGTCGGGCGTGAAGGTGACGGCGACGAGGGTGGCATAGCCACCGTAGGAGCCGCCGTAGATGCCGATCCGGGAGGGGTCGGCGTACCCCTGCTTGACGGCCCAGTCGGCGGCGTCGATGAGATCGTCGTGCATCTTGCCGGCGAGCTCGTGGATGGCCGCGGTGATGTGGTGCTTGCCGTAGCCCGAGGAGCCCCGGAAGTTGAGCTGCAGCACGGCGTAGCCTCGGTTGGCGAAGAACTGCACGTGGGGGTCGTAGCACCACGAGTCGTGGCACCACGGTCCGCCGTGCACCTTGAGGACGAGCGGTAGGCCCGTCGGCTCCACCCCGACCGGCAGGGTGAGGAACCCGTGCAGAGGCAGGCCGTCGCGCGCCGTGAGGCTGATCGGCGTCATCGGCGCCATCACGGCCGGATCGAGATCCGGATAGGGGCGGAAGAGCAGCCGGCTCTCGCCCGTGCTGTGGTCGTAAAGGTAGGTGAGGCCGGGCTCCCGATCGTGCGTGAAGCTCGCGACCCATAGCTTCCCTGACTCGTCCGAGGTGGCCGACGCCAGCACGCCGTCGGAGAGCTTGGACAGCGCGGCGTACACCTCGGCGAACTCCGGGTCGAGGATCTGGTGGCTCGGTCGGTCTCCCACGAACCGCACCGCCAGCACCTCGTCGGTGCCCCGCTTGGTGAGGAGAGCGGGAGGCAGACCGGGGGCGACGCCGCCCATGGTGCACAGGCTGTGTCCCGGCATGGCCGCGACCACCGTTTCCTTGCCGGTCTCGACGTCCACGCGGACCAGGTGCAGATCATCGGTGTCGCCGTAGCCGGCGATGAGAAGGCCTGTGCCGTCGGGTGTGACCGCGACGGGATAGGGACCCACCGGGTGCTCGGCGCCACCCTGCCCGCGCACCAGCCGCTTCTCCCCGGTGGCATCGTCGATGGCGTAGAACTCCCACGTCCCATCCTCGGCCAAGGACATGGAGAAGGCCTCGCCGTTGGGCCCGAAGAAGAAGCCGCTGGCCGGGTCCTCGCACTCGCGGTACAGGGTCGTCTCGCCGGTGGCGAGCTCGATCAGGAAGGTGTCGAAGAACGCCGGTCGCTGGTTCATCGTGACGAGCACGCTCCCGGGCTTCCACTTCACCGACGCCGCGCCGGTCACGCGTGACCCCGGTGCCAGTGGGGTGATGTCGACGGCGGGCTCGTCGGGGGCGTCGAGGTCGACGCGATAGAGATGCCAGTCCTCATTGCCGTCGGTGTCTTGCTGGTACAGCAGCCACCGCGGGTCATCCGTCCACTGATACCGGTGGACGCCGCGGCGGGCGTCGTGGGTCACGCACAGCGCGTCGGCGTGCTCCTCGTCGATGCCGCGAACCCAAACCTGGAGCCGGCCGTGGGCCGGAGCGAGGTAGGCGATCCGCGTCCCGTCCGGGGAGATCGTGGCCCCAGCGAACACGGGGTCGGCGAAGAGGGTCTCGATGTCGAGGAGCGGGGGGAGGGCCATGGGAGACCTTTCGTCGTGCGTCGAGAGGACGGGATCAGGGCTGGCCACAACGGCCCCGAGGTGCTCGCCGAAGTGGCGCTCGATGAGGCCGTACATGGTGATGAGGTTCTCGGGATTCTTGAAGTCGTGGCCTTCGTCGTCGGCAACGAAGTACTCGACGGGGACCCCACGGGCGCGCAGCGACTCGACCATGGCGTCGGACTCCGATCGCACCACGCGGACGTCATTGGCGCCTTGCAGGACCAGCAACGGTGTACGGATGCGGTCGACCATGGTGATGGGCGACCGCGCCAGCATGTCCGCATGCTGCTCGGGGTCGTCGGGGTCGCCGGCGTAGAGCAACCAGTTGTTTTGCATGAGGGGCTTCACGAAAGCCGGCAACCCACCCATGAAGTTGACCAGGCTGGAGATGCCGACGTAGTCGACGGCGGCAGCGAAGTAATCCGGCGTGACCGTCACACCCACGAGGGTGGCGTAGCCGCCATAGGAGCCGCCGTAGATCCCAATCCGGGAGCGGTCGGCGTAGCCCTGCTTGACCGCCCAGTCGGCGGCATCGATCAAGTCGTCGTGCATGGTGCCGGCCAGCTGCTTGATGGCCGCGGTGATGTGCCGTTTGCCGTAGCCCGACGAGCCCCGGAAGTTGACCTGCAACACGGCGTAGCCACGGTTGGCCAGGAACTGCACCTCGCGGTTGTAGCCCCACGAGTCGTGGGCCCACGGTCCGCCATGCACCAGCAACACCATCGGCAGACCGTTGGGCTCCACTCCCACCGGCAGAGTGAGGAACGCGTGCAAGGGCAGCCCGTCGCGCGCCGTGAAGCTCACGGCGGTCATCGGCGCCAGGTCGGCCGGGTCCAGGTTGGGGTAGGCCCGGAAGAGCAGCCGGCTCTCACCGGTGGTGTGGTCGTAGAAGTAGGTCAGGCCCGGCTCGCGGTCGTGGATGAACGATGCCACCCAACGTTGCTCGCTCTCGTCCGACGAAGCCGACTCCAGCTCACCGTCGGAGAGCTTCGACAGCGCAGCATAGACCTCGGCGAAGTGCGGGTCCAGCGGCTCGACCGTGGGTCGATCCCCGACGAAGCGAGCCGCGATGAGCTCGCCGGTGCGCTGGCTGAAGAAGAGCGATGGGGGAAGGCCGAAGTCCTCCGTGAAGATCCCCATGATGCACAGGTTGTGCCCCGGTCGAGCAGCGATGACCCTCTGCTCACCCGTCGCATGCTCGAGCCGGATCAACCGCAGGTCGTCGTCGCCCTCCTGATAGGCGCCCAGCACCAGCCCGTTGCCGTCCGGGGTAGGCAGGGATGGGTAGAGCCCTACGGGGAATTCGGGTCCACCCGCGGCGAAGATGAGTCGCTTGTCGCCGGTCTCGGAGTCGACGGCGTAGTACTCGTGGGTGCCGTCCTCGGCCTGGGTCGCGTAAAAGCGCGCCTCGCCTTCGTGACCGAGGTAGTGGCCGAGCTGGTCGGTGGTCTCGCGATGCAGGGTGGTCTCGCCAGTCGCAATGTCGATCCGGAAGAGGTCGAAGAGCATCGGACGCCGGTTCATCGAGACCAGGATGCTGCCGGGGACGGACTTGATCGGCCCGGCGTAAAGGGCGCGAGAGCCCGGATCCACCGGCGTCAGGTCGACGGCGGGCAGCTCGGGAGCCTCGAGGTCCACCCGGTAGAGATGCCAGTCCTCGTTGCCGTCGGTGTCCTGGCGGTACAGCAACCACCGCGGGTCGTCCGTCCAGTAGTAGGTCTTGATCCCACGCCGAGTGTCGTGCGTGACACACACAGCGTCTGCGTGCTCCTCGTCGAGGGCGCGGACCCACACGTTGGTCCGGCCACGCGCGGGCGCGAGGTAGGCGATCTTGGTCCCGTCGGGAGAAATCGTCGCGCCCGAAAAAGCCGGGTCGGCGAAAAACTCCTGCACGTCGATCAGCCGCGGCAGCGCCATTTGGGAAGACTAGGAGTGCCACCCAGCGGCGTCAACAGCCTAGGGCGAATTGTGTCCTAGGTCATTGGACATATGCGGAATATGACATATGCGGCTGCCAGATCAGGTTGCGTCCCCAACCTGTTCGACTCGATGATTGGCAACGTCCTCCATGGGCGCGGCGACCGAGTAC
>Ga0302325_10001056_pt1 | contig 72362 bp, 66 predicted proteins | sample Palsa_T0_2_FD_201948 | JGI IMG/M metagenome (GOLD analysis project Ga0302325, IMG submission 201948) | Peat permafrost microbial communities from Stordalen Mire near Abisko, Sweden - Palsa_T0_2 | ecosystem: Environmental > Terrestrial > Soil > Palsa > Peat permafrost | place: Sweden: Abisko...
ACGGTCGTGCGGTTCTCGCAGGCACTGGGCTTCGAGGGCTTCCCCGAGCTGCAGCAGGCCGCGCGTGACGAATACCGACGGCGGGTCGGCGGCGGCGCCGTCAACGGCGCCCCACCGAGGTCGAATGTCGCGCCGCTGTTCTCGCTGGACCACACGGAGTTCGAGGCGGCACTCGCGGCCGACCACGTCAACGTCGAGGACACCGCTCACAAGCTGTCGCGCGCCGACGTGGAAACGGCGATCGACGCGATCGTGTCCGCCGAGAAGGTCCTGATCGCGGGCACCGATCAGATGGCGTTCTTTGCCAGTTACCTGCGCCATCTGCTGATGCTGCTCGATATCCGCGCTGAGGTGGTGGCGAGCCCGTCGCAGGAGGCGCTCGGCAGGCTCAGCCGGATCGACGACCGCACGCTCGTCGTCGGTCTGTCGGCCGGACGGCCTCACCCGCTGATCACCCGCACGATGAAGCTCGCCCGCCATCGCAAGGCGACGACGCTGGCGATCACCGACGCGACCTTGTCAGAGGTGGCACGGCTGGCCCGGATTCGCCTCTACTACTCGTCCAACACGCCCGCGTTCGTGCGCTCGCACACCGCGCTGTTGTCGATCATCCAGGCGCTCGCCTATGGCGTCTACTCCAGAGACGCGCAGTCCTACGACGTCCGGATCAAGGCGTTCCGCCTGAAGTGACGACCGCCGCGGGCGCGTGGGCCGGATCATGACGGTCGACCAGCAGCGTCTGCAGTGCCTGGCCGATCCGGCCGTGGCGGTCCCAGAGCACGCTCTGCGCGATCGCGACGCTGCCCTGCACGACCCGCATCTGCGACTGCAGCGCGACCCACTCGTCGACCGGATCGCGCTCGACGTACAGCGTCAGGTCAGGGTTGATGAAGCTGTGGCTGGCCCAATCAAGCTCGGTACCGATCCCGTTGCCGAAGTCGCCGGCGGTAGCGACGCGGTCGATGCCGAGCACGGGCTCTGAGGCGATCAGGGGCACGCGCAGGCGAAACCAGGCGGTCGAGGGGCCGACCCCGCCGAAGCTGCCCTGCACGAAGCGCAATTCCATCGCATGGGTGGCGAACATCGGCTCGCCCCGCACCCAGTCGTTGGCGACGCCGTCCTCGGGCCCGGGGAATGGCGGCGGCTGGTCTGACCCGGCGGCGATCGCCGACGGGCGCACGAACAGTCCGCGGGCGCGCATCACCTCGACGCCGGCGCCGTCACGCACGAACGCGTCGAGCAGGGTCACACGACGCCCCGGTCTGACCATCTCAAGCGACACCGACATCGGTCCCGCCATCACCGGACGGACGAGCTCATAGGTGATCCGCGCGAGCCTGAGACCCGGATCGGACACCGATTCGGCCAACGTATGGGCGATCAGCGCCGCCGGCGCACCGCCGTGCAAGGCGCCCGGGTACCACGGGCCGAGCCCCAGCTCGGTCGCGATATAACCGTCGCCGTCGTGTACAAACACGGCCTCGTCAGTCATCGATCTGACAACCTAGCGGCCGGTAGAATCATCCGCCTATGAGCGAGAACGGTCACAACCAGCGCACCGAGGCGACGTTCACGGTCAAGAGCGGCTTGGCGGAGATGCTGAAGGGCGGCGTGATCATGGACGTCGTCACCCCCGAGCAGGCGAAGATCGCCGAGGATGCCGGCGCCGCCGCGGTGATGGCGCTCGAGCGCGTCCCGGCCGATATCCGCCGTGACGGTGGCGTCGCACGGATGTCCGACCCTGAGATGATCAAACGAATTCAGGACGCCGTCTCGATCCCGGTGATGGCCAAGGCCCGGATCGGTCACTTCGCCGAGGCGCAGGTGCTGGAGGCGCTCGAGGTGGACTACATCGACGAGTCCGAGGTGCTGACGCCGGCCGACGAGGCCAACCACATCGACAAGTGGTCGTTCAGGATTCCGTTCGTCTGCGGCGCGACCAACCTCGGCGAGGCGCTTCGCCGGATCGGCGAGGGCGCGGCGATGATCCGCTCCAAGGGAGAGGCCGGCACCGGCGACATCGTCGAGGCCGTCCGTCACCTGCGCAAGATCCGCTCAGAGCTGCGCCGGCTGACGGTGATGGACCTCGAGGAGCTGCCGACCGCGGCCAAGGAGCTGCAGGCGCCGCTCCCGCTCGTGCGCCAGGTCGCCGACGCCGGCAAGCTGCCGGTCGTGATGTTCTGCGCCGGCGGGATCGCGACGCCGGCTGACGCGTCGCTGGTGATGCAGCTCGGGGCCGAGGGTGTGTTCGTCGGCTCGGGGATCTTCAAATCCGAGGATCCCGAGCGCCGCGCCCGCGCGATCGTCGAGGCGACCACCCACTACCGTGACCCGGCCCGGGTCGCGGCAGCCAGCGCCGGCCTCGGACGCGCCATGGACAGCCTCGAGACCTCCAAGCTCGAGTCCGGGCAGTTGCTGTCGCCGCGCGGCTGGTAGTGCCCGCCCTCACGGTCGGCGTTCTCGCCCTCCAGGGCGACTTCGAAGCCCATTCAAAGATCTTGAGCGCGCTCGGCGCGGCTCCCCGCGAGGTGCGCGTCCCGGCGGATCTCGCGGGGCTCGACGCGCTCGTGCTCCCGGGTGGCGAGTCGACCGTGATGACGCTCGGGATCGAGCGTGAGGGCCTGGGCGAGCCGCTGCGTGCGCTGGCGACCGCCGGCACGCCGATCCTCGGCACCTGTGCGGGGATGATCATGCTCGACCGCGAACATCTCGATGTGCTGGACATCCTCGCCCGCCGCAACGCCTTCGGGCGCCAGCTGCGATCCTTCGAGGCCGACCTGCAGATCGAGGGGATTCCCGGGGACCCCGTGCACGCGGTCTTCATCCGCGCGCCATGGGTGCAGGAGACCGGCCCCGAGGTGCAAGTACTCGCCGACGTCGACGGCCACCCGGTCGCGGTGCGCCAGGGCAACGTCGTCGCGATCTCGTTCCATCCGGAGCTGACCGGGGAGCGACGGCTGCACGAGCTGTTGCTCGGGCTCGCCGAGAAAGGCGCCGCAATGGACCCAGATGCCGCGGGCGACGGCGCCGGCGGCTAGGCTGCTGGCCGCACAATGAGCCAAACCAGCTTGAAACATCCGAACTCGGCCGGTGAGCCGAGCCGGCGGGACTTTCTGCGCCTCGCCGGCGGCGTCGTCGCTCTCGGCACCGGAGCCGGTCTGACCTTGGGCGACAGCTCGTCGTCGAAGGCGTCGGGCAGCCACGGAACGTCACTGCCGACGCTGAGCAGCCAGCCCGGCGGCACTACGGTGAACGGGATCCAGCAGTTCCAGTCGCGCCCGGATCTGCGCCCACCTGAGATCGTCATCGACGTCCGCGCCAAGCATGTGATCCCGGGATTCGTGTTCACCGACTGCCACGCAGGCGTCGCCCAGCAGGGCCCGATGATCCTCTCAGAGACCGGCCGGCTGGTCGGCTTCCTGCCGCTCACCGCCGTGCCGACTCCCGCTCATCGCGCCTTCAACGTCCGCGTTCAGACCTACCAGGGCAAGCCGGTCATGACGTACTTCGTGGGCGCGGTGGTCTCGGCCCACGGCCAGGGCCACTACGAGATCTATGACGAGAAGTACCACCGGGTCGCACAGGTCTACGCCGGCAACGGCTATCAGGGTGATCTCCACGAGTTCCTGCTCACCGATCAGGGCACAGCGCTGTTCACCGCCTACGGAGAAGCGGTTGGCACGTACCCGGGCAGCGGCCGGCGTGGGAACTATTTCTACGGGGTCGTGCAGGAGGTCGACGTCGCGAGCGGCAAGGTCCTCTTCCAATGGCGCTCAGACCAACACGTCGGGCTCGACGAGTCCTACTATCCGCCGCCGGCCAACGCGGCCAGTACCTGGGACTACTTTCACGTCAACGCGATCACGATCGATCCGATCGACAACCACCTCGTGATCTCCAGCCGCAACACCTGCGCCTGCTACAAGGTCCACCGCACGACCGGTCGCGTGATCTGGAAGCTTGGCGGCAAGCAGGGTGACTTTCACATGGGTCCGGGAAGTCGCTTCTATTTCCAGCACGATGTCAACTTGCACCCCGGCGGCGAGATGACGATCTTCGACAACGAGGCCGGCCCGCCGCAGGAGGCCTCGCAGTCACGAGGGCTGGTGCTGGAGATCGACGAGGTCAAGCGGACGGCCCGCCTCAGCACGCAGTTTGACCACACGCCGCCGGTCCTGTCGGATTCGCTCGGCAGCGTCCAGCCGCTGGACAAGCACCACACGTTCATCGGCTGGGGCACCTCGAGCTACTTCACGGAGTACGGGCCCGGCGGCACGGTCCTGTTCGACGGGCACCTGCTGCCCGGAACGTTTTCCTACCGGGCGTTCAAGGAGACCTGGACCGGTACGCCGACGACCCTGCCCAGCCTGTTCGCGACCGGCGACGGCGCGGGCGCCACGCTATACGCCAGTTGGAATTTCGCCACCGAAGTCGCCGGCTGGGTCGTGCTCTCCGGCGATGCCGCCGACCGTCTCGAGGCCATCGGGGTGGCGAAGCTCGCCGGCTTCGAGACCGAGATCTCGCTCCCCCAGGCGCGCAGCTACGTGGCCGTCGAGGCGATCGACCGCACGGGCGCGGTCCTGGGTACATCGACGCCGGTGAAGCTCTAGCGGGCCTCCGCCGGGAGACCTACTACCCGGCGCGCGCCTGCTTGCGGACGACGACGAGCGCGTCGATCTCGTCAGCGAGCGTCCAGCCCGATTCGTCGGCGCCGCGGAAGGTCTCGTCGACGAGCTGCGTCGGGCCCGGCGCGCCGCGGCCGCCCGGCTGGCCGGCGCGGGCGTCGTGGAACGCCGCAAAGCCGCCCGGGGCGACGTGCGCCCGCCACATCTCCCAATCCTTCCGGCAGCCCTCGTAGCTGTGGTCGCCGTCGATGAACACGAGGTCCACCGGGCCGCCGCTCCACGATCGCCCAACGTCCTGGCTGCGTCGCAAGATCCAGCGGACGGTGGGGCCATCGCTGCGCCGCGCGCGGGCGACCGCCAGACGGGAAGCGGTCGCGTTGGCCCAGGCACCCTGCGGCAGCGCCGCCCAGCGCGTCTCGACCGAGTAGGGGTCGACGAGCACGAGCTCTGACCCCGGCCCCATCGCCTGGACCAGGACGACTGCCGAGGAACCCTCGTAGACGCCGAGCTCGACGACCCGGCGAGCGCCGCTGGCCAGCCGGGCGAGGGTGGCGGCTTCGCCGCCGGAGTGCATCGTCCGCGGCGGGATCAGGCCCGCGCCCAACGCGACCGCGCGCAGCCGGGGATCGTCGCGCCAGCGGTCCGGTGTCAGTCGTCGCAGGGTCTGGGGCAGCGGCATCGCGCGCCCAGGCTAGCGTGGCGTGACCGAAGCGGATAAGCGTCCATATGCGACGCTTATCCGCTTCGCACCGTCACAGCTCTGTGACGAGCAGCCCGTAGATGGCGCAGTCCGATCGTCAGTGACGGGCATGCTCCTGGCGCCGCGTCCAGTCGCGCAGCTCACGCTCGAACCGATCCCAGTCGATCATCGGGATGCCGGCGGGCGGCGGCGGCGGCGTGCGATCGAACGGCTCGCGGCCGTCGGGCGGATCGTCCTGATCCGATCCGCGTGACAGCCATGCGGCAAATGCGGATGCGATCACCCCGGCCGCGAATGCCGCGACTGCCGGAGTCGGGTGACCGTCGACGATCGCAACGCCGCCGACGGCGTACAGCGTCAGCGCCGCGATCAGCAGCCGCCGCAGCTCGGGCGCCGGCACATGGCGGCGCGGAGCGCGGACCGACGCACTGATCACGATCGCAGCGATCAGTGCCAACGCGACCGAGCTGTTCTCGACCAGCGGCACCACCACCTCCATGATGGCGCGTGGTCGCCGAAAATCAACGGCAATCCGGGGCGGCGCAGAGCTGACCCGAGCGCATCGCGCTCAGACGACCAGCCCGTGGCGCATCGTGTTCTCCGAGATCGCGCGCTGGGAGACGAACTGCAGCAGGTAGTCGGGTCCGCCGGCCTTCAGCCCGGTCCCGGACAGGCGGTTGCCGCCGAACGGCTGGCGGCCGACCATCGCGCCGGTGATCCCGCGGTTGACATAGAGGTTGCCGACCGGCGTTCGCTCGCGGACGTGTCGGATCGTCCGTGGGTCACGGGAGAACAGGCCGCCCGTCAGCGCGAACGACAGATCGTCGACGATCTCGCAGGCGTGCTCGACGTCGCGGACGCGTTGCACGGCCAGCAGCGGGCCGAAGATCTCTTCGGCGAGCACCGGCGAGTCGTCGGGCAGGTCGCCGACGACGGTCGCCGGGCAGAACCAGCCGTCGGCGCCGTCGGGGACGGGCGCCTGCGCGATCACGGCGCCGTCGGCGGCGGCCAGTTCGCGATAGCGACCGACGCGTTCCATCGCCTCACGTTCGATCACCGGCGGAACGTCGGTCTCCAGCGCCTGGGCCTGGCCGACGAGCAGCACGCCGGCGGCGCCCGCCAGCCGTCGCGACAGCTGATCGGCGATCGCCTCGTCGACCAGTACGCGCGAGGCCGCCGAGCACTTCTGCCCGGCGAACGCGAACGCCGAGTGCACGATCGCCGGGACCGCCTCGTCGAGATCGGCGTCGGCGGCGACGATCACGCAGTTCTTGCCGCCCAGCTCGGCCACGACCTGTTTGAAGTGACGCTCGGAGGTCTCGGCCGCGGCCGACACGATCGACCGGCCGACCGGCAGCGAGCCGGTGAACGCGATCACGTGCACGCGTGGATCGCGCACCAACGCCTCGCCGGTGTCGCCCTCGCCCGGCAGCAGCGACACCGCCGCTGCGGGCACCCCGCCGGCCCGCAACGCCTGGACGAGCCGGAGCGCGAGCGCGGGCGACTGCTCGGCGGGCTTGAGCACGACCGCATTGCCGGCCGCCAGCGCCGCCGAGCTCATCCCGCACGGAATCGCCAACGGAAAGTTCCACGGGGAGATCACCGCGACGACCCCGCGCGGCGCGTACACCAGCTGGTTGCGCTCGCCGGGCAACTGCAGCAGCTGACGCCCGTGGTCGAGCTCGATCGCGCCGCGGGCGTAGTACTCCAGGAAGTCGATCGCCTCACACACGTCCGCGTCCGCCTCGGGCCACGGCTTGGCGCACTCGCGGACCTCGAGCGCGGCAAGCTCCAAGCGGCGCTCGCGGATCCAGTCGGCCGCCCGCAGCAGCGCCGCCGCGCGCTCGGAGACCGGCACCGCGCGCCACTGCGCGGCGCCGCGCTCAGCCTCGGCGACCGCGGCGGCGACCTCGTCACGGCTCGCGGCGGCCGCCTCGGCGACGACGCGCGCCGGCGCGCCCGGGTCGGTCGACGCAAGCTCGGAGCCGCTGCGAGCGCCGTCGCCGACCAGCACCGGCACCGGGACGGGCAGCGACCGGTCGACGTCGGCGATTGCACCGTCGAGCCCGGCGCGAACCGACGCACGGCGCAACTCGAGGATCGGCTCGTTGCGGAACGGTTCGAGCGTCGTCACGGCGCCGCCAACAGCTCGTCGATCGGGACCCCGGCCGCCTGCGCGCTGAGGAAGCTGTCATTGCTCGTGTTCTCGAGCAGCCGCCGGACGAGGTACGCCATGCCCGCCACGAGGTCGCCGACCGGGCAGTACGCCCGGACCCGGAAGCCGCCGGCGGCCAGCGCGCGCCCGAGCTCGTCTCCAAGTCCGCGCAGTACCTGGAGCTCGAGCTCAGCGTCAGCGCCGCCGCGGACGCGGTTATAGGCGATCGCCTGCGCGACCGAGCGCAGGTTATGTGACGCGATCGCGACTCGGACCGCCGGCCGCGCGTCCAGCAGCGTCCGCGTGAGCGCCTCGAAGTTGCGGTCGCAGTCCCGTTTGTCGGTGAACACCGGCACCTCCCATCCGTGCTGGCAGGCCTGCACGAGCTCATGATCCCAGTAGGCGCCCTTGACCAGCCGCACGGTCAGGGGCGGCCGGCGGTCGGCGCGGCCGGTCCAGTCGAGGATCTGCCGCAACTGCGCAGGCGAGTCACGTAGGTAGGCCTGAAGGACGAGACCGGCGGACGGCCCGTCGGCGAACTCCGGTTCCGACAGGACCTCCAGCACCAGCCCGAGCACGGCGTCGCGAGAGTCCAGCGACTCCATGTCGATGTGCAGATGGGCGCCGAGTCGGTCGGCCTCGCGCAGCAGCGGACGCAGGCGCCCGGCCGCGTCACGGCGGCCGCGGTCAGGGGCATCGGGACGCAGCAGCGGCGTCAGCGCCGAGATCTTCACGCACACGTTCGCGCGCGGCAGCGGGCCGCTCGCGTCGGCTTGCAGCGCGGGACGGTGCGGCCAGCCCGGCGCGGCCTGCGAGAGCACCGTCAGCGCGTCGTGGCAGCGAGCGGCATAACGGTCGGCCTCGGCCTGCGTGACGGTGGCCTCGCCAAGCAGGTCGACCGAGCTGGCGACGCCGTCGCCCCATAGGTGGCGCAGCGTCGACAGCGCCGCCTGCGGGCTCTCGCCGACGATGAACCGGTGGGCGAGATGCCGGACGCCGCCGGCGGCGGCGGCGCCGAGGGCGGCGCGTCCCGCGCGCGTGCCCGACACCCGCATCGCCGCCGTGATCGGCGGCGGCGTGTCCGACAGCTCGTCCAAGAAGCCGATCAGGTGACGGGCGAGATCGTCCAGCGAGCGACACGCCGGGGCGACGTCGACAAACCGGAAGAGCGCCGCGCGCAGCTGGTCATCCGATGTGGCGAGCTCCATCGCGCGGGCATCCAGCGCTTTCAACGGCTGGCGCGCGGTCGACGGAAACGCCGCGGCCAATCGGGCCCCGACCGAATGCAACTCGCGCTCGATCTCGATTTCGGCAGCAGGGTCGGCGCTCACCCGATCACGCTCGCCGGTGTGTCGGTGCCCAAGACCTGCGTCGGAGCGGTGCGCGTGATCGCCTCCCAGCCGCTGTCACGCTCGCGCTCGCGCCGCTCGACCGCACCCCCGCCGCGGACCCCGAACAGGCGTTTGGCGTAGATCAGATAGATGACGACCGCTAGGTTGATGACAAAGCCGATCAGCTTCAACGGCGACACCCCCTCGTGCAGCTCGTAGATCTCGAACGGCAACAGCACCGTGGTCGCGACGAACGTCAGGTACTCGGCCCAGCGCCTGCCGTGCCACAGGCCGATCGCCTCGACGCCCTCCAGCAGCGCATAGCACAAAAGCGCGATCCCGGCCTCGATCAGGGTGCCCTTCGACAGCGTGAACAGTCGGTCGAGATCACGGACGATCCCGACGTGGCCGGTCGTGGACACCGGCCCGCCGGCGATCGCAGTCTGCAGCGCGGTGACGATCTGGTAGAAGCGGTCGTGGAGCTTGGCGCGGTCGGCGGCGAACGCGAGCACGGCGATCCCGAGCAGCGACAGGATCATGAAGTGCAGCACCCGGTCGACAGCGATCAGCCGCAGCACCACCCGGTCGTGCAAGGCCTTGCCCCGCAGCGGCAGCTCCTGCTCGGCGGGGGCGGCCCTGACCGCGGGCGACGGGCCGGGCAGCGGCACCCACGCGTCGCAGCGCACGCAGCGGTACCACGTGGTCGCGTCGAACCGCCGGGCGACGGCCGCGCGGGCGACGTGCGCCGGGACGGTGGCGGGATCGATCAGCACGTGGCCGCGCACGCCGCAGGCCACGAGCTCGAAGTCGAGGTGGCGGCGCTTGCGGGGATGCCGGGTGCCCGGGGTCGGCGCCATGCCTGCACGCTACCCAGTAGCTCCACCGACCCCTAAGATGGGAGCCGATGGGTCGCACGCGCACGGCCGCGCCCGCGCTCGCTGCGCTGGTCGCCGGACTGATTGTCGGCTGCGGTTCGAGCGGCTCGGTGACGAGCTCGTCGACCAAGGCGGCGCCAGCGACGAGGACCGTGACGCACACGGCCACCGCGCACCACTCGACGACGTCAGCGTCGACATCGACGTCGACGTCCACGTCGACCGCTGGGTCGCCGACGCCGTCGGTGCGCACGACCTCCCCGGAGGTCTCGATCTGCCGCGCCGCCGGCGTCAAGATCAGCTATCTCGGCGGCCAGGGCGCGACCGGCCACGGCCTGCTCGGGTTTGCGATGCAGAACACGGGCAGCGCCTCGTGCACGACGCTCGGCTACCCCGGCATCCAGTTTCTGTCCAAGCGCGGTGCCGCGCTGCCGACCCACGACACGCGGACGACGACCGACTTCTTCGGCACGACCAAACTGGCCCAGCTGACCGTCGCGCCCGGCCAGTCGGCCTCGTTTCGGCTCGGCGTCTCACACGGCTCGGCGTCGCCGAACGGATGCGTGACCGCCGGCTACGTGCAGGTCATCCCGCCGAACGACACGTCGACCGTGCGGATCGCGATTCCCGGCGGCGTCTACGAGTGCGGCGGCGCCGTGACGGTCTCGCCGATGCAGCCGGGCGACAGCGCCTACCACTGAGGGCATCAGCGCAGGCGAAAGCGCACGAGCTCGCCGTCGTCGTCCTCGACGACCTCGCCGTCGGCGACCAGCAGATCGAGGTGACCCAGCACCTCCGACAGTGTCAGGAACGCCTGCGTGACGGCGACGTTGGCCCACATCAAGGTCGCCAGCTCATACGCGCTCCGCGGCCCGGACTCCAGCAGGCCGGCGATCTTGCGCGCGCGGCGGTCGGTCATCCGCAGCCGCTCGTCGATCAGGGCCACGTGGTCGGTCACGGGCGGGCCGTGGCCGCCGAGCACGAGCTGGGCGTCGAGTGCCCGGGTCGCGCGCAGCGAGGCGTTGTAGGTCTGAAGCGCATGCGGACGTTCGACGACCCCGGCGGGCGCGTCCAGCGGCCGTGACATCAGCGGATTGGACGAGATCCGTGACAGCAGGTGATCGCCCCCGATCACGATCCGGCGCGCCGGATCGTGCAGGATCACGTCCGACGGGCTGTGGCCGGGACGATGCAGCGCCGTCAGCGACCGAGCGGCGAGCTGCAGCCCGCTCCCGTCGTGCAACGGGAGGTCGACCTCGCCGCTGGAGCCGAACGCCCGGTATGCGGCGGCACCGACGCTGAGTGCGGTCGCGAGGTTGTCCGGCACCCCGTGGCGGCGCATCAACGTCATCGCGAACGCGTCGTCGGCGCCCGCGGCGGCCGAGAAGTGGCGGAGGTAGCCGGCGAGCTCGTGCCAGGCGGCGACGCGGGCACCCGAGCGGCGGGCGAGGATCCCCACCAGCCCGAGGTGGTCCATGTGCTGGTGGGTGAGCACGATCAGCTCGAGGTCCTCGATCCGGTGGCCGAGCGCCGCCAGACCCGTTTCGAGCTCGTCGAGCGACGTGCCGGAGTTGGGACCGGTGTCGATCAGCGTCAGCGGCTCGTCCTCGATCAGGTAGCAGTTGACGCGCCCCACCAAAAACGGGGTCGGCAGCGCGATCGCGTGGATCCCCTCGGCGGCGGCTCGCTCCCAGGCCGTCCGCTCGTCCGGCGCCGGCTCGGCGGCCCCGCCGCCCGTGTCGGCGCTCACGACCGGATCAGCCCGAGCACCTCGTCACGTTTCTCGGCCATGTGCTCGGGTGAGCGCAGCGACTCCAGGCACAGGCGCAACAGCGGCTCGGTATTAGATGAGCGGACGTTGAAGTGCCAGTCGTCGTAGTCGATCGAGATCCCGTCGAGATCGGTGCGCCGGCCATCCTGGTAGCGCTCGGCGATCGCGTCGAGCTTGCCCTGCTGGTCGGCGACCTCCGAGTTGATCTCGCCGGAGATGAAGTACGTCGACCGGTAGGGCTCCAGCAGCTCCGACATCGTCACCCCCCGGATCGACAGCAGTTCGAGGATCAGCAACGCCGGCAGCGTCCCCGAGTCCGCGCAGTAGAAGTCACGGAAGTAGTAGTGCCCGGACACCTCGCCGCCGAACACGGCGCCCTCGGATCGCATCCGCGTCTTGAAGAACGCGTGTCCGACGCGGTTCATCAGCGCCTTGCCCCCGACCCGGGCGGCGGTGTCGGCGACCGCGCGGCTGGCGCGGACGTCGAACAGGACCGTCGCACCTGGATTCTTCTCGATCATCGACTCCGACATCAAGGCGGTCAGGAAGTCGCCGTCGACGAACCGGCCGGTCTCGTCGATGAAGAAGCAACGGTCGGCGTCGCCGTCCCAGGCGATCCCGAGATCGGCGCCGCGCTCGATCACCTCGCCCATGATGAACTCGCGGTTCTCGGGCAACATCGGGTTGGGCTCGTGGTCGGGGAAGTTGCCGTCCGGCGTGAAGTACGCCTCGATCAGCTCCAGGCCGAGCGGCTCCAGTAGCGGGCCGACCATCGGCCCCGCCATCCCGTTGCCGCCGTCGACCACGACCTTCATCGGTTTGATCGCCCCGGCGTTGATGAACCCGAGCGCCGCGCGCTGGAAGTCTGAGTAGATGTCGACGTCGGTGACCGTGCCGGGAGCCGCGGCGGGGTCGCCGAGCCCGGCCGCGATCCGATCGCGGACCTCCGCGAGGCCGGCGTCTCCCGACAGCGCCAGCGCGCCGCGGCTGACCAGCTTGGCGCCCGTGTATCGCTTCGGGTTGTGCGACGCGGTGCACATCAGGCCACCGTCGAGCTGCCGGGAGCCGACGAGGAAGTAGAGCATCTCGGTCCCGACCTGGCCGGCGTCGAGTACCGTCGCGCCTTCGGCGACCATCCCGTTGCGGTACGCGGCGGCCATCTCGGGCGCCGTCAGGCGCATGTCACGGCCGAGGCCGAGGGTCAGCCGCGACGTCGGCTTGTCCTCGAGCGCGCCGATCACCCGTGCGAACGAGCGGCCGATCTGATGGGCGGTGTCGGCGTCCAGATCGTCGCCGTAGACGCCGCGGATGTCGTATGCCTTGAAGATCTCAGGGTGGGCTTGAGCGGTCACGATCAGATCATGCCTGATAATCGGCCGCCGTGAAACCGAGCGTGGCGATCCTCTGCGGCGGGCGTGGCGCCCGGCTGCAGGAGCACACCCAGTCAATTCCCAAGCCGCTCGTCCAGGTCGGCGGGAGGCCGATCCTCTGGCACGTGATCTCGATCTACATCAGCCAGGGGTTCACCGAGTTCGTGCTGCTGACCGGCTATCGCGGCGACCGGATCGCATCGTTCGCTGCGGACAGCCCGTGGCCTCCCGATGTGCGGATCCGCTGCGTCGACACCGGCGAGGACACCCCGACGGGCGGTCGTCTGCACCGAGCCGGGGAGCTGCTGGAGCGCGACCGCTTCTGTCTGGCCTACGCCGACGCGGTCGCCGACGTCGACCTGGGAGCGCTGATCGATCACCACGATCAGGCCGGCGCGGCGGCGACGATGGCGGTCGTGCGGCCGCGCTTGCCGTTCGGGGTCGCGCGGCTCAGTGGCGACGGCGAACGTGTCGACGGCTTCGACGAGAAGCCGGTGTCAGAACACTGGATCAACGCCGGTTTCTTCTGCGTGGAGCCGTCGGTGCTGCCGCTGCTGTCCGATCGCTCGGTGCTCGAGCGCGAGCCGCTGTCGGCGTTGGCCCGCGACGGCCGGTTGTCCGCGTACCGCCACCACGGGTTCTGGCACTGCATGGACACCTACAAGGACGCGGTCGCGCTCAACGACCTGTGGGACGCAGACACGGCCGCCGCCCCGTGGCTGGCCGCTGCGCCGGTCGGATGACGGACGCCGGCTCGCTGCGGGGACGCGCGGTGCTCGTGACCGGCGCCGACGGCCTGATCGGCTCACATCTGAGCCGCGCGCTGCTGGAGGCGGGCGCCGACGTGATCGTCGTGCGCCGGGACCGGCCGCCGATCAGCGGCTTGGAGCTGCAGGGCATCGATGACCGCGTCCATGCGGTCGCCGGCGACATCTGTGACGAGGGACTGATCGCCCGCACGCTGGCCGAGTACGAGGTCGCCGACGTCTTCCATCTGGCGGCCCAGACGCTCGTCGGCGTCGCCAGCCGAGCGCCGCGGTCGACGTTCGAGACCAACGTCCGCGGGACCTGGGTGGTGCTGGAGGCCTGTCGCGCGCATGGCGTCGAGAGCGTGATCGTCGCCTCCAGCGACAAGGCCTACGGCCGCCACGAGCGACTGCCGTATACCGAGGATGCGGCGCTCACGCCGGTCTACCCGTACGACGTCTCCAAGGCCGCCGCCGACCTGATCGCCCGCTCCTACTGGCACACGTTCGAGCTACCGGTGGCGGTCACGCGGCTGGCCAACGTCTACGGGGGAGGCGACCTGAACCGCTCCCGGCTGATCCCTGAGACGATCGGCGCGGCGCTGCACGGACGGGCGCCGGTGCTGCGGTCCGACGGCTCGCCCGAGCGCGACTTTCTCTACGTCGACGATGCCGTCGCCGCCTACCTGGCGATCCGCGGGGCGCTCAGCTCGGCGCAGCCCGGCGTCCGCGGCGAGCCGTTCAACGCGGGCTCGGGCGGGGCGCACCGGGTCGGCGACGTCGTCTCGCTGATCTGTCGTCTGACCGGCTCGGACGTCACGCCGGAGATCGGTGGAGCGGGGGTGCCGGCCGCCGAGATCGATCGCCAGTGGCTCGACAGCGCCAAGCTCGCGCAGCTGACCGGGTGGCGAGCTGAGACGACCCTCGAAGATGGGCTGATGCGGACGATCGATTGGTACCGCGATCATTGGGACGGACTGGCCCGGCTCCTATAGTTACGCCGGATGTCAGGACATTCCAAATGGGCTTCGATCAAGCATAAGAAGGCGGTCGTCGACCAGCGCCGCGGCCAGGCATTCACGAAGCTGACGCGGGCGATCACCGTCGCCGCCCGTGAGGGCGGAGGCGACATCGAGGGCAATCCGTCGCTGGCGCTGGCCGTCCAGAAGGCCCGTGACGCGTCGATGCCGAAGGACAACATCGAGCGCGCGATCGCCAAGGGCACCGGCGAGGGCGTCGACGCTGACCAGATCGAGGCCGTGCTGTACGAGGGCTACGGTCCCGGCGGCGTGGCCCTGCTGATCGAGGCGCTGACCGACAACCGCAACCGCACCTCGGCCGACATTCGCCATGCGCTCTCCAAGCACGGCGGCAGCCTCGGCGAGCCCGGCTCGGTCTCCTACCTGTTCGACAAGACCGGCGTGATCGTCGTCGACGCCTCGCGGTACGACGAGGAGGACCTTCTGATCGCGATCGACGCCGGCGCGCAGGACATCTCGCTCGACGACGACGTGTTCGAGATCATCTCCGAGCCCAGCGACCTTGGCGCGGTGCGTGGTGCGCTGGCCGAGGCGGGGATCGAGATCGAGTCGGCCGACGTCACCCAGCGGCCGACGGCACGCGTGCCGGTGCAGGAGTCCGACGCGGTCAAGCTGCTGAAGCTGATCGACATGCTCGAGGAGTCAGACGACGTCAACGCGGTCCACGCGAACTTCGACGTCGACGCCGACGTGCTCGAGAAGCTCGCCGGGTGACGCCCGCCGCCACCTGAAGAGCCGGTGAAGAGTTGGGTCCACGGCCCGCCGTCGAGCCGCCGTGCCGCTACCCTCCGGCAGCGTTCATGCGAAAGACATTCTCCATTCTCTGCATCGCAGTCGCCATCGGCGGCATCGTGGCGGGTTGCGGCTCATCGTCGAGCAAGAGCGCGAGCACGGCTGCGGGCGTCGTCCTCGCCCCGTCCGGCGGCGCCACCTCGGCCGCGGCGACCTCAACGTCGTCGTCGTCCTCGGCGGCGGCGACGACGACCTCGTCGACGTCCTCGTCCAGCGTCAAGCTCCCGACCGCGTTCAACACCGAACCGAAGATCAAGTCGCCGGGCGGCACGGCGCCCAAGAAGCTCGTCGTGAAGAACCTGATCACCGGCACCGGTCCGAAGCTGACGTCGCCGAGCAGCACGATCACGATCGCCTACGTCGGGGCGCTGTACTCCAACGGCACGGTGTTCGATTCCTCGTGGAAGGACGAACCGAGCACCCATACGATCTCGCAGGCGGCGTCGGGGTTCGTGCCCGGCTTCGAGCAGGGCCTACTCGGGATGAAGGTCGGCGGCCGGCGTGAGCTGATCATCCCGCCGAGCCTCGCCTACGGCAGCAAGAAGGAAGGCTCGATCCCGCCCAACTCGACGCTGATCTTCATCGTCGACCTGCACTCGATTTCCTAGCGCGGTACAGCGGCGTCGGGCCGGCAACGCCCTTGAGTCGGTGGCGGCCGGCGAACGACCAATCGAACTGCTCTGCACAGGCGTCGCGGACCTCGGCGGTGCACAGCACGGAGTCCGGCCGCGCGGCGCCGGTCACGCGGCTGGCGACGTTGACGGTGTTACCGAAGTAATCGCCCGCGCGGAGCGTGACCGCGCCGAACCCGATCCCCGCGCGCAGGCTCGGCAGGTCCTCGGCGGCCACCGCGTCGACGAGCTCCAGCGCGACCGCGACGATCGGCGCCGGCTCCGGTGAGACGAACATCGCCGCGTCGCCGATCGTCTTGACCAGCCGCACCGGCGGGCGCACGGTGTCGGCTGCCAGCCGGCCCAGCCGCCCGGCGACCGATCCGACCTCGCCGACGGCGAGCTCAGAGCCCAACCGCGTGAACCCGACCAGGTCAGCGAAGCAAATGCACAGCTGCTGCTCGGGCGGCTCGCCGGTGGCAAGCTCGCGACGGCCGAGCATCCCGCGCCGGACGGCGTCACGCAGGTGGGCGTTGAAGGCCGAGACGAGGATCGGCTCGGCCGCCGGCGTCAGCTGCTCGGCCAGCTGGGCGAAGCGCAGCGCGACCTCCTCCTCGGAGTCGCCCTTGCGCAGGAACGTCTGCAGGAACGATGCCGTAATCGTCGCCGCCAACCGTGACATGCCCTCCCCGAGCACCGCGGTGATCTCGATGATCGCGTCCTCGGAGAAGCCCGCATCGAGGAACATCTTGGTCGAGCGGGCGGCCTCGATATCGGTCTCGGAGAAGACGCGCTCATCGACCCGGGGTTCGGTGAGCCCGACGCGCCTGCGCATCCGCACCAGCACGTCGGCCGGCAGACCGGAGCGCTGCTCGATCTCACGCGCCGAATGGGTCCCGCCGAGCGTCCGGTCGACCGGCAGCAGCGCCAGCCGATTCTCCGCGACCGCAACCCGCAGCTCCTGCTCGGAGAAGCCGTCGTCGGCCAACAGCCGCAGCAGCTTGCGTCGCTGCTCGCGCTCGGAACCGTCCAGCCCGGCCAGCCACTGGTCGTCGTCGAAGTCCACCGTTTCATCCTGCCCGATGTCAGGGCCGTTCGCTACCATCGCCTGCTCGTTCTCGCGGGCGCTCGCCTTGCGTTTCCCGTTCCCGCCCAGCTGACCTGATGGAAGGAACTTCTGAGTTGCTTTCGATCCTGATGCCCGTCTACAACGAGCGCGAACGCGTCGAGCGGGCGATCGCCGAGGTGCTCGCCACCGAGCTGCCGACCGACTTCGAGCTGATCCTCGTCGACGACGGCTCGACCGACGGCACCACCGAGATCCTGCGCGCGGGCGACTGGGGGGCGAACGTCAGGCTGTTCGAGCACGGGCACAACCAGGGCAAAGGCGCCGCGATCCGGACTGCGCTGGGCGAGGCCCGCGGCGAGTTCGCCGCGATCTTCGACGCCGACCTGGAGTACGACCCCGCCGACCTGGGGGTGCTGATGCCGCCGCTGCTGGAGGGTAAGACGAACGCGTGCTTCGGCGTGCGGGTGTTCGACGGTTACACGAGCCATTCGTTCATGTTCGTGATGGGCAACAAGGGCGTCACGCTGGCGTGCAACGTGCTGTTCAACGTGTATCTGCACGACATCATGACCTGCCACAAGATGATCCGGACCGAGCTGTTTCGCCGCTTGGACCTGGAGTCGAACGGGTTCGCGATCGAGCCCGAGATCACCGCCCGGTTGGTCCAGCACCACGAGAAGATCTTCGAGGTCCCGGTCCACTACCGGGCGCGCTCGTCCGACGAGGGTAAGAAGCTGACCGCACGCGACGGCTTCCGCGTGATCGGCACGCTGCTGAAGCTGCGCTTGCAAGGCGGCTGACGAGTAGCCGACGCCGTCAGTCCGACGCTCTAATATCGCCCGCCGATGTCAGCCGTCGACCTGCCGCATCAGCGGCGCTCCAAGACGCCCGGCGACTCCGGAGGCGCCAGCGACTCGGACGGCGGCTCCGCGGGTGTCCTACAGCGCACGGTGCGCTCGACGGCCGTCTGGTCGGTGCTCGTCTGCATCGTGTTGGGCGCGCTGTCGGCAGCGGTGCTGCCGACCGTCCCCAGCTACGACCCGTGGTCGTGGATCGTCTGGGGCCGCGAGATCACCGACCCGCACATCAGCTTCATCATCTCGGGCGGTCCGTCCTGGAAGCCGCTGCCATTTGTGTTCACGACCGTCTGGGGCGCGTTCGGCTCAGCGGCGCCGACGCTGTGGGTGATCACCGCCCGGATCGGCGGTCTGCTCGGGCTCGTCGCCGCCTGGCGGCTGGCGTACAAGCTGGCCGGCAGCACCGACGGGGAACGCGGCGGACTGATACCGGGGGTTTCCGCCGGCGTGATCGCGGTGGCGGGCGTACTGCTGACCCAGGACTGGTTCTACTACTTCCTGCACGGCACCTCCGAGACGCTGCTGATCGGCTGCTCGCTGTGGGCGGTGGATCGGATCGTCGAGGGCAAGCGGATTCAGGCGTGGTGGCTGATGGTGGCCGCGACCTGGATCCGGCCCGAGTGGCTGGCGCCCGAGGTTCTGTATGGCGCCTGGCTGATCTGGCGGTACCCGAAGTTCCGAACCTGGCCGATGCTGGCGATGTTCGGGCTCGGACTGGCTTCGTTCCCGATCGCCTGGTTCGTGCCGCCGTGGATCGGGTCCGGAGACGCGTTCCTGGCGGCCTCGCACGCGGCCGAGTACAACGGCAACCTCGGGCCGCATCCGTTCATCGCGGTGAACTCCCGCGGGATCAACGACCAGGTACTGCCGATCCTTGCGTTCGGGATCGCCGGCGTCGTGATCGGAGCGCTGAAGGACCGGCGCGGGATCGTGCTGGGGCTCGGACTCGGCGTCGTTCTGTACTACGTCGTGGTCGTCGTCGAGACGCTCAAGGGGTACCCGGGCCTGGAGCGGTTCTTCCTGCCGGCGGCATCGCTGATCTGCGTGCTCGGCGGCTACGGGATGGTCCGGCTCGCGCAATTGGCTCGTGAGATCGTCTCGGCGCGGATGACGACCGCCAACGCCGGTGCGATCGCCGGCGTCGCGACGTTCGTCGTACTCGCGGGCGCGTCGGTGCCATTCATCACGACTCGCATCAGCGAGGCGCGCGCCGCCTTTCCGCAGGCGTCGCTGGCGGTGACGACCTCCAACCAGATGACGAAGGTGGCCGCGGCAGTCGGCGGGCGCAACGGCGTCTTCCCCTGCAAGACGAGCTTCTCGGCCGTCAATCACGGAGTCCAGTCCGAGATGGCGTGGAAGCTCAAGGTTCCGCTGGAGCGCGTCGGCACGGTGATGTCACAGCCCGGTGTTGACTTCATCGGGCCGCACAACTCGGTGACCGGCTCGCCGGCGCCGGTCGACCCGCGCCTGAACCACCACCAGGTGCTCGCCCGCGTCGACGGCTGGCTGGTGCTGCGCCAGACGACGCTCGGGCTGCCGCAGGGCTGCGACGGGCGCTGAGCGTCCGGGTGCGACCGGGCGACCGGCGGCGGGCAGGCGTCCGGGGCGCTGCGGAGAATGTGTGAAGCATGCTCGTCCTCGGGATCGACCCAGGCACCGCCTCGACCGGCTTCGGCCTCGCCGGCCGCGATGGCTCGCGGCTGCGGGCCGTCGAGCAGGGGATGATCGCCACCCGCCGCGGAGTCGCGCCCGAACGGCGGCTGGCCGAGATCTACGCCCGGATCTGCGAGCTGTTGGAGCGCCACCGCCCCGACGCGATGGCGATCGAGGAGCTCTACTTCGGCGCCAACGTGCAGACGGCGTTCGCGGTTGGGCAGGCCCGCGGAGTGGTCCTGCTGGCGGCGGGACAGCGCGGGATACCCGCCCGCTCGTATACGCCCCAGCAGGTCAAGTCGGCCGTCTGCGGTTCAGGTCACGCGCCCAAGCAACAGGTCGGGCGGATGGTCGCGCGGCTGCTCGCGCTCGATGCGGTTCCGAGCCCGGACCATGTCGCCGACGCGCTCGCGGTCGCGATCTGCGAGCTCAACGCCGCGCCGCTGGCACGGACCATCGACCTCGCCGGCGACCGCACCCGGGGTGCGGTCGCGGCCGGCGCCGGGCTGCGCCGCCGCGAGGTGCCCGACGCACTCGCGGCGCTGGCCAGGGGAGAGCGATGATCGCGCTGATCTCCGGCCGGGTCGTCGTGCGACGGCCGGACCATGTGATCGTCGACTGTGGCGGCGTCGGCTACCGGCTGGCCGTGTCGGCGGAGACGCTGCGTCACGTGCCGGCGATCGGCAACGACGTGTCGCTGCACGCCCATCTGGTCGTGCGAGACGACGCGCTGGCGCTGTACGGGTTCGCATCGGAGACCGAGCGGGACCTGTTCCTGATGCTGCTCGGCGTGCAGACGGTCGGGCCGAAGATGGCGCTCGCGGTCCTCTCGGGCGCGCCGCCGCGCGAGTTGCTGGCGGCCGTCGCCGCCGGCGACGTGTCACGGTTGCGTGCGCCCGGCGTCGGCAAGCGCACGGCGGAGCGGATCATCGTCGAGTTGCGCGAGAAGGTGGCGTCGACCGTCGCCGACGACGAGATCTCGGTCACGCGCGCCGAAAACCCCCGTTCGGTGGCGCGTGACGCGCTGGCCGGGCTCGGCTACGGCTCAGACGAAATCGAGTCGCTGCTGAACGGCGCCGACGGCGACTCGGCCGAGCAGCTGATCTCCCAGGCCCTGCGGAGCGCTCGACGATGAGCACTGCGCCGCCACGCCTGCAGGATCCGGCGCCGGCGCCCGGTGAGGACCCGGACGACGATCGTTCGCTGCGGCCGCGGCGGCTGCAGGACTTCGTCGGCCAGGAGGGGATCCGTGAACAGCTGGCGGTCTCGATCACCGCGGCGCTGAGGCGCGGCGAAGCGCTCGATCACGTGCTGCTGGCCGGACCGCCGGGCCTGGGCAAGACCTCGCTGGCGCAGATCATCGCCGCCGAGCTCGATGCGCCGTTCACGCAGACCGCCGGCCCGGCGCTGGAGCGCAAGGGCGACATCGCCTCCTACCTGACCAGCCTTGAGCCGGGAGCCGTGTTCTTCGTCGACGAGATCCACCGGCTGCCACGGGCGCTGGAGGAGACGTTCTATCCGGCGATGGAGGACGGGATCCTGCCGTTCACGGTCGGTCAAGGCGCGGGCGCGAAGATCGTGACGCTGCCGCTGCCGCCGTTCACGCTGATCGGGGCGACGACCCGCTCGGGCCTGTTGACGACGCCGCTGCGCGATCGTTTCGGGATCCAGCACCGGCTCGAGCACTACCAGCCCGAGCAGTTGGCTCAGATCGTGCGGCGCTCGGCGGGGCTGCTCGGGGTCTCGATCGAAGATGACGGCGCGGTCGCGATCGCGCGCCGCAGCCGCGGCACGCCGCGGGTCGCCAACCGGCTGTTGCGACGCGTCCGTGACTACGCCGAGGTCCGCCACGGCGGCGTCGTCACCGACGAGATCGCCGGCTCGGCGCTGGACATGCTCGAGGTCGACGACCAGGGTCTCGATCGCCTCGACCGCGAGATCCTGCACGCGATCTGCGACAAGTTCGGCGGCGGCCCGGTCGGCCTCTCGACCCTGGCGGTCGCGGTCGGCGAGGAGCAGGACACGATCGAAGACGTCTACGAGCCCTACCTGCTGCAGTGCGGCCTGATCGAGCGCACCCCGCGCGGCCGGGCTGCGACCCGACGAGCCTACGAGCACCTCGGGCGCAAGACACCCGGCCCACTCACGTTGCTCTGAAAAGCAAATCTGCACCCTCCCCGTGCGGAGCACTGTGCACATGAAGCTCTTGCTAAGAGCGGGGCGCGGCGCGCGGGCGCGTGTCTATCCTGGGCCTGACCGATGAGCCATGAGCATTACTTCATCTGCCCGCACTGCGGCAACCGCTCGATGGGCACCGACCGCAATGCCGGCTTCCGGCGTGAGGCTCGTGGCTGCGAGAAGTGCGGCTTCGCGTACCTGTTCGAACTGCTCGACGACTACTACCCGGCCCCGAACGCGGCGTTCTTCGCCTGCGACGGCGACGGCCGGATCGTCGACTGCGGCCGCGGCTCGTTCGAGCTGACGGGTCTCAAGACCGAACAGGTGATGGGCCGTCCGGTGGCCGACGTGCTCGGTCTCCGGTTCGACGACGGATCCGATCACGTCGGGACCGCGCTCGAGTGGGAGGTGCGGGTCAAGAACAAGGCCGTCCAGGTCAACGCCGAGCATGATCTGCCGGCGCGCGCGGTGGCCGACATCTTTCCCGCGTACGATGACGACGAGGGGGGCGTGCTGGTCGTGCTGACGCCCACCAACAACCACTGACACGATTTGCATTAAGGTGGGCCCACCCGCCCCACCCGGCCGGTCCGCGCCCCGCGCCGCCCGCCCCGCCCGTCGCTTGCGCCGCGGGCCGGAAGCGGACCCGATCCGGCCCCGGCGCCCACGCCCTTTAGCATCCACCTGTCCTGATGTCTGACCGAAAGCGCCACGGCCTCGTTCTGCTGCTCGTGCTCGGCCTGTTGGCCGCCTCGGCCGTGGCGATCGCGCTGAAGCCGACGCTGCTCGGCCTGGACCTCAAGGGCGGGGTGCAGCTCACCTACAAGGCGGCGCCGACGCCGCAGACCCCGAAGGTGACCTCCAGCGCCCTGGCCCAAACGATCTCGATCATGGAGTCCCGGGTCAACTCGCTCGGTGTGTCTCAGGCCGAGATAGCGACTCAGGGCTCGGACCAGATCGTCGCGAGCCTGCCGGATGTGCATGACATCCAGCGCGCCGAGAACGAGGTCGGGTCGACCGCGCAGTTGGAGTTCTATGACTGGGAGGCGAATGCGCTGACCCCGAACGGCAAGACGGTCGCCAGCCAGCTGGCCCTGCGGAACGCGGCCGCGCTGACGATCAGCCAGGGCACGTCGGCAGCCTCGCCGGGGAATCCGGGCACGGGCGGCGTCTCGCTATACAAGGCGGTCAAGCTGGCGTCCGAGCAGCCGCGGGCGCCGTTGAGCAAGACGCTGTCACGGAAGGGCAACCTGTATTTCCTGTTCGGTGCCCCCGGATCGCAGGCGTGCGCGACCGCCGCCAAGGATCGGCACACGGTTCCGGTGCAGGGCCAGTACTGCTACCTCGCAGGCCTCAACGGCGATCCGACGCTGGCCGAGCTCCAGGCCGAGACGCTGCCCGCCGGCGTCTCGTTCTCGCAGGGCAAGGTGCTGACGGTCCCGCAGGGCTGGGTGGTGCTGCAGGCAGCCAACCCGAGCCCGACCGACACGATCAAGGCGACCAGCCCGACCGCGCAGTTCTTCGTGCTCAAGGACGATCCGGCGCTGTCGGGCACCCAGATCTCCAACCCGACGCAGAGCACCATGGGCGCTGAGCCCGATGTGCAGTTCGGCTTCTCGCACGGCGGCGGGGCGGCCTTCCAGAACGTCACCGCGACGATCGCCAAACGCGGGGCGGCGGTCAGCATTGGCAGCACGCATCTGTTCCAGCATTTCGCCGCCGCGCTTGACGGCCAACTGCTGAGCGTGCCGGAGATCGACTTCACCAAGTACCCCGACGGGATCGTCAACACCGGCAGCTCGACCGCCGGTGCGTCGATCACCGGTTCGTTCACGACCCAGTCGGCGAAGGACCTGGCGACCGAGCTGCGGCTCGGCACGCTGCCGGTCAAGCTCGACCTGATCTCCGAGACCGACGTCTCCGCCTCGCTCGGCGCCCAGGCCCTGCACAAGGCGCTGATCGCCGGTGCCGTCGGGCTGGGGATCGTCGTCCTGTTCCTGATGCTCTACTACCGGCTGCTCGGCGTGATCGCCACCTCGACGCTGATCGTCTACGGGATCTACTTCTACGCGCTGATCAAGCTGATCCCGATCACGCTGTCGCTGGCGGGGATCGCCGGGCTGGTGCTGACGATCGGGGTGGCCGCTGACGCGAACATCGTGATCTTCGAACGCGTCAAAGAGGAGATACGTGCGGGTCGATCGATCCGCGCGGGGATCGCGATCGGGTACAAGAAGGGCTTATCGGCGATCATCGACGCCAACGTCGTCACGATCATGGTGGCGTTCATCCTGTTCGTGCTCTCGACCCAGTCGGTCCAGGGCTTCGCGTTCACGCTCGGGATCGGCACGATCGTGTCGCTGTTCACGGCGGTGCTCGCGACCCAGGCGATCATGATGACGGCGGGCGACACACGGCTGATGGCGCGGCCGTCGGCGCTGGGCGCGGGCAAGCCCAAGCGCAAGATCACGTTCGACTTCATGGGCAACTCGAAGTTCTTCTTCACGATGTCCGGCGCGATCCTGCTGGTGGGCGCGCTCGCCATCGGTGGCCGGGGGCTCAACCTCGGGATCGACTTCACGTCGGGTACGACGGCGCAGGTCACGCTCGCTCGCGACATCCCCTCGACCCAGGTCGCGAAAGTCGCCCAATCGGCGGGGGCCCCGAGTCCGACCGTCGTCAAGATCGGCAAGACCGGCCGCGTGTACAAGATCTCGTTCAAGAAGGGGAGCCCGGCCGTCTCCTCGCGCCTGCGCACCGATCTGCAGGCCAAGTACGGCGCCACCAACTGGAACGAGACCTCGATCGGGCCGACGTTCGGCAAGACCGTGACCCACGACGCGATCGTCGCGATCATCGCCGCGCTGGCCGTGATCTCGCTGTACGTCGCGCTGCGCTTCGAGCGCAAGTTCACGATCCCGGTGTTGATCGCGCTGATGCACGACCTGCTGATCACCGCGGGCGTGTACGCGCTGCTCGGGCGCCAGGTGACGGTCGACACGGTCGCGGCGCTGCTGACGATCCTCGGTTACTCGCTGTACGACACGATCATCGTGTTTGACCGGGTGCGAGAGAACATCCCGCGGATGCCGCGCGCGGCCTTCTCGCAGATCGTCAACCGGTCGATGTCCGAGGTCATCGTGCGGTCGCTGGCGACCACGTTCTGCACGCTGCTGCCGGTGCTGGCGCTGGTCGTGTTCGGCGACTCGACGCTGCGTGACTTCGGCTTCGCGCTGCTGGTCGGCGTCGCCTCGGGCGCGTACTCGTCGATCTTCATCGCGTCGCCGGTGCTGACGCACTGGAAGGAACGCGAGTCGCAGTTCCGCCACCGCCGCCAACGGATCATCGACCAGTACGGGTTTGTGCCCGCGTATGCGGGTGGCGGCGCCGACGTCGAGCCCCGGACTCGCAAGCGGTCGCGCGCGACGCTGTCGGAGGTCGGCTCCGAGGAGCTGTCGGCGGCCGAGTTTGAGGAGCTCAAGCGCGGGATCGCCGAGGAGGAGCGTGAGGCGGCCGGTCATACCTCGACGCTGATGCGCCGGATGGCGCGGACCGACGAGGACGAACTGGACGAGACGGAGGAGCGCGGACGTGGCAAGCGGGGCGTCGCCACGGGCACGGCCCCCGGCTCGTCTCCGGCGCGACCGGCGCGACCGGCCCGTCCGCCGCGTCGCTCGCAGCGGCTGCGTGCCGAGGCCGCCGAGGCCCAGCGGACCGGGGCGCCGCCGCCGCAGGAACCCTCGGGCCCTGCGCTCGACCCGGCGATCACCGAGGACGACCTCGCCTCGAAGATGCCGGTTGCCGACGGCATGGAGCTCGACGACGGAGGCCCGGCGCCTCTCGAGGCCAACGGCTCGCCGGCCCCGGGCGAGCCCGCGGGCGTCATCGAGCCGGACGAGCCGGGCTCGTCATCCGATCAGGCGGACGCGCCGGACGGCGATCAGCCGGACGGCGATCAGCCGCGCGCCGACGAGCCTCGCCCCAAGTCCAAGCCACCGCCGCGCCCGCGCTCGCGCAACCGCCGGCATGGGAGGCGTCGCTAATGGGTCTGCTCGCCTGGGTGATCATGGGGCTGGCGATCTGGCACTTCACGATCTGGCTGCCCGACCGCTTCTGGGGCGGGATCATCGGTGCCTTCATCGGCGCGATCACCGGCGCCGCGCTGTTCGGGTTGATCATCCATGGTTTCTCGATTCCGGTAGCGCACAACACCACGATCGTCACCGCGTTGGAGGGCATCCCGGGCGCACTGATCGGGATCGCCCTGGTCTACGCCGAGGGCGTCCGCCGCGAGCGGGCATCCGCGGCCACGCCCGCGACTCGCTGACGCTCCAGGTTCAGGCCGCCAGCACCGCGCGCCGCACGAGCTCGGCGACCCGTTCGGGGGCCTCGAGCGACGGCAGGTGCGCGACGTCCTCGAGCTCGACGAACCGGGCGCCGGGGATGCGGTCGGCGGTCGCGCGGCCCTCGTCGATCACCGCGGGGACGTCGAGCAGGCCGCACGCGACCGTGACCGGCGTCGTCAGCCGGTCGAGCCGATCCCACGCCGGGATCCCGGGGTCACGCTCGAGCCGTTCACGCTCGGTCTCCGACGCGAGCGCGGTTGCGCTCATCTCCAGCGCCAGCGCGCGAGCGGCGCCGGCGACCCGTCCCTCGGCGGCGTCGGGGCCGTCGAGCCAGATCTTGGTCTCGATCGCGGCGGCCTCGGCCAGGTCACCGGCTTCGAACGCCCGCACGCCGGCGTCGAACAGCAGCTCGGTGGTCTCGTCGAAGTCCTTGGCGGGCGCTCCGCTGACGCCCGGGGAGAGCAGGATCATCCCAGCCACACGCTCGGGCCGGCTGACGGCCAGGTCAAGGGCCAGACGCCCGCCGATCGAGTTACCCAGCAGCCACACCGGTTCTGAGGCGGTCTGGTTCAGAACGTCGGCGAGATCATCCAGCGAGTCGTAGCCCTCGTCCGGCAGGGGCGAGGCGCCGTAGCCGCGGCGGTCATAGGCGACGAGCGTCGGCATCCCCTCCAGCAGATCGAACATCGTGTTCCATGAGCGGGAGTCGCTGACGCCGGCGTGCAGCGCGATCAGCACCGGCGCGTCCGCGTAGCGGCTGTCGCGGCGCTGACCGTGCAGCGTGCCGCCGGGAACCTGCAGCTCGATCGGGGCCATCGCCAGATGATCGCATCGGCGCGAGCCGCGGCGGTCCGTCTGGGCACACGCTTAGGCTGCCCGGCATGGCGGTCAGTGTCCTTACACAAGATGACGCCGTCCGGTCCGTGTCGGCCGGCGACCTCAGCGCTGCCGCCGTTGCGCCGCTCGCCGAAGTGCGGATCGAGCTGCCGCGTTACCGCCTGTCCGATGCGCTGCGGCTGCAGCGTGAGCTCGGGATCGGCAGCGTGCTCGCGCAGGTCCTCGTGCGCCGCGGACTGGCCGATCCCCCCGACGCGCGCTCGTTTCTCGCCGCCACCGATCGTCACGAACCGTCCGAGCTGGCCGGGATCGAGCGCGCGGTCGATGCGATCCGCGCCCAGATCGAGCGAGGTGGGCGGATCACCGTGCACGGCGACTACGACGTCGACGGCATCTGCGCGACGGCGATCATGATCCGCGCCCTGCGCACGCTGGGAGCCGATACCGACTGGTTCATCCCGAGCCGTCTGGACGACGGCTATGGCCTCTCCGAAGCGACCGTGCGTCGGCTGGCGCAGCGCGGAACCGGCCTGATCGTGACCGTCGACTGCGCAATCACAGCCATCGAGGAGGTCGCCGTCGCGCGTGCCGCCGGGGTCGAGGTGGTCGTCTGCGACCATCACGCGCCGCGGGCCGATGGCGGGTTGCCCGGCTGCCCGATCGTGCACCCGGCGTTGTGCGGCTATCCGTGCCCGGATCTGTGCGGCGCGGCCGTGGCGTACAAGCTCGCCCAGGCCCTGGGCGCGCCGACCGCCGAGGAGGACCTCGAGCTCGTGGCGCTGGCGACCGTCGCCGATCTGGTGCCGCTGCGCGGTGAGAATCGCCGCCTCGTGCGCGAGGGCCTGCGGGCGCTCGCGATCACCACCAAGCCCGGCCTGCGGGCGCTGATGGCCGTCGCCAAGGTCGACCCCGGTGCGATCGACAGCGGCACCGTCGGTTTCCGGTTGGCGCCGCGGATCAATGCCGCCGGCCGGCTGCGCCGCGCCGACGCGGGCCTCGAGCTGCTGCTGTGCTCTGACCCCGTCAGGGCACAGGCGATCGCCCGCGAGCTCGACGAGCTCAACGCCGAGCGCCGCGCCGTCGAGCACCGGATCGTTTGGGAGGCCGAGGCCCAGGTCGCCGAGCTCGAGGCACAGCGGCCGCGGATGGCGTACGTCCTCGCGGGCGAGGACTGGCACCCGGGGGTGGTCGGGATCGTCGCCTCGCGGATCGTCGAGCGCCACCATCGCCCGGCGCTGCTGATCGCGCTCGACGAGACGACCGGCACCGCGACCGGCTCGGGGCGGTCGATCCCGGGCTTCGATCTGCTCGGCGCACTGCATGCCGTCGCCGGTCACCTCACCCGTTACGGCGGTCACCGCGCCGCCGCCGGGGTCACGCTCGACGCGACCGAGCTGCCGGCGCTCGCGGCGGCGTTCGAAGCGCACGCGGCGCGCGCGCTGGCGACCGATCAGCTCGTGCCCGTCGAGCGCGTCGACGCGGTCGTCTCCGGCCATGAGCTCGGTCTTGATCTCGCCGAGCAGCTGGAGGCGCTCGAGCCGTGCGGCATGTCCAACCCAGCACCGCGACTGCTCGTGCCGGGAGCGCGGTTCGACGACGTGCGCGCGATCGGCGAGGGCCGCCATGCCCGGTTCACGGTGCTGTCGGGCGGGATCCGGGCGTCTGCGGTGGCGTTCGGCTGCGACGGCCGGCCGGTTGCCCGGCTCGATCAGCCTCACGACGCGTCGTTCAAGCTCGAGCGCAACACCTACAACGGCGCGGTCGAGCCGCGGCTGGTGCTGCGCCACGCGCAACGATGCGCGCCGCCTCCGATCGAACTGCTGCTCGGCTCGTTCGAGCGCACCGACGCCGGGTATCTCGCGGCGGTGCTGGCCGAGCTTGATGCCGAGCTCGACAGGTCGGACCTGCGAGTGGGAAGAAACCGACCTGTAGATGCTGCGAGTGCACGCGCGGCGCGCGATCGGATGACGGGGACCGGTCGGACCGTGCTCGACCGCCGCGGCCATAGCCCCTTGGCGGTGCTGACCGACGCGGTCGCGACCGGGACGCCGGTCCTGGCGCTATGCGCCGACGTGCCGCGCCGCCTGCCGGGACTGGCCGACCGGGTCGGCGGCTTCACGCTTGCCGCCTACGCCGAGCTCGAGCGCCGGCCGCAGTTGGTCGACCGGTTCGGGCAGCTGGTCGCGCTCGATCCGCCGACCGCAACCGACGGGCAGGCGCTGCTCGAGCGCGGCGACGGCTATGCCCAGTTGGCGTGGGGTCCGGCTGAGCTACGCTTTACAGAGCAGATGCACGAGCTGGAGTACGGACTCCGTGCTTCGCTCGTCGCCCTCTACCGGTCCCTCAAGGAACGTCAGCGGGCGACCGGCGAGGAGCTCGAGCGCCTGCTTCGCGGGGACGGACCACACGGTCGCTCGGTGCAGTTGGCGGCGCGGTTGATCCGGGTACTCGCGGAGCTCGAGCTCGTCAGCCTCGACCGGCATCTGCCGACCCTGGCGATCGCGGGCACGGCGCCGACGGCGCTCGAGCGCTCGCCCTCGTTCAGGGTCTACACCCAGCGATACGAGGACGGCAAGCGATTCCTGAGCAGCGCAAACCCACCGCCAAGCGGCTGACCGCGGCCCTGGGCCGAGGTGAGCCCGTGCGCTCAGGGCGAAACGGCCGCGCCGGCGCGGGTGGCGGGCAACCCGGCGCGGGGGTTGAGCTCGCCGGCACGGCGTCTGAATCGCAGGCCGTCGAGGATGACCGGCGACCGCCGGTCGATCTTCTGACCGACCCGACCCAGTCGGTGGCGGTCGACGACGACCAGCTGACCGAGCGCCAGCAACAGCTGCTCGGCGACCTGTTCGCGATCGTCGAAGAACACGCCGACCATGCCGCCGCCCCGATCGATCGCGAGCGGGTCAAGGAGGCGTTCGTCTACGCCTGCCTGCATCACGCCGATCAGCGGCGGCTGTCAGGCGAGGAGTACATCACCCACCCGATCGGCGTCGCGAAGATCTGCGCGGGCATGCGCCTGGACACCGAAACGCTGTGCGCGGCGCTGCTGCACGACACGGTCGAGGACACATCGGCGTCGCTGGAGGAGGTGTCGGACCGCTTCGGCGAGGAGATCGCCGCGCTCGTGGACGGCGTCACGAAGCTGACCGGGCTGACGTTCTCCTCGCGCGACGAGGCCCAGGCCGAGAACTACCGCAAGATGATGGTCGCGATGGCCTCCGACATCCGGGTCATCCTGATCAAGCTCGCCGATCGCCTGCACAACATGCGGACGATCTCGGCGATGTCCAAGCAGAAGCAGCTCGAGAAGTCCCGGGAGACGCTCGACATCTACGCGCCGATCGCGCACCGGCTCGGGATCCACGCGATCAAGTGGGAGCTGGAGGACCTGGCGTTCCAGACGCTGCACCCGCGCAAGTACGCCGAGATCAAGGGACTCGTCGCCCAGCAGCGCGACGACCGCGAGCGGTATGTCGCGGAGGCCGGGAACGTTGTCGCGTCCGAGCTTGAGGCGCTCGGGATCCACGCCGACATCTCCGGCCGCCCCAAGCACTTCTACTCGATCTATTCCAAGATGACGAAGAAGGGTCGCGAGTTCAACGAGATCTACGACCTGACCGCGATGCGGGTGATCGTCGACTCGGTCAAGGACACGTACGGCGCCGTGGGCGTGATCCACTCGCTGTGGAAGCCGCTGCCGGGTCGCTTCAAGGATTTCATCGCGATGCCGAAGTTCAACATGTACCAGTCGCTGCACACGACCGTGATCGGGCCCGAGGGTCGGCCGCTGGAGATCCAGATCCGGACGCGTGAGATGCACGACCTGGCGGAGTTCGGGATCGCCGCGCACTGGATGTACAAGGAGCGACCCGCCGGCCGCAGCGACGCCGTGGGCGCCGCGCGTGACTCGGACGGCAAGCTCAAGTGGCTGCGCTCGCTGCTGGATTGGCAGCAGGACATGGCCGACCCGCGTGAGTTCATGGAGAACCTCAAGGTCGACCTGTTCGAAGACGAGGTGTTCGTGTTCACGCCGAAGGGCGAGGTGCGCTCGCTGGCGGCCGGGGCGACGCCGCTGGACTTCGCCTACGAGATCCACACCGACGTCGGCCACCGCTGCGTCGGCGCCAAGGTCAACGGCAAGATCGTGCCGCTGTCCTACGTGCTGCGGTCCGGCGACATCGTCGAGGTGCTGACCTCCAAGCGCGAACGCGGGCCGTCGCGCGACTGGCTGGCGGTCGTCAAGACGACCCGGGCCCGCAACAAGATCAAGGCCTGGTTCAAGGCCGAGTCGCGCCGCGACGACGAGCACGCGGGCCGGGATCTGCTGCAAGAGCACCTCCGCAAGCAGGGGTTGCCGGCACAGAAGATCGTCGGCTCGCCACTGCTGGCCGACGTGATCCGGGAGATGGGGTTCCGGAAGGGCGACGACTTCTACATCGCGCTCGGCGGGGCCAAGATCTCGCCGAAGGTGGTCGTCAACAAGGTGATGCAGCGGCTCAAGCAGGGCGAGGCCGCCGAATCCGAGCCGACCGCAGCCGACGATCTGCTGCAGACCAACCGCCGCCGCAGCCGCCCGACCACGTCCTCGACGAGGTACGGCATCGCGGTCGACGGGATCGACGAGGTGATGCTGCGCCTGGCGAAGTGCTGCCGGCCGGTGCCCGGCGACGAGATCGTCGGCTACATCTCGCTCGGCCGCGGCATCACGATCCACCGCGACGACTGCCCGAACGTGGCCGTTCTCAAGAAGGACCCCGAGCGCTTCACCCACGTCGCCTGGGACGGCGACGCCGAAACCTCGTTTCGGGTCGAGATCCAGGTCGACGGCTGGGATCGCCACCGGCTGCTGGAGGACATGACCCGCACGTTTGCCGAGGCCGGGATCAACATCCTCGACGCCCATTGCACCGTCAACCACCCGATGGTCAAGAACCGGTTCGTGGTCGAAGTCGGCGATACCCGCACGCTCGATCAGGCGATCAGCCGGCTGCGCAACATCGACGCCGTGTTCGACGCCTACCGCGTCACTCCCGGCGCGGTCTGATCGCGTCGGACGGCTCGGAGGCGCGGGCCGGGCCGCGGGGGCGGTTCCGGGTCGCGGGCGCGGTTCCCGGCCGCGGGCGCGGTTCCGGGCCGCGGGCGCGGTTCCCGGCCGCGGGGGCGGTTCCCGGCCGCGGGGGCGGTTCCGGGTCGCGGGGGCGGTTCCCGGTCGCGGGGGCGGTTCCGGGTCATGTTTGGCGATCTCGTCACACCCCCCGTGACGGATTCGCCAATCCTCGGCGCGCGCCAGGTTGCGGCTGGGACGACGGCGCCGGGCGTGCGACCGTCGTGCGCGCCACCCGCGGTGTCGGCACGTTGGAGAGCAGCACCAGTTGGCCGGTCGACAGCCGCTTGATCTCGTTGGGGTGGACGACCGGCTCCTCGACCTCGTGGCGGGTGCCGCGGCTGACGAGCCGGCCGCCGCCCAACGTCGGCAGCTGCCGCGTCTCGCGCCACACGCGCTCGGTCCCGGCCAGCCGGGAGATCGCGACGGCGGAGGCATCGACCTCTTGCCGGTGCGCGAGCTTCAGCGCCGTGATCCCCAGCACCTGGTCACGGAAGCCCGGCGCCGCCCGCTCGAGATCGGCGAGCTCCTGGGTGGCCAGCAGCACGCTGACGCCGGCCTCCCGGCCACGGGCCAGCAGCGACAGCACGTTGTCGGCGCCAAGCGCCGAGAATTCGTCGAGCGCGATCGTCGCCGGCACCGGCGCACCGCGACCGGGTCGCTCCAGCCGCCGTCCGGCCGCGCTGGTCAGGTCCTGGATCGCGAGCGCGCCGAGCTGGGCGCCGAGCTTGCCGTACGTGGATGAGTTCAGCGAGAAGAGCACGACGTCGCCGCCCTCCAGCGCCGCGCCGAGATCGACACTGCGGGCGGTGCGGCCCGCGGCACCGGCCGCGGCCGGCTCCAGATACGCACCCGCGACCGACTCGCTCAGCAGCGCCAACCGCGTCCCCAGCCCGGCGGCGGCGCTGAGCTGGTCGGGGGTCATCGAGGCCAGGTAGTCGGCCGTGCGGATCGCCAGCGGCCGCGGCGCATGTCGCGCCACGGCCGCCAGCCGTGGTGGCGCCATCACCTTGACCACCTCGCTGAGCGACGGCGGGCGGTCGGGGTGCACGGCTGCCAGCACGGTCAACGCCGTCTGCAGGTAGCGCTCGGCGGCCCGCTGATAGTGAGGCTCGGAGAACCGCTCGGCCGACATCAGGCGGTCCTTGAGCGCGGTCGGGCCGCCGTGTGCGAGCGGGTTCCAGTGGGTCTGGCCATCCGGTCGCCAGACCGTCAACCGTCGACCGGCGGCGCTCGCGGCGGCGGCGAGCTCGGACTCGAACGCGGGCGAGCCCTTCATGTCGATCGCCACCACCGGCCGCCCGCGCGCGATCTGCTGGGCGAGGATCGTCTGCAGCGTCGTCGTCTTGCCGGCGCCGCTGGCGCCGACGATCAGCGCGTGGGCTTCGAGCTGGCGGTCGGAAAGCGCCACCTGGCGGCCGGCGTGGTCACGGCCGAGGACGATCGCCGCCGGATCGACGCGCCGCGTCCGGCGGTTGCGGGCGAAGCGGCCGACCGCTACGACGCCGCGGCCGGCGAGGGCCGCGGTGAGCGCAAGCACGCCCCACGGCGCCGGCATGAGCAGCGCGGCCGCAAACAGCGCCAGGCCGGCCAGCCGCCGGGGGGTCAGCGCCGTCATCGGCTCAGGGGATCGGTTTCGCCCGTTCGCGCCCCCGCGGCACGGCTCGGAGCGCGGCTTGGCGCCGTGCTCCGGGCGCGGCGCGGGCCGCGGCTTGCGCTCCGGCTTGGGCTACGACTCGCCGCCGTGCGCCCGGCGGTGGGCGGCATGCCGGGCTCGCGGTCGCCGGACCAGCGAAACAGTTGGACGCAGAGACGGTCCTCCAGCCCGACCCGGCGCGCGGACGCCTCCAACATGCGCCGTTCCTTCGGCGTCGCAACCAGGTAGACGACAGCGTCGAACCTCGGGTCGCCGGCGTAGGCAGTCAGGATCCGCTCGCGGCGAGCAGCGCCCTTCAGCTGCAGCTCGAGCTCGAACGCGATCCGCTGGCCGGAGGCGGCGACGACCGTCAGGTCCGGATAGTGCAGCCGTGCGCCGCCGCCCGCCCAGCCGCCGACGCTCCCGATGTAGCGGACCCCATGCGTCTCCCGGCCGCGGTCGCCACGGCCGTCCTCGGATCGCATCCGCCGCTCGGAGACCACCTGCGAGAGCTCGCCGAACAGGCCGCGGCGCGCGGCGGCGGTCAGCCAGGTGACCCCGACGTCGTGGGCGTAGAGCGCAGGATCGAGCTTCCGTGGCTGGCTGAGATCTGAGCGAGCCGCGCCCCGCCCGTCGCGCGTCACCGCGTATGCGCGTGGTTCGGCGACGTAGCGCTGTTCACTGGTCAGGTATCCGGCGCGGGTCAGCGCCGTGAGTCGATGGCGGGCCGCGTCGATCCCGATCCCCTCCAGCAGTGCCACCTGGGCGGCGAGCACGAACCGGTGCTCGGCACAGAACGCCAGGATCCGACGGTCGCGTTCGGTGATCCGGACCCGGCCGGTCGGGAGTCGGCGGGGGCGGGGTGGGCGGGCTGGGGGGGCCACATAGGTAAGAGCCGCAACGCGCGGTCATCTCACCCCGCCGGCGGCGGCTCGATCGGTGTCAGGCGACGATCAGCAGCGACTGCGGTGCCACGCTGAAATGCGCCTGCGCGACGTCGCCGATGTAGTCGCCGTCGACCTGCAGCGGCAACGGGCGCTCGTCGACCGAGCGGACCTGCATCTCGGTGAACCCCGAGAACCCGGTGACGCGCCGGTGGTCGGTGACGCGGGCGCGCTTGGCCAGCGCACGCCAGCCGAACGTCGGAACCTCCAGCGGTGTCGCGCGCTGCAGCACGATCGCCGACAGATCCCCGGACTGAAGCCCGGATCCGTCGGCCATGTCGATCGGCCGGTCGCCGAAGTAGGTGTAATGCTCGGCGTTCTGCACGACCGCGCTGACACCCGTGGCGGACGCGCCTCCGGCGAAGGCCTCAAGTCTCGGCGGGTGCACGACATAGCGGCGGTGCAGCGTGTTGACCGCGGCCCAGGCGTAGTAGTACTCGCCCAGCCGGGCCTTCATCCGTGGGTTGGCGTCGACGCGCTGCACCACGCTGGCGTCCAGACCGACCCCGGAGGAGAACAGGAAGTGGCGCTGGTTGACGCGGCCGACGTCGACCCGACGCGGATGCCAATCGTGGGCGATCGCGAGCAGATGCTCGGTCGCATCGACGACGTCGGCCGGGATCCCGAGCAGCCGGCACCAGACGTTCGCGCGGCCGCCCGGCAGACAGCACAGCGGCGTGTCGGAGCCGATCAGCCCGTTGGCCGACTCGTTGACGGTCCCGTCGCCCCCGAACGCGACCACGACGTCGTAGCCCTGCTGGGCGGCCTGCCGGCACAGCTCCGTCGCGTGGCCGCGCGCCTGCGTATCGACGGCGGTGACGTCATAGCGTCCGCGCAGGGCGTAGACGATGAGGTTCTTGAGCCCCTCGGAGACGGTCGTCGCGTACGGGTTGACGATCACCAGCATCCGCCGTGACGGGCCGCGATCGCGCGCGAGGTCGGACAGCGCCTCCAGACGCACGAGCGGGTCGGTGCTGACGGCGGCCATCGCGCTGTGCTCAACACCGACGGCCCGCTCCGGTTACGCGTCGGACGCGGCCGCCCCGCGGCTTGATATCGTGCCCGGGACATAGCAGTACGCATCCAGAGGGGTGGAGGGAATGGCCCTACGAAACCCCGGCAACCTCCCGCAAGGGAACGGTGCCAATTCCATCAGGCTCCAACTACAACAGGCCTGGGAGATGTGGCAGGGCGGTTTCGTCAATGGACCTCCGACCACAGACCCCGGCGGAGGTTTTTCACATATGCCGCCAGAGTCGCTTCGCTGCAAGGAATGTCACACCACCTATCCGTTGGACGCGCGGTACGTCTGCGAGCGCTGCTTCGGCCCGCTCGAAGTTGCCTACGCCGACCGTCCGAACGCTGATCCGGAGGCGCTCAAGCGCCGGATCCAGGCCGGACCGCACTCGCTGTGGCGCTACGGCGACTTCCTGCCGGTGCAGACCGCGCCCGAGGGTGTGCTGCAGGCCGGCTGGACGCCGCTGCTGAAGGCCGATCGGCTCGCCGCCGAGCTCGGCCTCGAGCAGGTCTGGATCAAGAACGACGCCGCCAACCCGACCCACTCGTTCAAGGACCGGGTGGTGTCGATCGCCCTGGCCCGTGCCCGTGAGCTGGGCTACGAGACGATCGCGTGCGCGTCGACCGGCAATCTCGCCAACGCGGTCGCAGCGCACTCGGCGGCGGCCGGACTGGAGTCGTTTGTCTTCATCCCGTCCAACCTCGAGGAGCAGAAGGTGCTCGCGACGGGCGTCTACGGGACCAACGTGGTCGCGATCCGGGGCAATTACGACGACGTCAACCGGCTCTGCACCGAGCTCTCAGGCGAGCACGATTGGGCGTTCGTGAACATCAACATGCGCCCGTACTACGCCGAGGGCTCGAAGACGCTGGCGTTCGAGACCGCCGAGCAGCTCGGCTTCGAGCTGCCCGACCGGGTCGTCGCGCCGATCGCCTCCGGCTCGCTGTTCACCAAGATCGCACGGGGCTTCCAGGAATGGCTCGACGTCGGCCTGCTCAGCGGCTCGCTGCCCGTCTTCAACGGAGCGCAGGCCGAAGGCTGCTCGCCGGTCGCCAGTGCGTGGGCCGAGGGTCGCGACTTCTGCAAGCCGGTCAAGCCCGACACGATCGCCAAGTCGCTGGCGATCGGCAATCCGGCCGACGGTCCGTACGCGCTCGAGCTGGCGCGCTCCAGCGGCGGCGGCATCGATTCGGTGACCGACGACGAGATCCGTGAGGGGATCCTGCTGCTGGCCCGGACGACCGGGATCTTCACCGAGACCGCCGGCGGCGTCACGACCGCGGTGTTGGCGAAGCTCGCGCGCCGGGGCGACATCGACCCCTCCGAGCGGGTCGTGGTCTACATCACCGGCGAGGGGCTGAAGACGTTGGACGCGATCCGTGGCACGTTCGATGTGACGGAGATCGATCCGACCGTCGAGGCGTTCGAGCGCTCCGAGCTGCAGACCGGCGCGCTGGCATAGGATGCCTGTCATGTCAGTCAGCGTGAAGATCCCCACCCAGCTGCGCGAGGCGACCGGGGGCGAAGCCCTGGCGACGGTCGACGGCTCGACCGTCGGCGAGGTGCTCGACTCCCTCTATGAACGCTACGGCGAGCTGCGTAACCGGATCGCCGAGGACAGTGGTCTCAGGCGTTTCGTCAACGTCTATGTCGGCGAGGAGGACATACGCTTCCTCGATTATCTGGACACGCGCGTCTCCGACGGCGACGTGGTCACGATCCTGCCGGCGGTCGCGGGAGGGGCGGGCTCGGGCGGGTGACGATCTCGACCTGAAGGCAGACGGCAGAGGAGACACCTTGACCACATTGGACACCACCGGGATCCGCGACTATCTCGCCAGCCTGATGCGCCAGGAGGCGCACAGGATCACCACCAACCTGCCGGGCGAGCGTCCGGAGCAAACACCAGCGCGAGCCAACGACCTGCGCAGTTTCGCCGACCGGGTCCAGCAGCTGCCCGAGGACGATGAGCGTCTCGTGAGGCTGGCGAAATGCTGGTATCCGGAGGGTCCCGACGGCCCACCGTCCGTGAGCGCGAACGTCAATCAGGTCATCCGGGGATACGTCACCGACGACGAAACCGGCGGGCTCGGGGGCATGCTCGAGCGGATCGTCGAGCTCGCCGAAGCCGGAGCGCGATGACTGACTGAAGGGGGTGATGCGCCTTCGTGCCGGCTAGCGATACCAAACTGCATCACCCCCCGGCAGGCCAGCGGACCTCGGCGAGATCAGGCCGTTTTTACTCGGTCGCCCGTCGGGGTTGACGTCGCGGCCGGGGCCGCGTCGACGTCGGTCGAGACGAGGATCTCGACCGGAGCGGGCATGGCGAGGCCAACGGGGCAGCTGACGCCGGTGCCGCCGAGGCCGCAATAGCCCCACGGGTTCTTCTGCAGGTACTGCTGGTGGGCGTCCTCGGCGCAGTAGAACGGACCCGCCTTGGCGATCTCGGTGGTGATCTCCGGGTAGCCCTCGACCTGCAGCCGCTCGTTGTAGGCGTCGCGTGAGGCCTGGGCGAGCTGATGGTGGGTCTCGGTGTCCCAGTAGATCGCCGAGCGGTATTGGGTGCCGCGGTCGTTGCCCTGACGCATGCCCTGGGTCGGGTCGTGGTTCTCCCAGAACAGCGCCAGCATCTTCTCGTAGGTGGTCTTGGCCGGGTCGAACACGACGAGCACCACCTCGGCGTGGCCGGTGGAGCCCGAGCAGACCTCCTCGTAGGTGGGATTCGGGGTGTAGCCGCCCGCGTATCCAACGGCGGTCGTGTAGACGCCATCGGCCTGCCAGAAGACGCGCTCGGCCCCCCAGAAGCAGCCCATCCCCACGACCAGCTGCTCGAATCCGTCCGGGAACGGCCCCCGCATCGGCGTCCCCAGAACGGCGTTGCGGTCCGCCACCGGCAGCTCCTGCTGACGGCCTCGCAGCGCCCGCTCCGGGGCGATCATCTTTGACTTCTCTCGGAACCCGAACATACGTCTCTAAGATTAGTGAGACCGGGCGCCATGGATGGGCTCGCGGGCTGATTCGAGCCGACGTTTCCCTATGTGATGAACGACACCGATTCCCCCAGGTGGCGACGGTCCATGCGGCCGGCGTCAACCGTGCACACGCCGGCGTCGCCGGCGTCGTGGGCGTCGCCGGCGTCAACCGTGCACACGCCGGCGTCGCCGGCGTCGCTGGCGGTGCTGGCGGTCGTGATCGCCGCCGCGCTCAGCGGTTGCGGTAGCGCCGGCCGGGCGCAGCCGTCCGCCGCGCGCGCACACACGCTGACGGTCGTCGTCCGGACGGCGACCGGCAGCACGACCCATGCCGACGTCGCCACGCCCAAGCGTCGACGGGCCACACCCGCGTCCCCACCCGTCAAGCTGACGGTCGTCGCGCGCGTCCGGCGCCCGGTCGCCGAACGCTCGGCGCCCGGCGATTCCGGGCATGTGCTCGGCACGATCACGCGCAAAACCCAGTTCGGTTCGCCGACCGTGGTCCCCGTCGTGCGGCGCCAAGGCGGGTGGCTCGGCGTGATCAACCTGCTTGCCGGAAACGGGCATCTGGGTTGGATCCCCGTGTCCGCGACCTCGCTGACCGGCGTCGGCTGGCGGATCTACATCAGCCTCGACCGCCAGCAGATCACGGTGCTCTACGGCAACGAGGTCGTCCGGCGCATCCCGACCTCGACCGGCGTTCCCGGTGCCGCGACCCCGGCCGGCCACTTCGCGGTCACCGACCGGCTGGCCACCGGCGTCGAATACGGCCCGTATGGCTGTTGCATTCTCGCGCTGTCGGCGACCCAGCCGCTGCACCTGTCCGACTGGGACGGCGGCAACCGGATCGCGATCCACGCCACCGACGACACCGCGGCGCTCGGCCATCCGGCCAGCCACGGCTGCGCGCACGTGAGCGACGCCGAGGGCAGCTGGCTGCTGGAGCACATCCCGGACGGGACGCTGGTGGTGATCGCCAACCGCCCGCTTCAGCGCGGCCGGGGCTCGCCCGCCTAGCCCAGCTCGCTCGTTCACGTCAGCGCGCTCAGCGAAGGGTGCGCGCCGTCCTGGACGTCGGATTTGCGGCAGATGACACAAATCCGAGGCACTGGGCCTAGTATTCGGGCGCGGCGGTGCGAGACGGTCAAGGACATGCGGCGATTGAGAACGGCGGATGATCTGACGATGCGACGAGTGTGGGTTCGATGCCTCCTGGCCACCGCGTTCGCTGTGGCGGTCCCGACGAGCGCGTGGGCGGCCAGTTCCCCGATCAAGATCGGAGCGAACACGAGCAACGGAGCGTCGACGGCGGCGGTCGCGGTCGACTCGAGCGGCACCGCCTACATCGCGTGGCTGATCCCGTCGACCGTCAACGCCAACACGATCGACTTCTGCAAGCTCCCCGCCGGCGCCACCAGCTGCGCTCCTGTGGCGATCACGGTCACCGGCCATCCCGAGGCGTCCTTCTCGGACCCGCCAAGCGTGCTGATCTCCGGCGGGGACATCTATGTGTTCGAGACGGTCGGGGGCGACAACAACGACGACCAGGACGGGATGGACGAGTTCGTCTCCAGCGACGGTGGCGCCTCGTTCACGCTGACCTCCGACGCGATCAGCGACCTGCCCGTCGGCAACGTCTCGGCGACGACGAACCCGGTGATCGCGCTCCCGGGCGGGGACATCGGAGTCGGCGCCGACCCGCCGAACGGCAATCCCGAGTTCCAGGCCAACTCCCTCTCCTCACCCAGCGACGAGTCCGTCAACACCGAGGCGACCGCCCCGTTCGCGACGCTCAATCCCTCGCCGGCGGGGGCCTACAGCATCGGCAACCTCGGCGGGCAGTTCGCCGCAAACCTGACCGGGACCGAGGGCGTCCTCGGCGTGTTCGAGTCCCTACCCGACCCGGGACTCTCGCCCTGTCCGAGCTCGGCTCCCGCGAGCCTCGTCTACGCCTGGGCGCCGCTCAGCGCGGCGGCCGCCTCAGCCGCGGTGGAGTCGGAGCTGAACACGAGTCCCGGCACGGCGGGAAGTGCCTGGGGCAACCTGAGCGAGCTTGACTGCGACGGTGATTACCCGGCCGTGGGCGGCGGCCCGTCCGGACTCGGGGTGCTCGAGACGAACCAGACGACGTTGAGCGACGAGACGGTGCAGTACCGGCGGTTCACACCGCCATCTACGTTCAGCTCGGCCGTGACGCTCGCCGCCGGCGCTTCGATCGACGCCTCGGTCTCCCAAGACGGCGTGGGCGGTGTGTACGCGACGTGGCTCGATAGCGACACCGGCATCAACCTCGACTACAGCGCGACCGCCGGCTCGAGCTGGACCAAGGCCGTCGTCCTGCTCGGCAACCAGGACGGGGCGGTGCCGCTCTCGGGGCTGGCCAGCGCGGTCGGCAGCTCCGGCCAGGGGTGGGCCGTCTTTGCCGATGGCGGCTCGGAGTACGCCCAGCCCTTCGACAAGGCCGACGCCCTCCCGCCAAAGCCCGGCAGCACGGCCGCGCCAACGATCAAAGGCAGCGCCAAGCCCGGCAAGAAGCTCACGTGCAGTCAGGGCCGCTGGACGAACGACCCGACGGGCTACACCTACCAGTGGTATGACAACGGATCGCCGCTGGCCGGCGCTACCGATCCGACATACACGGTGCCGACGCTGGAGGAGGGCACGACGCTCACCTGCGTGGTAACCGCGACCAACGCCGGCGGCAGCGCGTCAGCGACGAGCAAGGGCGTGAAGATCCCGATCCCCTACGTACCGAAATGCCCGGGGGCGACCGGCAGGCTGTCAGGCACCACGCTGGGGCTGATCAAGCTCGGCGCCAGCCGCAGCCGCGAGCACTACCTGTACCGCCATCACTCCGACCACGGCAAGCAGTATGAGGACTTCTTCTGCCTCACCCCGATCGGGGTGCGGGTCGGCTACGGCTCGCCGAAGCTGCTCAAGATCCTCTCCAAGACCCAGCGCAAGCAGTTCCTCAACCGAGTGGTGTGGGCATCGACCTCGAACCCGCACTACTCGATCGGTCGTGTGCGCCCGGGCGAGTCGATCGCCAAGGCGTCCGCCGCGCTGCACACGCTGCCGGCCCTGCACATCGGCCTCAACGACTGGTACCTCGCCGTCCAGAAGCACTCGACCGCCGTGCTGAAGGTCCGGCATAAGGTCGTCGAGGAGATCGGGATCGCCACCAACAAGCTGACGAAGACCGCCACGGACCGCAGCGTCCTGATGCACTCGTTCTACTGATCACGGCGCGGGTTGATCCGGGGGAAGTAGCGATCGCCGTCAGCCGTACAGCGCGTCCAGGACCTCGGCGTAGCGATCGTTGACGACCGTCCGCTTGACCTTCAGCGTCGGCGTCAGCTCACCGTCCTCGATCGATAGGTCGCGCTTGAGGATCGCGAACCGCTTGATCTGCTCCACCTGCGCGTAGTTGGCGTTGGCCCGATCGAGCGCGGCTTGCACGAGCGCGACGACCTGGTCGGCATCGGCGAGCTGCTCGAGGTCCTGAGGCAGCCCCTGCTCGGCCGCCCACGGGAGAATCTCCTCGGGGTCCAGCGTGATCAGGGCGACCGGGTACGGCCGGCGGTCGCCGTGCATCACCGCCTGGGAGATGAACGGCGACTGCTTCAGCTCGTTCTCGATGTTGGCCGGGGCCAGGTTCTTGCCGCCGGCGGTGATGATGATGTCCTTCTTGCGCCCGGTGATCTTCAGATAGCCGTCGTCGTCCAGCTCGCCGATGTCGCCGGTGTGCAGCCACCCGTCGATCAGCGTCTCGGCGGTTGCCTCGGGGTTGTTCCAGTACTCACGGAAGACGTTGTCGCCGCGGACCAGGATCTCCCCGTCGGAATCGGCGATCCGGATCTCGACGCCCGGCATCGTCCGCCCGACTGTCCCGAACCGGAAGTCCTCCAGCGTGCAGACGGTCGCGACCGCGGTCGTCTCGGTCATGCCCCAGCCCTCCATCACCGGCACGCCGCAGGCGTAGAAGAACTCCAGGATCTCCGGCGCGATCGGCGCGGCCCCGGTGATCGCCTGCTTGAGCTGGCCGCCGAACAGACCCCGGACCCGCTGGTACAGGCGCTCGTCGGCCTGCTCGAACGCCTGCTGCAGCGCCGCCGGGATCTGCTCACCCCGCGCGAGCCGCTGCCGGACGTCGACCCCGAGCGCGATCGCCTTGGCGAATCGCTCCTGGTCCTCCTCGGAGCTCTGCGCCTGCAGCTTGAGCGCCGCCCCGTAGAGCTTCTCGAAGACTCTCGGGACCGACGGCAGATACGTCGGCTTGGTCTCGATCAGCTCCTGCAGGATCTGCTTGGTGTCGCCGCCGAAGTACACGACGGTCGCGCCCAGCCCGTGCGCGGCCAGCAGCGACGCCAGCGCGAACGCGTGCGCGAGCGGCAAGTACAGATAGAGCGTGTCGCCCGCGGCGATGATCCCGAGCTGACTGACCTTGGCGGACACCGACAGCGCGTTGGCGTGTGTGAGCACGGTGCCCTTCGGCGGGCCGGTCGTGCCAGACGTGTAGATGATCGTGTAGATGTCGTCGATCGCGACCGCGGCCTGGCGGCGCGTGAGCTCTGACCGGTCGTGGCCGGCGCCCGCGGCAGCCAGCTGATCAAGCGACTGCGCCCCGTCATACCCGTCGATCACGAACACATGCTCCAGCGCCGGCAGCTGCGAGCGGACCTGCTGGATCTTCGCCACCTGCTCAGCGTCCTCGCAGACGACCAGCCGCGTGCCCGAGTCGCCGAGCACCCACCCGCACTCCGACGCCGCGTTGGTCGGGTAGACGGGCACGACCACGGCCCCGGCCGCCGACGCCGCGAGGCTGGCGAGCGTCCACTCGACTCGAGTGTTGGACAGGATCGCCACCCGATCGCCCGGCGCGATCCCGATCGCGACCAGACCGAGCGCCAGCTCCTCGGCCCGTGTTCGCGCCTGCTCGAACGTCAGCTCCCGCCACTCGCCCTCACGCTGGTAACGCGCGGCCACCTGGTCGCCGAACTGGTCGGCTGTGGCCCCCGCAAGCTCCGCAAGCGTCCGCGGGCCTGATCTCGTCTCGCTCATGTTCCTCCCTCGGTGGGCCGGGCCTCCGCGCCCGCACGCGCCCTGGAATCTAGCGGCTTCCGGCCCTCAGATGCGGGGCCGGCTGGACGTCGTGTGGATCCCCACGGCCAGTGGGAGCGACCGTGAACAATGGCGATTCACCCCCCAAAGAGAGGGGGTAAATCGCCAAGCTTCGGATTGGCCACCAGTGGCCGCTTGACGACGTCGATCGCAGCAACGACAATTTTTTCGCGCGCGTCTGAACCGGCTCGACAGGGGTAGTGGCTGCATGAAATAAGGATCAAGCTGGTCATCGATCCACAGATCTCGGACGTGGCCAGCGGGGCAGATGGGGGAGGCATCATGGAACCCGAACTGAAGGCGATCATGGACAGGCTTCATGAGATCGACGGCTGGGTCGAACCGATCGCGATCGCCACCGCGGGGGGCAGCCAGATGAAGACCTTGGCCGACGCGATCCGCGATCTCGTGATCGTGGTCGAGGATCTCACGAGCTACGTGGACGCGATGTCCTGAAAGAGGGGGCCAAGCGTGACCTGAGGTGGCCTTGCGCCAGCGAGGGCACGCATTCTGTGAGCGCGCCCGGCAGGATTTGAACCTGCGACCTTCCGCTCCGGAGGCGGACGCTCTATCCCCTGAGCTACGGGCGCTCGAACCGGTGGGGACCGATCCGGTCAGCTTACCGGGACGTGTTCGGAGGGGCGGAGGACGACGCGGCGTCACGTCTGAGAGGACGGCGTACCCGAGCGGATGTCAGACTCGGCGCCGTATGGATCTCTCGGTCTTCTTCGCCGGCACCGCCGGTTCGGTGCCCACCGCCCGGCGCGGACTGCCCGCGATCCTTGTGCGCCGGGGCGGCGACCGGATCCTGTTCGACTGCGGCGAGGGCACCCAGCGTCAGCTGCTGGCGTCGGTTGGGCTGATGGATCTCACCGAGGTGTTCCTGACGCATTTCCACGCCGACCATTGGCTGGGGCTGCCGGGGATGCTCAAGACGTTCGATCTGCGTGACCGCGAGCGGCCGCTGACGGTGTACGGCCCGCCCGGGCTGCGGGCGCTGCTGACCGCGGCGCTGCGCCTGGCCGGCAGGGTCCGCTACGAGCTGGCGATGGTCGAGCTCGAACCGGGCGACGAGGTCCCGCGTGACGGCTACCGGATCGCGCCGGTCGCGGCGTCCCATCGCGGCACCGCGCTCGCCTACGTGATCTATGAGCAGGAGCGGCCGGGGGAGTTCGACCCGGCGGTGGCTCAGCGGCTGGGCCTCGAGCCGGGGCCGGAGTTCGGGCGCGTGCAGCGCGGCGAGACGGTCCGCGGCGTCTCGCCCGAGCAGGTGATGGGCCCGGCGCGACCCGGTCGCAAGCTCGTGCTGTCGGGCGACACGCGTCCGTGCGACGCGATCCGGATCGCCGCGCACCGGGCCGACCTGCTCGTGCACGAGGCGACGTTCGCGCAGGAAGAGGCGGACCGCGCGGTCGAAAACGGCCACTCGACCGCCCGGGAGGCAGCGACGATCGCGCGGGAGGCGGAGGTGACGATGCTCGCGCTCAACCACATCTCGATGCGGCATCCGCCGAGCGTGATCCGCGACGAGGCACGCGAGCTGTTCGAGCGAACCGTCGTGCCGCGTGACTTCGACACGATCGAGCTGCCGTTCTCTGAGCGCGGCGAGCCCGAGCTCGTTCGCTGGGACGAGCGCGCCGCGGTGACCGAGGCCTGAACCTGCACGACGCGCCGGTTCGGTCCGCGGCCGCTGCTACCGTCGCAGACACCAGACCCAAGAAGCACCTTTAACCCGGTCCCGTGAGGCCAGGAAGGAGCAGACGTTGGACAGGCAGACCACGGTCGTCCTCGACCGCGACGACATGCGACGTACGCTGCAGCGGATCGCGCACGAGATCGTCGAGAAGAACCCCGAGGGGATGCTGGCACTGGTGGGAATCCACCGCCGCGGCGCATACCTCGCCAAGCGCCTGCACGCACTGACGGGCGAGCTGCTGGAATCGCAGGTGCCGCTGGGGACGGTCGACATCGCCTTCTATCGCGATGACCTCGGTTTCCGGCCGGCCGCCCCGGTCGTGCACAGCACCGAGCTGGAGTTCGCGGTCGACGGCCGCACGATCGTGATCGTCGACGACGTCCTCTACACGGGCCGCACGGTGCGCGCGGCGATCGACGTGATCTTCGACTTCGGCCGCCCCGCCAAGGTGCAGCTGGCGACGCTGGTCGACCGCGGCCATCGCGAGTTGCCGATCCGGCCCGACTACGTCGGCAAGAACATCCCCACGTCCACCGACCAGCGCGTCAACGTCCGGATCGACGAGGTCGATGGCGTCGACGAAGTGACGATCGGGTCGGTCTTGGGAGCGGGCGGGGGGGCCCAATCCCAATCCGGTGGGACCCAATCAGGCAGGGCCGGCGCATGAGCGACCATGCCCGCCACCTGATCTCGATCGACGATCTCGACCGCGCCGGGATCGAGCGCGTGCTCGATCGCGCCGAGTCCTTCGCCGAGATCTCCGGACGTGAGATCAAGAAAGTCCCCGCGCTGCGCGGCCGGACCATCGTCAACCTGTTCTACGAGGCGTCGACGCGGACCAGCTCGAGCTTCGAGATCGCCGCCAAGCGGCTGTCGGCCGACGTCGTCAACGTCAAGAGCTCGGGCTCCAGCATCGAGAAGGGCGAATCGCTGAAGGACACCGTCCAGACGCTGTCGGCCTACGACCCCGCCGCGATCGTGATCCGCTCGCCGCACGTCGGCGCCGCCAAGCTCGTCGCCGGCTGGACCGACGCGGCCGTGATCAACGCCGGCGACGGCAAGCACGAGCACCCAACCCAGGCGCTGCTGGACGTCTACACGCTGCGGCGCCGGCTGCGAACGCTCGACGACGTCAACATCTGGATCGTCGGCGACGTCAGCCACTCCCGGGTGGCGCGCTCCAATATCCTCGCGTTCACGCGGATGGGCGCCAGGGTGACCGTCTGTGGCCCGCCGACGCTGCTGCCGCGTGAGATCGAGTCGCTCGGCTGCGACTCGACGGTGACGCTCGACCGCGTGCAGGAGGCCGACGTGGTCTACGTGCTGCGAATGCAGCACGAGCGGATGACCCAGTCGTTCGTGCCGTCGCTGCGCGAGTACGCGGCCCGTTATCAGATCAACGAGCGCCGTCTGAGCCCGTCGCAGCTGGTCATGCACCCCGGGCCGGTCAATCGCGGCGTCGAGTTGTCGGGAGCCACGATCGACTCCCCGCAGGCGCTGATCGGCGCGCAGGTCAAGGCTGGCGTCGCGGTCCGGATGGCAGTCCTGTACGAGTTGCTGGTCGGCGCCCCGAGCCTGATGGCGGTGGCGGGATGAGCCCGGTCGAGCGGCTGTTCTCACGGCCCGGAGTCGGCGCCGACATCCTGATCCGCAATGCGTGCGTACTTGATCCGCGGAGCGGCATCGACGGCGCCCACGACGTCCTGATCCGCGGCGGCGAGATCGCGGAGATCGCCGCCGCCGGCACGCTTCCGGCGCCGGGCGGGGCGGACACCGTCGACGCGGCCGGCAAGCACCTGTTCCCGGCGTTCGTGGACCCGCATGTGCACCTGCGCACGCCCGGCCAGGAGTACAAGGAGGACATCGACTCCGGCACCGCCGCGGCCGCCGCGGGCGGATATTGCGCGATCGTCGCGATGCCGAACACGACCCCGACGGTCGACACCGCATCGGTCGTCAACTCGCTGATCGCCGAGGCATCCGTGCGAGCCCGAGTGCCGACCGGGTTTTTGGCGAGCATCACCCGGGGCCTGCGCGGCGAGGAGCTGACCGAGATGGCCGAGCTGCGCGACGTGGGGGCGATCGGCTTCACCGACGACGGCAAGCCGGTGACCTCGGCCGGGATGCTGCGCCGCGCGCTGCAGTACCAGCGGCTGAGCGGCGGGATCATCGCTCTGCACGAGGAGGACCCGGCGCTGTCGGGCGACGGCGTGATGCACGAAGGTGCGGTCTCGGCGCGACTGGGGATGGCCGGGATCCCGTCGCTGTCGGAGTCGACGATGGTGGCCCGCGACGCGGCGCTGGGATTGTACGAGGACGCGCGCGTCCACTTCCAGCACCTCTCGTGCGTCGAGTCGGTGCACGCGCTGGCCGAGGCCAAGGCCCAGGGCGCGAAGGTCAGTGGTGAGGCCTCGCCCCACCACCTGACGCTGACCGACGAGGCCGTCCGCTGCACCGACAGCCGCTTCAAGATGAACCCGCCGCTGCGGGCGGAGTCCGACCGCCGGGCGCTGATCGAGGGACTCCGCAGCGGGGTGATCGAGTGCGTCGCGACCGACCATGCGCCGCATGCCCGCTACGAGAAGGAGGTCCCGTTCGAGCAGGCGCCGATGGGCACGATCGGGTTGGAGACGGCGTTCGCCGCGATCTACACCGAGCTGGTCGTCCCCGGCGTCCTGGGGCTTGAGACGCTGATCGAGCGGATGACCGCCGGCGGCGCACTGTACGGCCTGCACACGCCGCGGATCGCTCCCGGCGCGACGGCCGACGTGTGCCTGATCGACACCGAGGCCGCCTGGACGGTCGGCGAGAACGGCTACGCCTCGAAGTCGGCCAACTGCTCGTTCGATGGCATGCGGCTGCGCGGCCGGGTGCTGCTGACGATCGCGGGCGGCGTGATCGCTCACCGCCAGCCGATGCTCGTCGCGTCCGACGGCGGCGCCGGCCCCCGGGCGACCGGCGCGCGCAACCGGGCGGCGCGCTGATGGCACTCACCGACGCCACCGCGTACGTGCTGTTGGCCGACGGCGCCCGCTTCGATGGGCTCGCCTGCGGCGCCCCCGAGCCCGCCGTCGGTGAGATCGTCTTCACGACCTCGATGTCCGGCTACCAGGAGGCGATGACCGACCCCAGCTACGCCGGTCAGTTGATCACGTTCACCTACCCGCAGATCGGCAATTACGGGGTGATGACCGCGGCGATGGAGTCAGACCGGATCCACGCACGCGCGGCGATCATGCGCGCCGGGACCGATCGCGAAGATGCGTCCGGGGCCGAGGCGGGGTGGTTGAGCTGGCTGACCGACTGCGGCATCCCCGCGATCACCGACCTCGACACGCGCGCGCTGGTCCGCCACATCCGCGACCAGGGCGCGATGCGCGGCGGCGTGTTCCCAGCCTCGATCTCCGAGCGCCAGGCCCGCGCGCTGATCGATGCCGAGCCGTCGATGGTGGGCCGCGACCTCGCCCGGGAGGTCAGCCCGGCCCGCACGGTCGTGCTCGAACCCACCGGCGGCGCGCCGCCAACGATCCGGATCGCGATGCTCGACACCGGCGTCAAGCGCTCGATCGTCGAGAACCTGCGCGCGCGCGGCGCGACCGTCGAGCTGCACCCGTGCGACGATTCCGTGCCGCAGCTGCTCGCCGGCCGACCCGACGCCGTGTTCCTGGCCAACGGGCCCGGTGACCCGGCCGCGCTCGACTACGTCGTCGACACCGTCCGAGAGTGCGTCGGCCGGCTGCCGGTGTATGGGATCTGCCTCGGCCACCAGTTGCTGTGCCGGGCGATCGGACTCGAGACCTACAAGTTGCCGTTCGGCCACCACGGCGCCAACCACCCGGTCAAGGATCTGACCACCGGCATCACCGAGATCACCAGCCAGAACCACGGGTTCGCCGTGCTCGGCCCCGGCGGCGCCCGGACGATCGACAACGACGAGCCAGTGCGCTGGGAGACCGATTTCGGCGCCGCCGAGCTGACCCACATCAACCTCTACGACCGGACCGTCGAGGGGCTCGTGCTCCGTGACGTGCAGGGCGCGACCGTCCAGTACCACCCCGAGGCCGGGCCGGGGCCGAACGATGCACTGCATCTGTTCGACCGATTCGTCACAGAGATCGCCGCGACCGCGGCCGCGAGGTAGCCACCGCCGATGCCACGCCGCGATGACATCCGCAAGATCCTGCTGCTCGGCTCGGGCCCGATCGTGATCGGCCAGGCCGCGGAGTTCGACTACTCCGGCACCCAGGCCTGCCGGGTGCTGGAGGCCGACGGCTACGAGGTCGTGCTCGTCAATTCCAACCCGGCGACGATCATGACCGACCCGGAGGTCGCGTCAGCGACCTACATCGAACCGCTGCTGCCGGGTCCCGTCGCCCAGGTGATCGAACGCGAGCGACCCGACGCGCTGCTGCCGACGCTCGGTGGCCAGACCGCGCTGAACCTCGCCAAGGCGCTGCACGAGAACGGCACGCTGGAGCGCTACGGGGTGGAGTTGATCGGCGCCGACTATGAGGCGATCGACCGCGCCGAAGACCGCGAGCGGTTCCGCGACACGATGACCCAGGCCGGCCTGCGGGTGCCGAAGTCGACGATCGCCCACAGCCTCGACGACGGATATGCGGCGGCCGCCCAGCTCGGGCTCCCGTTCATCGTGCGCCCGGCGTTCACGCTCGGTGGCACCGGCGGCGGCGTCGTGCGCACTGGAGGCGAGATCGAGCGGATCGTCGGCGGCGGCCTGGCCGCATCGCCGATCGGCCAGGTGCTGCTCGAGGAATCGGTGCTCGGCTGGGGCGAGTTCGAGCTCGAGGTGATGCGCGACCGCACCGACAACGTCGTGGTCGTCTGCTCGATCGAGAACCTCGATCCGATGGGCGTCCACACCGGCGACTCGGTCTGCGTCGCGCCGCAGCAGACGCTGCCCGACCGGCTCTATCAGCAGCTGCGCGACCAGGCGATCGCGGTGATCCGGGCGATCGGCGTCGAGACCGGCGGCTCCAACGTCCAGTTCGCGGTCAACCGCGAGACCGAGGAGATCGTGATCATCGAGATGAACCCGCGTGTCTCCCGGTCAAGCGCATTGGCGTCGAAGGCGACCGGCTTCCCGATCGCCAAGATCGCGGCCCGGCTCGCGGTCGGCTACACGCTGCAGGAGATCCCGAACGACATCACGCGGGCGACGCCGGCCAGCTTCGAACCAGCGATCGATTACTGCGTGATCAAGTGGCCGCGGTTCGCGTTCGAGAAGTTCCCGGGGGCCGACGGCGGGCTGACGACCCACATGAAGTCCGTCGGCGAGGCGATGGCGCTCGGGCGGACGTTCCAGCAGGCGTTCGCGAAGGCGCTGCGCTCGCGTGAGCTCGACACCCGCCCACAGTACCCCGACGACCTCGAGACGCTGACGGCGCTCACCGCGCTGCCGGGCGCGGAGCGGTTCGACCATCTGCTCGAGGCGCTGCGCCGCGGCGCCTCGGTGCAGGAGCTGCACCGGCTGACCGACATCGACCCGTGGTTCCTGCACGAGCTGTCCGAGCTGGCGGCCGATCCGAATGCGCCGTTCGCGGGCCAGCGAACCTACAAGGCCGTCGACACCTGCGCCGCCGAGTTCGCCGCCCAGACCCCGTACTTCTACTCGGGCTGGGAGCGGCCGCCGGCGGGTGGCGGTGGCCCCGCGCACGAGGTCGTCCGCGGCGCTGAGCCCAGCGTCGTGATCCTCGGCTCGGGACCCAACCGGATCGGTCAGGGGATCGAGTTCGACTACTGCTGCGTGCACGCGGCGCAGACGGTCCGTGAGTCCGGCCGCGACGCGGTGATGGTCAACTGCAACCCGGAGACCGTCTCGACCGACTACGACACGTCGGACCGGCTGTACTTCGAGCCGCTGACGCTCGACGACGTGCTCGCGGTCTGCGAGATCGAGCGGCCCGAGGGCGTCGTCGTCCAGTTCGGGGGACAGACGCCGCTGAAGCTCGCCGCCGGTCTGCACGCCGCCGGCGTGACCGTGCTCGGCACGAGCATCGACGCGATCGATCTCGCCGAGGATCGCTCACGGTTCGGCGCGCTGCTTGACGAGCTCGGCTACAGCGCCCCGCCGTACGCGACGGCCACCAGCGCCGAGCAGGCGCTTGCCCAGGCGCCGAACGTCGGCTTCCCGCTGCTGGTGCGTCCCAGCTATGTGCTCGGCGGCCGTTCGATGGAGATCGTCTACGACCTCGCCGGCTTGCAGGACTACCTCCGCCGCGTCGAGATCGGCGAGCTCGATTCCGCCCGACGTACGATCTACCTCGATCGCTTCCTGGAGAACTCGATCGAGGTCGACGTCGACGCCCTGTGCGACGGCGATGACGTCTGGATCGCCGGGATCATGCAGCACGTCGAGGAGGCGGGGATCCACTCCGGCGATTCGGCCTGCGTGCTGCCGCCGCATACGCTCGGTCACGAGATGCTCGAACGGATCCGCGAGCAGACGACCGGGATCGCCCGCGCGCTGGGGGTCGTCGGGCTGCTCAACGTCCAGTTCGCAATCCGCGGGGATGACCGCCTGTACGTGATCGAGGCCAACCCGCGAGCGTCGCGGACGGTGCCGTTCGTCTCGAAGGCGATCGGGCTGCCGCTCGCCAAGCTCGCCTGCCGGATCATGCTCGGCGAGCGGGTCGCCGACGTGGTTCCGGACGCCGCCCGTCAGCGGGCCGCACGCGACGGGCACGTTTGCGTCAAGGAGGCGGTGCTCCCGTTCGACCGGTTTGCGGGCGCCGACTCGCTGCTCGGGCCCGAGATGCGCTCGACCGGCGAGGTGATGGGGATCGCGGCCGACTTCCCGACCGCGTTCGCCAAGGCGCAGGCCGCCGCCGGCGCCAAGCTCCCCGACTCCGGGACCGTGTTCCTGACCGTGTCGGACGGCGATAAGGCGGCGGTTGTCGGGATCGCCACGATGCTGCACGACCTCGGCTTCAGGATCATCGCCACCCGGGGGACCGCCCAGGCGCTGGAGCGGATGAGCATCTCGGTGACGCGGATCAACAAGCTGCAGGAGGGATCGCCGCACGTCGTCGACTGGATCGAGCGCGGCGACGTCGACCTCGTGATCAACACGCCCACCGGGTCAGGCGCCCGCTCGGACGGCTACGAGATCCGCGCCGCGGCGGTCGGGCGGGGGATCCCGTGCATCACCACGATCTCCGGGGCGATGGCGGCGGCCCGCGCGATCATCGCCGCGCGGCGCGGCCAGCCGGACGTGATCTCGCTGCAGGAACTGCACCGCGCCGCTGGTCACGACGGCTCCGAGCCGCGCGCCGCCGCATGACGACCGCCGCGCAGCCGGCCTCCGCCACCGGGATCGACCGTGTGCTGGCGCCGCTCGGGACCCGCGCGGTCCCGATCGTCGCGCACGAGCGCCACGGCGCTTACCACGTGCTGCGTTGCGCCGATCCGCTCGGCCCGCGGCCACGGGCCGGCCAGTTCTACATGCTCGCCTCGGTCGCACGTTGGGGTGGGGGAGCATCGGAGCGCCCGTTCCTCCCGCGCGCGTTCTCCGTCCTGCGCGCCCCCGCGGACACCGACGAGTTGCATTTCATGCTCGACGTCGTCGGCCCGGGCACTGAGCGTCTGTGTGAGCTCGCCCCAGGCGACAAGCTGTCGATCCTCGGGCCGCTGGGGATCGGCTTCGCGGCCCCGCGTGACGGACGGGCGCCGCTGCTGGTCGGCGGCGGCGTCGGGATCGCGCCGCTGGCGATCTGGCAGGACCAGCTCGGCGCCGCGCCGGCGCTGCTCGGCTTCCGTAACGCCGAGCACGCGCGCGGGGCCGCGCTGATGCACGATGCGGAGATCGCCACCGATGACGGCTCGGCCGGGCACCACGGCCTCGTCACCGAGCTGCTCGAGTCCCGCCTGCGGGCCGATCGCGAAGTCGAGGTGTACGCCTGCGGTCCGCCGGCGATGCTCGAGGCGGTCCGCGCGCTGTGCGCGGCGACCGACACGCCCGCCCAGCTGGCGCTCGAGTCCGGGATGGCATGCGGTTACGGCGCCTGCTTCGGGTGCGTCGTCCCGACCACCGACGGATACCTGCGCCTGTGCGTCGACGGGCCGGTGATCGACGCGGCCCGTCTGCAGTCGGCGCTGACCGGAGGAGCACCCGATTGAGTCGGGGCCGCGACGCCAGCGTGCGGTTCTGCGGGATCGACCTCGCCCACCCGATCATCAATGCGTCGGGGACGTTCGACGCGATCGCCGCGCGACGTGCGTTCGGCGATCAGCTGCTGCGCCGATTCCCGTTCTCGGCGTTCGTTTCCAAGACCGTGACGGTGGCGCCGCGGGAGGGCAACCCGCCGCCGCGGCTGTGGGAGCTGCCGGCGGGCCTGATGAACTCGATCGGCCTCCCCAACAAGGGCGTCGACGGCTACCTCGCGCACGATCTGCCGGAGCTGGCGCAACTGCCGGTTCCGCTGATCGTCAACGTGATGGGGTTCACCCGCGCCGAGGTGGCGCAGCTGGTGCGCGCGTTCTCGGTCCGCGACGAGGTGTCGGCGCTCGAGCTCAACGTCTCCTGCCCGAACGTCGAGACCGGGACACTGATCGGATCGGACCCGGCGGAGGTGACCGCGCTGCTCGACGTGGTCAGGCCGCTGACCGACAAGCCGATGATCGTCAAGCTGACGCCGAACGCCACGGATGTCCCAGCCGTCGCGCGCGCCGCCCAGGAGGCGGGCGCCGACGCGGTCTCGCTGATCAACACGCTGCGCGGGATGGCGCTCGCACCCGGGACCGGTCGGGCGTGGCTGGGCGGAGGTACCGGCGGCGTCTCGGGACCGGCCGTTCGCGCCGTCGCGCTGGCTCAGACCCACTCAGTTTGCGCGGAGGTCGGGATCCCGGTCGTGGCGATGGGCGGCGTCGAGAGTGGGCGCGACGCCGCGGAGCTGTTGGCGGTCGGAGCGACGCTCGTCGCGGTGGGCACGGAGAGCTTCCGGGACCCGCTTGCCGGTGCGCGGATCGCGGGCGAGCTCGACGAGCTCGGACGTCCCGCAGTCTCGGCGCGCGGTTGACCGTGATGGGTCAGGGTCGCTCTCTGCACAATCCTGAAAAGCCCCTGCAAACCGTTACTATCGTCGGAACGAGGCTCGACAATGCTGAAGCTCGAGTCGAGGTCGAGCTAAATTGGGCGGTTTGGCCTTGATCGGCCCGTTCCACGATGTATAGTCGCCGCCCATGCCGCCGGTCAGTGAGCCCTTCCAAAAACCAGTTGCCGCACCCGAGCGCTCCTTGACCCAGCGGATGGAGGCGCTGCAGCGCGCCAACGATGTCCGCAGCCGACGGGCGCAGCTCAAGCGTGACCTCAAGGCGGGACGCCAGCAGATCCACGAGCTGCTGCTGCACCCGCCGGATTATCTGCAGAGCGCGAAGGTGTTCGATCTGCTGCTGGCCGTCCCCAAGTACGGTCGCGTCAAGGTCAACAAGATTCTGGGGCACTGCCGGATCTCGCCGAGCAAGACGCTCGGCGGATTGTCCGAGCGCCAGCGCGGCGAGCTTGTCGCGCTGATGCGCCGGCGTTGAGACGGCGACGCGGACGCGCGCGTCTGAACGGCGCAGGCCGCCCACGATGTCCCGGGTGATCGTGATCACCGGCCCCTCGGGGGTTGGCAAGGGGACGTTGATCCGCGAGCTGCGTCAACGCCTGCCCGGTCTGGTGCTGGCGATCTCGGCCACCACCCGTGATCCGCGTCCCGGCGAGCGCGATGGCGTCGACTACCACTTCCTGGCTCCCGACGAGTTCGACCGCCGCGTCGCGGCCGACGAGTTCATCGAGCATGCGGACTATTCGGGACGTCGCTACGGCACGTTGCGCGCAGAGCTCGAGCGTGGCCTTCAGACCGGCGCCGCCGTGATCCTCGAGATCGAGGTGCAGGGCGCCCGCCAGGTCCGGGAGGCGATGCCCGAGGCGGTCGCCGTGTTCATCGCACCTCCCGACGAGCAGGCGCTGCGGGCGCGGCTGACGAGCCGCGGCACCGACTCACAGCCGCAGATCGCACGACGCCTCCAGACCGCGCACGCCGAGCTCGCGGCCAAGGACGAGTTCAGGCACGTGATCGTCAATGACGATCTCGCCAGGGCAGCCGATCAGTTGACTGCGCTGGTCAGCGGGGGGCTCTCGCGCGATCCGGCTGCCCCAGAGGGGTCTGACCGCTAACCTCGATGGAGCTGCTCGAGCGCGTCGACACGCGTCCCTACGACTGAAAGCCCCAAGACCTTGATCTCTCCCCGCATCGACAAGCTGCTGGAACACGTCGACTCCGACTACGCCAGCGTGCTCGTGGCCGCCAAGCGCGCGCGCCAGATCAACTCCTATTACCACAACCTCGGCGAGGGGACGTTCGACGAGTTCCCGCCGCCAATGGTCGAGACGCGTTCCAAGAACTACCTGACGATCGCCCTGGAGGAAGTCGCGCAGGGCAAGATCAAGTACCACTACCGATAGCCGAACGCGCGTCGGCTCCAAGCAGACGGCCATGGCGCGGGTATTGATCGGCGTCAGCGGCGGCATCGCCGCCTACAAGGCCGTGCAGACCGCGCGGTTGCTGATCGGCGCCGGTCACGCCGTGCGCGTGATCCAGACGCCCAACAGCCGCCGGTTCGTCGGGCAGCCGACCTTCGCCGCGATCACCGGCGCGCCGGTGCTGTGCAGCGAGTTCGACGAGGACCCGCTGCGCGGCGGCTATCCGGGTGAGCCCGCGGGCGAGCGCGCGCCGATCACGCATCTGGCGCTCGTGCAGCGCGCGGAGCTGTACCTGATCGCTCCGGCCAGCGCCAACACGATCGCCAAGCTCGCCCACGGGCTGGCCGACAACCTCGTGACCACCGCGGCGCTCGCGGCCGGCGGTGAGGGCGGGATTCCGATCGTCGTCGCGCCCGCGATGAACGACCGCATGTACGCCCACCCGGCGACCCAGGACAACCTCGCGCGGTTGCGCGCGCGCGGGATCCGGACGGTCGGGCCCAACACGGGCGCGCTGGCCTCTCACGGCGAACACGGGGCCGGCCGGATGTCCGAGCCGGAGGAGCTCGTCGCCGCCTGCGAGCGGCTGCTGGCGCCGGCTGCGAGCCGCGACTGGGCCGGGGTCCGGGTGCTGGTCACCGCCGGCGGCACGCGTGAGCCGATCGACCCCGTTCGGTATATCGGTAACCGCTCGTCGGGGCGGATGGGACTGTCGCTGGCCGGGGCGGCCGCCCGCCGCGGCGCCGAGGTGACGGTCGTCGCCGCCAACCTCTCGTTGCCGGCGCCCGCCGGTGTCCGGGTCGTCGCCGTACAGACTGCGGCGGAGTTATTGGACGCGTGCGAGGCACGCTTCGACGCCGCCGACGTGCTGCTGATGGCGGCGGCGGTCGCCGACTTTCGCCCGCGCGCACCGGCGGCCGCCAAGATCAAGAAGACCGGGGGGGGTCCCCCGATCCTGGAGCTCGAGCCGACGACCGACGTGCTCGGCACGCTGTCGGCCCGCCGCCGCCCGAGCCAGGTGCTGGTCGGGTTCGCCGCCGAGACCGGCGACCACGCGCTTGACTACGGGCGGCAGAAACTGATCCGCAAGCGGCTCGACGCAATCGTCGTCAACGACGTGTCGCGACCCGGGATCGGGTTCGACAGCCTCGACAACGAGGTGATGATCGTGACCGCCGACGGGGGCGAACTGCGGCTAGAGCGGTCCAGCAAGGACGCGATCGCTGAGGGGATCCTCGCCCGTATCGACCTGCTGTTGTCCGACCGAGGGAGAGAGGACAGTGTCGCCCGAGCCGGCCCCAATCGCACCCCAGGAGTTTGACGCGTTCGCCGCGACGGCCCGAGCGCTGGCGGCGAACGTCAGCCAAGCCGTCGAGGTCAGGCCGCAGGTCCTCACCCACCTGATCGTCGCGCTGCTGGCCGAGGGCCACGTGCTCGTCGAGGACTACCCCGGCGTCGGCAAGACCGCGATGGCGCGGGCGCTGTCACGCTCGATCGACTGCCAGTTCGCGCGGATCCAGGGCACCGCCGACCTGCTGCCGGCCGACGTCGTCGGCACCAACGTCTATGACCAGCGGACCGGCCGCTTCGAGTTCCGCCCGGGACCCGTGTTCGCCAACATCGTGCTCGTCGACGAGATCAATCGTGCGTCGCCCAAGACCCAGTCGGGCCTGCTGGAGTGTATGCAGGAGCGCCGCGTCACCGTCGATGTGCACACGCACGAACTGGCGCGGCCGTTCCTCGTGCTGGCGACCCAGAACCCCGTCGAGTACGAAGGCACGTATCCGCTGCCAGAGGCGCAGCTGGACCGGTTCATGGTGCGGATCTCGCTCGGCTACCCGGAGCGCAACGCCGAGGCCGACATGCTGGCCGCCCATGAGGCGGGCGACCGTGTGCTGGCCCTGCAGCCGGTTGCGACCGCCGCCGAGGTGCTCGCCGCCCAGGACGCCGCCGGCCGCGTTCGCGCCACCGAGCCGTTGCGCGACTACATCGTGCGCCTGCTGTGGCACACGCGTGAGGATCCTCGCGTCGACCTGGGCGCCAGTCCTCGGGCCGGGCTGATGCTGCTGCGCGCGGCGAAGGCGCACGCGATGATGGCCGGCCGTGACCACGCACTGCCCGACGACGTGCAGGCGCTGGCCGAACCGGTCCTGGCGCATCGGCTGATGCTGTCGCCTGAGACCCCGCGCTCGGGCGCGCGGGACGTGATCGTCGACGCACTCGGAGCGGTCCGGGCGCTGTGAGCCTCCGACCGGCGTCGTGAGCCCGGCCCGAGACCGCGCGCAGCGGCTGCCGCGATGGGCCCGCCGGCGCCCCGGCACGTCGGTCTCGGCCGGGCGCTCGGTCTCGGTCGCCGCATGCGGCTGTGGCCTGCTGGTGCTGGCGCTCGCGTTCGACGCGAAGCCGCTGTTCGTCCCCGCGATCGCGTTGATCGCGATCGGCGCGCTGGCGCCCGCCTGGGTGTGGTGCGCCGTCCGCGGCGCCTCGGCGACGCGTGTCCTGGCCGCCCATCGGGTCGTCGAGGATCAGCCGCTGCAGGCCAAGATCGAGATCCACCGCAGCCTGCTCGGACTGCCGGGCGCCGAGGTGATCGACCCGGTGACCGAATCACGATTCGCGTTGTCGGGACCGCTCTCGCCGATCCGGGGAGGGCGTCGAGCCTCCGTCGATGTCGTCGCCCGCTTCCCGCGTCGCGGCGAGCACCTGCTGCCCGAGCCAACGCTTGAGGTCTCCGACCCGCTCGAGCTGGCGCGCGTGATCGCCGCCAACCTCGGTGCCCCGCAGCGGATCCTGGTGCTGCCGCGGGTCGAGCCGGTCAGGTGGCGCAGCGGCGAGCGCGCGTTGCGGTTCGACGGCATCGACGGGAACCAGGCATCCGAGATGATGGCCGCGGTCGACCTCGATGGCCTGCGGCCCTATCGGGTCGGGACCCCGGCGAGCCGGATCCACTGGCCGGCGCTGGCCCGCGGAGCCGGCCTGATCGAGCGGCGGCTCCGCGTCGACGGCGACAACCGGCCACTGGTCGTGCTCGACTCGCGGCTGGCGGGCGCATCGGAGGAGCTGCTCGACGCCGCTGTGCGCGCGGCGGCGTCCCTGGCGCTGGACCTCGGCCGGGCCGGCGGCTGCGGGTTGCTGCTGCCGGGCGATCAGCGCCCGACGGCAATCGACCCGGAGCTCAACCGCTGGCCGGTGGCCTACCGGCGGCTGGCGCTCGTGACGCCGCGGGCGGGCAGTGGCAAACCGGTGCTCACGGGCGCGCGCGGGCGCTCAGGCCCGCTGATCTACGTGACCCCAACCCCGTCGGACCGACTCGCCGCGGCGCTGACGTCGACGGCGTCCGGCAGCGCGGTGCTGGTCGTGCCCGTTGCCGAACTCGTGCAGGGCCGTCCGCGCGGCGTCCGTGGTCGAATGCGGCCGGCGCTCGAGGTCTGCGGCTGCCGCGGGTTCGCGCTCGGGGTCGGCTCCGAACGCGAACGGCCGACGGCCAGGGCGGCGTCGTGAGCTCGGCCTCCGCCCCGGTCGCGCGACGCCCGGCCGAGCATGCGGGTCGGCGCGTCGCGGCGCGCGCCGATCTCCAGGCACGTCCGTGGATCCGGCTGGCCGGCTTCGCGGCCCTGTCGCTCTACGGGATCGAGCGGTGGTCGCAATTGCTGCTCGTGCCGCCGAGCGTGCGACTGATCGGCCTGGCGGCGCTCGCGATCGGGCTCGCCGGCGGGATGCCACCGCTGCGACGCCTGCTGGCGCCGCTGCCGCGGTACGCGTCGCGGTCGATCGCCGCCCTGGTCAGCGTCGGCGTGGTGCTGGCGGCGTTCCCGATCGCGGGCCTGCGCTGGCACCTCGTCTGGTATCTGAAGATCGCGGTCACGACCCGGCAGATCGGCGACGGCCTGAGCGGGCTGGGGAACATCCTCGTGCCCTACGACGGGTTCGACCATCACGTCACGCTCGCGGTGATGCTCGGCGCGGCGGTCCTGCTGCTGGATGCCGGCGCCGTGCTGGCCTTCGCGCCACGCCGGATCTCCGATGCCAGACGAGCGACCGCGGCGTTGCCGCTGATCGCGCTCGCGGTCGTGCCCTCGACGCTCGTGCATCCGCACACGCCGTCGCTGGACGGACTGCTGCTGTTCCTGCTGGTCGCCTTCTTTGTCTGGGGCGAGCGCCTGCGCTTTGACGGTGGTGGCACGGCACTGGCGCTGCTGGCGACGGCGGGGCTCGCCGGGGCGGTGGTGGCGCCGGTGATCAGCGGCGGCAAGCCGTGGTTCGACTACCAGAAGTGGAGCGGCGCGACGAGCACCCGGCACCTCGCGGCATTTGCCTGGAATCAGACCTACGGTCCGCTGCGCTGGCCGCAGAAGGGCAGCGAGGTGCTGAGCGTCCGCGCCAAGACGGGTCACTACTGGAAGGCCGAGAACCTCGACGATTTCGACGGGACGGCGTGGGTGCAGGGGCCGCCGACGCTGCTGGCCGGCGTCGGCGTCGGCGTCGGCGCCGGCGCCGACGCGGCCGGTGGCGAGGTGATCTCCGCCGCTGTGCTGCCGGCGCCGTCGCCCAGCGCGGTCCGCAGGTACTCCGAGACCATTCGGGTGACGATCCAGGGGATGCAGACGATCGACGTGTTCGGCGCCGGGCAGTGGACGCTTGAGTCACGGATCCCGGGCGGCAGCCACCGGGTCCTGGGCACCGGAACGATCGCCGCCGATCGGGTGCTCGGGCCGGGCGTCACCTACCAGGCGCGGGTCTACACGCCGACGCCGTCCGATCCCCAGCTCAGCGCCGCGGCGGCGCTGCCGTATCCGTGGCAGGCGCTGCGCGGCTATCTGACGGTGTCGATCCCGACCCGCGGCGGCGAGGGGTTCCCGGTCCAGTTCGCGCCCTTCCACGGGACCCCGGATCGGCCTGTGCTCGCTGCCGATCGAGGGCCCGTGGCGATCCAGTACGTTCGGCAATCGCCGTATGGCAGGGCATATGCGCTGGCGCAGCGGCTCGCGTCAGAGTCGCCCAACGAGAACGAGTTGCAGTTCGTCCGCAATGTGATGGCCTACCTGAGCACCGGCGACGGCTTTCGCTACGACCAGTCGCCGGCGCCCGCCCAGTATCCGCTCGAGTCGTTCCTGTTCAAGACCAGGCTTGGCTACTGCCAACAGTTCTCGGGAGCGATGGCGCTGCTGCTGCGGATGGGTGGCGTCCCGGCACGGGTCGCGACCGGCTTCACGACCGGCCGCCATGACAGCGCCGCCGGCACCTGGCAGGTCGCCGACACCGACGCTCATGCCTGGGACGAGGTCTGGTTCCCGACCTACGGCTGGGTCACGTTTGACCCGACGCCGGTCAGCGCTCCGGCCCGCGGCGGCTTGACGGCGTCGGGCGCCCCCAGCCGCCTGATCCCGAATGCGCCCGGCAAGAGCGCCGGCACCCCGCGTCCGCTGACGAGCCAGTCCGGCGCCGCGCGCGGCGCCGGTCACGGCCGACACCACGGCGCGACCGGGCCGAGCGACTGGCTGCTGGCCGGCGGCGCGGCGGCGCTGCTCGCGCTCTGCCTGTTGGGTCGGGCGGCCTGGGTGCTGACCCGTCCGGTCGGCTCGACCGAGCAGCTGATCGCCGAGCTCGAGCGCGCACTGGAGCACACCGGGCGCCCGCTGCACGACGGGGTCACGCTGGCGGCGCTCGAGGACCGCTACCGGTTCACGCCCGAGGTCGCCGGCTATATGCGGGCGCTGCGGCTGTCTCGCTACGGCGGCCGGGCGACCGCCCCCGATCGCGTCCAGCGCCGCGCGCTGCGGCGCGAACTGGGCCTCGGACTCGGCCCGCTGGGGCGCCTGCGGGCGCTGCGGGCGCTGCCGCCGCGGCTGCGCGGCGGCCACCTGTAGCAGCCGCCACCGAGACCGCGGCGGGCCGGCCGCGCCCGCGCTGGTCTCGTGTGGTCGACATTTCGCTCACCCCTCGATACAAATCGAGCGCGCCGGGGCACCGGCGCATTCGGCGCGCCGGCGCACCGGCGCATTCGGCGCGCCGGAGACTGCCGCCACCGGCGCGCCTACACTCGAAGATGACGCACATGGACGACGTGTACGACCTGTATCAGCGCGGTACCGAACTGCTGGAAGCCGGCCATCATCACGCCGCGGTCGTGCCGCTCGGCCGGGCCGCGGAGCTCGCGCCAGACAAGGCGTCGGTCCGCGAGGCGCTCGGGCGGGCGCTGTTTCACAGCCAGCGCTACGAGCGCGCCGCGACCGAGTTCCAAGCGGTCGTCGACCGCGCCCCGACCAACGACTTCGCGCTGTTCTGCCTGGGCCGTTGCCTGCAGCTGCTGGGTCGTCACGCCGACGCGCGAAAGCCGCTCACGCTGGCGGCCTGCCTGCAGCCTGACCGCCGCGACTACCGGGTCTACCGCGACCGCGCCCGGGCTGCGGCAGCCCGCACCGGCGACGCCTGAACGGCCCTGTCCAGGGCTCGACCGCCGCTTCAGAGTTAGCGTCCGGATCCCGCCTTGCACGGCCGCCTGACGACGTCGGTATCGGCAGGTGCGGTGCTACCCTGAGCTGACAGCTTTCCGGCCGGGCGTGGTGGGTGGGCCCGGCATTAGTACCGAAAGTGGGCGCTCGCCCGCTTTTTTTAATGACATATGACGGAGGAGATCGTGAGTGCACTGCAGACCGAAATCGAAGCCAGATTGTCCGGCCTCGAGCCTGAGGTCGAACTGCTGCTCGCGGAAGTGCGAGGCTCGATTCTCCGCATCTTCATCGACCACCCGGGTGGCGTGACGCTGGCACTCTGCGAGCAGGTGACCCATCACCTCAACGACTACCGCGAGCGCTACTCGCTGGAGGTTTCCTCGCCCGGTCGGGATCGCCCGCTGACCAAGCCCCAGCACTACAGCCGCTTTCTGGGTCGGCGCGCAAAGGTGCGCTTGCGCAACGCGGCGGATGGACGTGCCGGCGCGACGGCGGGACACAAGCAGCTGACCGGGGAGCTGGTGGGCGCGAGCGACGCAGACGTCACGCTCGCCGCCGCGGACGGACTCGTCACGATCCCCTACGAGCAGATCGCCCGCTCCAACCTCATACCTGGAGACTGAGCAAGCAATGAGCAAAGAGATCGTTGAGGCCGTCCGTGGCCTCGCAGCCGAGAAGAACATCTCGCACGAGAAGCTGATGGAGGCGCTCGAGGACGCGCTGCTGTCGGCCTACAAGAAGACGCCCGGCTCGGCTCCGTACGCGAAGGTCCAGATGGACCGCGAGTCCGGCGACTTCATCGTCTGGGAACTCAAGATCCCACCGGAGCTCGAGGAGCAGCTGCTGATCGCGGCCACCGACGAACAGCCGACGGTCGACCCCGAGACCGGCGAGATGCGCGACGCGCCCGAGCCCGAGATCGACATGGAGAAGCTCAAGGAGTACGAGGATCAGATCGAGGTCGAGGACGTCACCCCTGATGACTTCGGCCGGATCGCGGCGCAGACCGCCAAGCAGGTGATCCTGCAGCGAATCCGTGAGGCCGAGCGCGACATGATGTTCGAGGAGTTCCGCGATCGCGTTGGCGAGCTGATCACCGGGATCGTGCAGCAATCCGACTCGCGCTACACGCTGGTGCAGTTGCGTGACCGAGTCGAGGCGCTGCTGCCCAAGTCAGAGCAGGTCGACGGCGAGCGCTACGACCACTCGCAGCGGATCAAGGCCGTCATCAAGGACGTATCGAATTCGACCAAGGGGCCGAGCATCATCGTCAGTCGTCGGGATCCGGAGCTGATCAAGTCCCTGTTCGAGCTCGAGGTGCCCGAGATCGCCGACGGCCTGGTCGAGATCACCGGCGTCGCGCGCGAGCCCGGCTACCGGTCGAAGATCGCCGTCGTCTCGCACGTCGACGGGGTCGACCCGGTCGGCGCCTGCGTGGGGCCGCGCGGCTCCCGGGTGCGGATGGTCGTCTCCGAGCTGCGCGGCGAGAAGATCGACATCATCCCCTACAACGAGGAGCCCGCCCGGTTTGTGGCGAAGGCGCTGTCGCCGGCCCGCGTGCGTGAGGTGCTGGTCGACGATGCCGGCAAGCAGGCGACGGTGATCGTCCCCGATGACCAGCTGTCGCTGGCGATCGGGCGTGAGGGCCAGAACGCGCGGCTGGCGGCGAGGCTGACCGGCTGGCGGATCGACATCCGCTCCGAGACCGAGTTCGCCCAGGAGGAGGAGGAGCAGGGGATCGACGAGACCGAGGCGCAGGGCCGCTGCGCGGCGATCCTCTCCAACGGCCGCCGCTGCCCCAACGCGGCGCTGCCGGGCTCGCGCTACTGCGGCATCGAGGCCCACCAGGCGCTCGCCCATCAAGACACCGACCAGGCGGCGTAAAGCGGCCTCCTAGACTGGATTGCCTGTGAACAAGCGAGTGCACGAGATCGCCAAGGAGCGCGGGATCCCCACCAAGGAGGTCCTCGCGAAGCTGAAGGCCGCGGGCGTCGAGGTCACCGCAGCCTCGTCCTCGGTCGACGAACAGCTGGCGGGACGAGTGCTGTCCAACGGGGGCGGCAACGGCGGCGGCAGCGCGCCGCAGACGCGGACCGCGGCGCCGACCACGCTGCGGCGCGTCCGGATCGATTCCGGCTCCGGCGGCCCGTCACCACGGCCGCAGGCACCGCGGGCGCAGACGCCGTCGGCGCGCGCGGAGACTCCGTCGGCACCGCCGACCGGGCCTGCTCCGGGAGACGCCAGTCGCCCCGGGGCCTCGCGCCGTGCGGTGCCCGTCGACCCACGCCGGGCCGCTGAGCAGGCGGCCGGCAAGGCAGGCGGCGGCAGGCTCTCGGTGCAGGCACAGAAGCAACAGGCGGCGGCGGCGGCCCGGGCCGCCGCGGCCGAGCGCGCCGCCGCGCAGCAGGCCGCCGAGGAGCGCGCCGCCGCCGAACGAGCAGCGGCCGACCGGGCTGCCGCCGAGGCCGCGGCCCAGGCCGAGGCCGCCGAGCGCCAAAAGGCTGCGGCCGCGAACACCGCCCGGCAGAGCGAGTCCGCCGCGGCGACGCCCGAAGCGGAGTCGTCGGCCGCTGCCGACGCCGCCGCTGGCTCGACGCAGGGCGACCAGTCTCGGCGCCCGACCCGTGACTCGCTGCAGGGCGAGCGTGCCCCCGGCAACGCCGGCGGCCGCCGCCGGGTCGTGATCGACTCCCAGGCGTCACGCCGTGCCGGTGGTCCCGGCGGTGGACCATCCAGCCAGCCGCCGCGTCGCCAACGCCGCGGCCGGCGACGCCGCGGCGTCTACGACGAAGAGGCCGAATCGCGTCCCGCGCGTCCGCTGAACGAGAACCCGGCGTCGGTTGCGATCAACTCGGGTTCGACCGTCAAGGACGTCGCCGAGTACCTCAACGTCTCGACCTCGGAGATCATCAAGAAGCTGATGGCGCTGGGCGAGATGCGGACGCTCACCCAGACGCTGACCGACGACACGATCGAGCTGCTGGCGGTCGAGCTCGGCAAGGAGGTCGAGATCGTCCACGCCGAGGACGAGGAGGTCTCCGAGCCCGTCTTCGACGACGCCGACGAGGATCTCGTCGTGCGCGCGCCGGTGGTCACGATCATGGGCCACGTCGACCACGGCAAGACGTCGCTGCTGGACGCGATCCGCGAGACGCAGGTGGCGGCCGGCGAAGCCGGCGGGATCACCCAGCACATCGGCGCCTACCAGGTCGCCCACGACGGCCACACGGTCACGTTCCTGGACACCCCGGGCCACGAGGCGTTCACGGCGATGCGCGCCCGCGGCGCGAAGGTGACCGATCTTGCGGTGATCGTGGTCGCGGCCGACGATGGCGTCAAGCCACAGACCCAGGAGGCCGTCGACCACGCCAAGGAGGCCGGCGTGGCGGTGCTGGTCGCCGTCAACAAGATCGACAAGGAGGGCGCGCAGCCCGACCGCGTGCGCACCGAGATGACCCAGCTCGGACTGCAGCCGGTCGAGTGGGGCGGCGATACCGAGTTCGTCAACGTCTCGGCCAAGACGCGTGAAGGACTCGACGATCTGCTCGAGACGATCATCATCATGTCCGAGGTCGAGGACCTCAAAGCCAACCCCGACGCGCCCGCGTCCGGCACGGTGATCGAGTCCAAGCTCGACCCGGGCCGCGGGCCGGTCGTGACGATTCTCGTCAGCCGGGGCACGCTCGAGGTCGGCGACGCGCTCGTCGCAGGTGCGGCCTGGGGCCGCGTGCGCGCAATGCACGACCACCTCGGCAATCGGGTCTCGGCGGCGCTGCCGGGCCAGCCGGTCGAGGTGCTGGGCTTCGATGGCGTCCCGGAGGCCGGCGAGCACGTCCGCGCGGTCGAGCACGAGCGCCGCGCCCGTCAGCTGGCGGCCGAGCGGGCCACCCGCCTGAAGGCCGAGTCGCTGGCGCGCGTGCGCAGCGGCAAGGCCACGGTCACGCTCGACAACATCTTCGGCTCGGACCTGCAGGAGCTCAATCTGCTGGTCAAGGCCGACGTCGCCGGCTCGCTGGAGGCGATCGAGGACGAGATCGCCAAGCTGCCGCAGGACGAGGTGTCGGTCAACGTGATCCGGCGCGCGGTCGGCGGCGTGACCGAGTCCGACGTGATGCTGGCGGCCGCCTCGCAGGCGATCATCCTGGCGTTCAACGTCCGCCCGGTCGGGGACGCCCGCGCCGTCGCCGACCGAGAGGGCGTCGAGATCCGCCATTACTCGGTGATCTACCGGGCGATCGACGAGTTGCGCCTGGCGATGCAGGGGATGCTGAAGCCCGAGGAGGTCGAGGAGGCGCTCGGCTCAGCCGAGGTGCGTCAGATCTTCCGCGCCTCGCGGGTCGGCACGATCGCCGGCTCCTACGTCACCGACGGAACGATCACGCGCGGGTCCAAGGTCCGGCTGGTGCGCGACGGCACGGTCATCTGGGATGGTGAGATCCAGAGCCTGCGGCGCTTCAACGAGGATGTCCGTGAGGTCGCGACCAGCTTCGAGTGCGGCATCGTGCTGCGTGACTACGCCGACGTCAAGGAAGGCGACGTGCTCGAGACGTACACGACCCGCCAGGTCGAGCGCGAGCTCGCCTGACCGATCCGCCGCCACCACGCGTGATGTCGAGCGACGGCTTCGTCGCGGTGCTCGTGATCGATCTCCATTTCCCGGACGCCCGCTCGCTGAAGGCAAAGCGCAAGGAGCTGTCGTCGATCAAAGCGCAGCTGCAGACGCGGATGCACGTTGCCGTGTCCGAGACCGCCCACCAGGACCTCTGGCAACGCGCGACGCTGACCGCGGCGCTGACCGGCAGCAGCCTGCACCAGCTCGACGCCGCAGCCGACGAAGTCGAGCGGTGGGTGCTGGCGCGGTGTCCCGACGGTGCCAGCGTGCAACGGCTCGTCGCCTCGGTGGAGGATCTGCGCGGATGAGCTCGACACCGCGCCGCGCGGGCGGAGGTAGGATGCGGACAGGACGGATGCGTCGTGTCGACGAGGCCATGCGGGCGGTGCTCTCAGACGCGATCGCGACAGGCCTGAAGGACCCCCGAGTAGGTTTCGTGACCGTGACCGGCGTCAAGACCAGCCCTGACCTCCGCCATGCTCAAGTGTATGTAAGCGTGCTCGGCTCAGAGCTCGAGCGCGCCGACTCGCTGCACGGCCTGCGCTCCGCCCACGGCTACCTGCAACGCCGCCTGGCCGACGAGCTGACCCTCAAGCACACGCCGTCGCTGAGCTTTCACTACGACGACTCGGTCGATCACGGGATGCGCATCAGCGCGCTGGTCAACGAGCTCGGCAGCTCTGGTGATGCGTCCAATCCGCAAGGGGATGGACCGGCCGCGCCGAACGACGGTGGCGATGATCGATCTGGAGACGATCCACGAGATGACAGCGATGACCGATAGCGGCGTACGCACCGCGCCGGTCCAGGCACGGACCGCGGACGGCTACGAGCAGATGCTGGCGGAGCTGCGCTCGGCACGGCGCCCGATCGTCGTCACCCACGAGAACCCCGACGGCGACGCGCTCGGCTCGCTGATCGCGATGCAGGGGATTCTCTCAGCGATCGGGAAAGACTGCGACATGTACATCGACGAGCGCGACCTGCCGCTGCCGCAGGAGTACGCGTTCTTCCCGCTGGAGAACCTGATCTCCGAGCCGCCCGCCGACTTCCGCCAGCGAACGATCGTGTTCCTGGATTGCGGCAACCTCGCGCGCAACCCGGCGCTCCAGTTCGGCGCACCCGGCGTTCACATCCTCAACATCGACCACCACCATGACAACACCCAATTCGGCACCGCCAACCTCGTGGACGACACGGCCTCCTGTACCGCTGAGATCGTCTGGGGGCTGATGCACTCGCTCGACGTCACCCCGACGCGAACCGTCGCCGACGCGCTGTACGTGGGATTGATCACCGATACCGGCCGCTTCATGTACGAGAACACCGGACGTCGTGCGCATCTGATGGCCGCCGACCTGATCGACGCGGGGGTCAACGTCAACGACCTCTACCGTCGCGTCTACGAGGACGTCCCGTACGGCAAGCTGGCGCTGCTGGCGCGCGGTCTGTCCAACGTCGAGCGCTACGACGACGGGCGGCTGACGATGAGCGCGCTGACGGTCTCCGATTTCAACGACTCCCACGCCGAGGAGAGCTACTCCGAGGGGCTGATCGACCACCTCCGGGCGGTCGAAGGGACCGAGGTCGCGGCGCTCGTGCGAGACCGGATCGGCAACGGATCCGGGGGCGAGCGCAAGGTCTCGCTGCGATCGGCCTCCGGGCGAATCGACGTATCGGCGATCGCCCGGGCCCAGGGAGGCGGTGGCCACCGGCAGGCCGCGGGCTTCTCGACGGCCCTGTCGCACGACGAGCTGGTCGACTTCCTGCGTGAGCAGCTCGCGGCCCAGGAACGCGCCGCGACGGCCCACGCGTAGGCTCGGGCCGGCGGCCCTCCCGATCGCCATGGCCGCCGACAGCGCGCCAGACGCCGCCAGCGCCGCGTTGCCCTCGTCCCTGGCCACCGGTGACTACGTGCTCGCCTGCGACAAGCCCGCCGGCGTCACCTCCCACGATGTCGTCGCCTCGATCCGGCGGGCGCTGCCGCGCAAGACCAAGGTCGGCCATGCCGGGACGTTGGACCCGTTCGCGACCGGCCTGCTGCTCGTGCTCGTCGGCCGCGCCACCCGCGCACAGCAGTTCCTGATGGCGCTCCCCAAGACCTACGAGGCGGTCGCGCGGTTCGGCGCGGTGTCGGACACGGGCGATCCCGAGGGCGAGATCGTCGTCACCGGCAGACTGCCGGACGGGGAGCTGACGCTGCCGACCGGCGCGATCATGCAGCGCCCGCCGCAGTACTCGGCGGTCAAGGTCGGCGGCCGGCGCGCGTATGCGATCGCCCGGGCGGGGGGGACGGTGGAGCTGGAGCCCCGGCAGATCCACGTGTATCGCTTCGAGCAGCTCGCCGATCACGGCGACCGGCGCACGTTTGCGATCGAGTGCTCGTCGGGGACCTATGTGCGGACCTTGATCGCAGAACTGGGCGACGCCTACTGCGAGCAGCTGCGCCGGACCCGGATCGGTCGCTTCGACGTCGCCGACTGCAATCCGCAGCGACCGATCCCGCTGACGCAGGCGCTCTCGTTCCTGCCGGCCGTGGCGCTCGACGCCGACCAGGGGCGCCGGGCCGCGCATGGGCAGACACTGGCGCTGGACGAGCTGCCGGCGCTTGACCGGACGGTTGACCTCGATCTGGTCAGGCTCCTGGATCCCGATGGGCTGGTCGGGCTGGCAGCCCCCGACAGCTCCGGCGAGACGCTGCGAATCGTGGTCGGCCTGCGCGGCTGAGCCGTCCCGGGATGCCCCTGGCCGCCCTGCGTCCGGCCCCTCAATACCCTACGGCGCGATGGAGGTCACGCTGCTCGCCGACACCACCCCGCATCCCCGCACGCTCGCGGTCGGCGAGTTCGACGGCGTGCACCTCGGCCACCGGGCGGTGATCGACGGTTCGGACACGGTGCTCACGTTCGAGCCCCACCCGCTCGCCGTGACCCATCCCGAGCGAGCTCCGAAGCTCCTGACCAGCCTCGACGTCAAGGCCGAGCTGGTGGCGGGCCTCGGGGTCTCCGAGCTGGTGGTGATCCCGTTTGACGACCGCTTCGCGCTGCAGACACCGCAGGACTTCATCGACCGCGTGCTCGTCGACGCGCTGCAGGCACAGCGGGTCTCGGTCGGGCAGAACTTCCGCTTCGGCCATGGCGCCAGCGGCCGTTGTGACCTGCTGGCAGCCGACCCGCGCTTCCAGACACGGGTCGTGAAGCTCGTGGAAGCCGAGGGCGAGATCGTCTCCTCGAGCCATATCCGCGCGCTGGTGGCGGCCGGCGAGGTCGAGCGGGCGGGACGCTTCCTGGGCGCGCCCTTTCAGCTGCGGGGCACCGTCGTGCGCGGGGACCAGCGCGGCCGCACGCTCGGCTTTCCGACGGCCAACATCGTCCCCGACGCGCGGCTCGTCTGCCCGGGCTTCGGGATCTACGCAGCGCTCGCCGACGGCGCCCCCGCGGCGATCTCGATCGGCGTACGACCGACCTTCGGCGAGGACCTCGGAGTGCTCGTCGAGGCGTACCTGATCGACGCCGACGTCGACCTCTACGGCCGAACGCTGCGGCTCGACTTTCTGGCGCGGCTGCGCGGCGAGCGGCGCTTTGACTCCGTCGAAGAGCTGATCGAGCAGATGCAGCTCGACATCGTCCAGGCGAGGGCAATCTGCGCCCGCTGACGAGGCCGTCGGCGCCGAGTGACGGCACCATTCGCGGCTCGCGAGCTGCTAGCCTCACCGGCCGCATGCCACTGACCCAGGAACGCAAGCAGGAGCTGATCACCCAGTTCGGCAAGGGGACCGAGGACACCGGCCGCACCGAGGTCCAAGTCGCGCTGCTGACCGAGCGGATCAACGAGCTCACCGACCATCTGCGCAGTCACCGCAACGACCACCACTCCCGTCGTGGTCTGCTGATGCTGGTCGGCCGTCGCCGTCGCTTCCTGAACTACCTGCAGCGCACCGATCTGGAGCGCTACCGCTCGCTGATCGGCGAACTCGGCCTGCGGCGATGATCCGGGCCGGGGACCCGGTCCCCGATTTCACGCTCAAGCGCGGGGACGGCTCGGACTTCACCCCGGCCGACTTGGAGGGCCAGACCACCGTGCTGGTCTTCTATCCGTTCGCGTTCAGCCCGGTCTGCACCGATCAGCTGAACCTCTACGAGGAAGTCCTGGACGATTTCAAGGCGCAGGGCGCGACCCTCTACGGGGTCTCGTGCGACGCCGGCTGGTCGCAGACCGCGTTCGTGGAGAAGCTCGGCGTGACGATCGATCAGCTGTCGGACTTCGAGCCCAAGGGCGAGGTCAGCCGCGCGTTCGGCGTCTATCACCCCGGTGGCTTCCCGCAACGGGCCCTGGTGATCGTCGGTCCCGACAAGCTCGTTCGCTGGAGCTACCAGGCCGACTCGCCCGGCGACCTGCCCGGCGCGAACCTGATCTTCGACGCGCTGGCGGCGTAAACCGTCCTCGCGCCCGGGCGCGCGGCGATGAGCGACCTCGGGTCGGCCCCGATCCCGGGGGTGTCGGACCAGGACCACGTCCGCGGACCGAACGACGGCCGTACGCTGATCGTCTACGCCGACTTCGAGTGCCCGTTCTGCGCGGCCCTGGAGATCCGGCTGCGGACGCTGCGAGAGGACCGGATCGTGTTCCGCCATTTCCCGGTCCGCTCCAGCCATCCGCGCGCGTGGCCGGCCGCCTGCGCGGCAGAGGCCGCGGGCCTGCAGGGGCGCTTCTGGGAGATGCACGACGAGCTGTTCGCCGATCCGGCGCGGCTTGAGGACCCCCACCTATGGGACCGGGCGCGGCGGCTCGGGCTGGAGCTCGAGCGGTTCGATCGCGATCGCCGGGCGGGTGCGGCCCGCGACCGCGTCAAGCGTGACTTCCGCTCCGGCGTGCGCGGCGGGGTGGTGACGACGCCGACGATCTTCGAGCTCGCCGAGGACGGCGCCGTCGTCCAGCTCGGCCGCGAGCAGTTCGGCCCGGCGCGCGGCCCTGAATGGACCTCGGAGCGCTAGCGGGGACCAAGCGGCGACCCGGGGCGGGGACCAAGGCCGGCGCCCGGTCGGACGCCGACTCCGTCAGCAGGGACGGTGCGCGGCCGGAACCGAGGCGGCCGCCGCCGCGGCCGCGGCCGTGCAGGTCATCGCCTGCTCGAAGTCTTCGGCTGTCGGCGGCCGACCGCGAAGCTTCGGGCCGCTGCCCTTGGTGCTGATCGCCGAACACATCAGGTCAAGCTGGCGCGCGGTGACCTCCTCACCGAGGTGCTGGAACTGACGAGCTGACTCGCAGACGCCCTTGATCATGATCACGACGTCGATCGCCGAGATGTCGTCGCGGACCGCGCCGGCGGCCTGCGCGCGGGCCACGAGCCGGTCGAGCACGGTCAGCA
>Ga0302325_10001057_pt1 | contig 72355 bp, 63 predicted proteins | sample Palsa_T0_2_FD_201948 | JGI IMG/M metagenome (GOLD analysis project Ga0302325, IMG submission 201948) | Peat permafrost microbial communities from Stordalen Mire near Abisko, Sweden - Palsa_T0_2 | ecosystem: Environmental > Terrestrial > Soil > Palsa > Peat permafrost | place: Sweden: Abisko...
GCGACGAGTGCCTGATCGAGCCCGAGGCCTATGTGTCGGCAGGAGTGAAGGTATATCCGTTCAAAACCATCGAGGCCGGCGCGGTGGTCAATACCAGCGTGATCTGGGAGTCGCGCGGCCAGCGGACCCTCTTCGGGCCGCGCGGCGTCTCCGGGCTGATTAACGTGGAGATCACGCCCGAGCTGTGCGTTCGGCTGGCCAGCGCGTACGCCACCACGCTGAAGAAGGGCGCCGTGGTCACCACGTCCCGTGACGTGTCCCGCGCCGCGCGCGCGCTCAAGCGGGCCATCCACAGCGCGCTCAATGCGAGCGCGATCAACGTGGTCGACCTGGAGGCGCAGCCGCTGCCCGTGGCCAGGTTCGAGACCGCGCGGGGCGAGGCGAGCGGTGGCATCGCGCTGCGCACCACGCCGGGCAATCCGCAGTCCATCGACATCATTTTCCTTGACGAGGCCGGCGCCGACGTGTCGCAGGCCGACCGGCGCAAGATCGAGCGGGTGGTCTCCCGGCAGGAGTACCGGCGGGCCTTCCCCGGCGAGATCGCCGAGCTGATCTACCCGGCCAGGGTGCGCGAGTCCTACGCCTACGAGCTGCTCCGCTGCGTTGACCTGGCCGGGGTGAGCGAGGCGGGGATGAAGGTCGTGGTGGACTGCGCGGGCGGCACGGTCTCGCTGATCCTGCCCGTGCTGCTCGGCCGCATCGGGGTGGAGGTGCTGACGCTCAACAACCGGCTGGACGAGACATCCCCGACCCAGTCGCTGGCGCAGACGCGGGCGGGCCTGCAGCGGCTCGCTGACCTCGTGGCCTCGTCGAGGGCCGACTTCGGCGTCCGGTTCGATCCCGTCGGCGAGCGGATCATGCTCGTTGAAGATAAGGGCGGGGTGATCAGCGATGACCGCGCGCTGCTCGTCGTGCTTGACCTGATCGCCTCGGAGCGCCGGGCCGGACGGGTGGTGCTGCCGGTCACCACGACCAGGGTCGCGGAGCGGGTCAGCGAGTTCCATCATGTCCATGTCGACTGGACGACCACGTCACCGCATGGCCTGGCCGCGGCCACCGCGGCCGACGACGTGATCCTCGCGGCGGACGGCAGGGGCGGTTTCGTCGTGCCGGAATTCACCCGCACCATCGACGGCATCGCCGCCTTCACCCGGCTGCTGGGTCTGGTGGCCCGCACCAAGCTGACGCTCAGCCAGATCGACGCCAGGATCCCGGCCGCCTACCTGCTCAAGCGCTCGCTGCCCACCCCGTGGGCGGCCAAGGGGAGCGTCATGCGCACGGTGGTGGAGGCCGCGGGCGACCGGACGGTCGATACCACCGACGGCGTGCGGGTGATCGAGCCGGACGGCAGCTGGATCCTGGCGCTGCCCGACCCGGCGGATGCCGTCACCCACCTGTGGGCGGAGGCCAAGGATGACGACGCGGCGCAGACCCTGCTCGACGAATGGGCGGCCGTGGTCGAGAGTGCTGGTCACTGAGCGCGCATGAGTGATCGCGAGCTGCCGAGTGCCGGCGCGAAGGCGCCGCGGCATGAGAGAATTCCTGTCATCGTCGGTGGCGGCGATCTGTCGGAGGTGCGGCCAGATGTGGCGGAGGCAGCGCGAGAATGCCCCGGTCGGTCCCGCGCGGGCCGAGGCATCCGCGCCGGGCACCGCGGGGGCCAGGCCCAGAAGCCCGGCGGACCGCCGGCCTGCGTGGCGGCACGGTACCTGGCGGCACGGTACTTGGCGGCACCGTACTTGGCGGCACCGTGCGTGGCGCATGGACCGGCGCGCCGCGGCGCAGGTAGCTTGGACAGCGCCACCGGAGTACCCAGGAGGCGGTGCCCAGGCCGACGTGCTTCCCGCTCCGGTCGCGTGGCCGACGGAGGGGAGGCCCGGCAAGGAGATGGCTAGCGTCTACTGCACCGGATGCGGCCGGGCGAATCCCTGGGGGGCTCGCTTCTGCTCGCATTGCGGTACCTCGCTCGCGCACGGCACGGGGGAGCGCGGCACCGAGACGACCTCGATAATCTCCCTCGTCGGCACGGAACTGCCGGAGGCCGAGTTCGGCGACGATCCGCTCGCCGACCAGGCGACGCTGGCGGCGCTGCCGCCCGGTACCGCGCTGCTCGTGGTGCGGCGCGGGCCGAACGCCGGGAGCAGGTTCCTGCTCGACAGCGATCTCACCACCGCCGGACGCCATCCGGAAAGCGACATCTTCCTGGACGACGTCACGGTCTCGCGGCGGCACGCGGAGTTCTACCGGCAGGGCGGCCGGTTCACGGTCCGCGACGTGGGCAGCCTCAACGGCACGTACGTCAATCGCGAGCGGATCGAGGAGACTGACCTGAGCGGCGGCGACGAGGTCCAGGTGGGCAAGTTCCGCCTGGTGTTCCTGCTGAGCCCGCGCTCCCCGGCAGGGCACGGCGGCGGGGGCGCCCAGGTCGGGGGATGAACGCTCAGCCTGCCCGGGCCTACCTCGGCATCGGCGAGGTGCTGGCCAAGCTCCGCCCGGACTTTCCTGACATCAGTGTCTCGAAGATCCGCTTCCTGGAGTCGGAGGGACTGATCGCGCCCGCGCGCTCACCGTCCGGGTACCGGAAGTTCGCGGTAGCCGACGTCGAGCGGCTGCGCTACATCCTGACCGCCCAGCGTGACCAGTACCTGCCGCTCCGGGTCATCAGGGAACGGCTGCCCGCCGGCCCGGACGATTCGGCGGACGGCACACGGGCCGCTGCCCTGGCTCCGGACGCGCCCGGGCGGGCGACTGCGCCGGTGGCGGGGGCGGGGGCGGCCGGGATGCAGCAGCCAGCCAGCCGCGGCGGCAGGCTGAGCCGGCGCGAGCTGCTCGACGCCGCCGGAATCGACGACGAGCAGCTGGCCGAGCTGGAGGACTTCGGGCTGCTGCGCCGCGAGGGCAGGCAATACGGCCAGCATGCCCTTGAGGTGGCGAGGACCGTGGCCGAGCTCGCGGCCTACGGCGTCCAGGCGCGGCATCTGCGGGCCGTGCGCGCCGCGGCGGAGCGCGAGACATCGCTGATCGAGCAGGTGATCGCGCCGACGCTCCGGCAGCGCAACCCGGCCGCCAGGGAGAGCGCCGCCGCGGCGGCGCGGCAGATCGCCGCGCTCTCACTGCGGCTGCACCGCGCGCTGATCGAGGCCGCGCTCACCGAAGCCGGGCTGGCGGGTCCTGGCCTGCCCGATCCGGCGGCGTCCTGGCCGGGGATGGCCAGGGATGTTGCCGCCAGGGACCTTGCCGCCAGGGACGCGGCGGCGAGGGATGCGCTGGCGAGGGACGCGGCGGCGGGAGAGGCTGCGGCGGGCGGCGGGCGGGCCGGCCGCGAGTTCGGCGGGGCGAGCGCGTGACGGACCGGAGCGTGCCGCGGCCGCCGGCGAATGGCGCGGCCGGCGGCCGCGCTGGCCGCCCGCGGCGCGGGTCCGGGACGATAGCCGGTGTACGTTGACAAAGAGAGCGCACCTGACCAAGGGTCCAGAAGTGAGGGAGCGCGTCAGGCGCACGCGAGGACGCCGGGCGCACGTGAGGACGGAGCCGCCGTGAGGCAGATGGAGGTCGTAGGCGTCCGGGTTGAGATGCCCACGAACAACCCCATCGTCCTGCTGAAGGAGAAGCAGGGGGAGAGGTACTTGCCGATCTGGATCGGCCCGATGGAGGCGACAGCAATCGCGTTCGCCCAGCAGGGCATGGTGCCGGCCCGGCCACTTACCCATGACCTGTTCCGTGACGTGCTGGAGGCGCTCGACGTGCAGCTGCGCAAGGTCAACATCACCGCGCTGCGGGACGGGATCTTCTTCGCTGACCTGATCTTCTCCAACGGCAAGGAAGTCAGCGCCCGGCCGTCCGACTCGATCGCCCTGGCGCTGCGGACCGGTGCCACGATCTTCGCGACCGACGAAATCCTCGACGAGGCTGGTGTCGCGATTCCGGATGAGCAGGAGGACGAGGTCGAGAAATTCCGTGAGTTCCTCGACACGATTACTCCCGAGGACTTCGGCAGCGCGACCTGAACGCGCCCAAGCGCGCCCAAGCGCGCCCAAGCGCGCCTGAGCGCGCCTGAGCGCGCCTGAGCGTGCTGCTGCCCGTGGGAGCCATGGTCTCGGCGTGGCTGCTGATCTGTCACGGTTGGTCAGTCTTAGCGCGACGCGCCGGGTGAGATCGTTGACGAGCTCACCGCGGCCGGCCTACCGTGCGAGACGTGTACCCAGGGAGTCTGCTCCCCGGCCGGAGGTGGGCGTGGCGGTAACCAAGGGTGATGGCCCGGCGCCGGGCGTTCGCGGCGCGGCTGCCCGGCGAGCGGAGGAGCAGGGCCTGCTCTTCGGCGAGGACCTCGGCCAGCGCCCTGAGGCCGCCCGTGAGGCAGGCGGCTACCGAGGCCCCACGGCGTGCGCGGCCGCCGGGATCACCTACCGGCAGCTCGACTACTGGGCGCGCACCGGCCTGGTGGAGCCGACCGTGCGCGCGGCCACCGGATCCGGGTCCCAGCGCCTCTACGGCTTTCGCGACATCCTCGTGCTCAAGGTCGTGAAGCGGCTGCTCGACACCGGCATCTCCCTGCAGCAGATCAGGGCGGCGGTGGAGTACCTGCGGGAGCAGGGCGCCAGCGACCTGGCCAGGGTCACGCTGATGAGTGACGGCGTCAGCGTCTACGAGTGCACGTCGGCCGACGAGGTCGTGGACCTGCTGCAGGGCGGCCAGGGCGTTTTCGGGATAGCGCTGGGCCGCGTCTGGCAGGAGGTCGAGGGCAGCCTCGCCGAGCTGCCCGTCGAGCTGGCGGCGACGGACGCGGAGCACGACGGCCTGGCCGGCCCGGAGTCCCGCAAGGCCGACGAGCTGTCCAGGCGCCGCGCCCGCAAGACCGGCTAGCAGCCCGCGGGATGCCTGCTGCCATCTCCGTCAGTGACATCCGGAAGTCCTACGGCGACCTGCGCGCCGTGGACGGCGTTTCCTTCGAGGTCACGCCCGGCGAGTTCTTCGGCATCCTGGGGCCGAACGGGGCTGGCAAGACGACCACGCTGGAGATCATCGAGGGCCTCCGTCAGGCCGATGCGGGCGAGGCGACCGTCCTCGGCATGCCGGCCTGGCCGCGCAACCGGGCGCTGCTGCCGCGGATCGGCGTGCAGCTGCAGGCGTCGGCGTTTTTCGAGCGGCTGACCGCCAGAGAGCAGCTCGGCACCTTTACCTCGCTCTACGGAGTCCCGGCCGGGCGGGTCGATGAGATGCTCCACGTGGTGGGCCTGACGGACAAGGCGGGCACCCGCACGGAGAAGCTGTCCGGCGGCCAGGCGCAGCGGCTGTCCATCGCCTGCGCCCTGGTGCACGGCCCCGACGTCGTGTTCCTGGACGAGCCGACCGGCGCGCTCGACCCGCAGGCCAGGCGGAACCTGTGGGACCTGCTGCGCGGTATCAGCGCCGAAGGGCGCACCGTGGTGCTCACCACCCACCACATGGACGAGGCTGAGATCCTCTGCGAGCGGGTGGCGATCATGGATCACGGCAAGATCCTGCGGATCGGGCCGCCTGCCGCGCTGATCAGGGCACTCGACTTCCCGACGCGGATCACCGTCGAGTCGGGGCCGCCCGCGGCCGAGGCGCGCGCCGCGATGCCAGGAGATGAGGTCACCGACGACGGGCTGTCGCTGGCTATCGTCACCCGTGATCCGGCCCGGGCACTTGGCTGGCTGGCGGATCGCGGCGCGCTGGCCGGCCTGCAGGTCCGCGGCGGCACCCTGGAGGACGTCTTCCTGCAGCTCACCGGGCGCGAGTACCGCGCATGAGAGCCCGCGCCTTCCGTAGCCTGTCCCGCGCGATGTTCCTGGGGTTCGTCCGCGATCGCGGGGCGATGATCTTCACGATCCTGATCCCGGTCATCTTCCTCGTGCTGCTCGGCTCGATCTACAAGAGCTCGGGAACGCCCCAGGTCACCGTCGTCGAGGTCGGCAAGGTCAGCCTGCTGGACCGGGCCGCCGGCCAGGGCCGGCTGAGCCAGATCCTGAAGATCACGAAATCGCGCAGCCTCAGCGCGGCGGTGAACGACGTGCGCCAGGGCGACGACGACGCCGTGATCCAGCAGCGCGGTGACACGCTCGTCGTGCGCTACTCCATTGCCGACCAGGTCACGGCCGGCGTGGTGAGTACCGTGTTCGCGTCGATCGTGCAGCAGGCCAACCAGCAGGCTGCCGGGCGGCCCGCCGCCTTCCGGCTGACCTCGCGGCAGGTCGAGGACAAGTCGCTGAAGCCGATCCAGTACCTGGCACCCGGCCTGCTCGGCTGGGCCATCGCCTCGGGAGCCACCTTCGGCGCCGCGATCACCCTGGTCAGCTGGCGGGAGAACAAGCTGCTCCGGCGGCTCAGGCTCGCCCCGGCCAGCGCCGCATCGGTGTTCGGCGCCAGGATCGCGGTCAGCATGCTCGTCGCGCTAGTCCAGCTCGCCGTGTTCCTCGCGCTCGCCACCACGCCGTACTTCGGACTGAAGCTCACCGCCTACTGGTGGATGGCCATCCCGATAGTGGCCAGCGGCACGATGGCGTTCCTGGCGATCGGGCTGCTGGTCGGCGCCGTCGCCAGGACCCAGCAGGCCGCGACCTCGATCGCGAACCTGATCATCCTCCCGATGGCGTTCCTCGGCGGCGCCTTCGTGCCGCTCAACTTCGCCCCGGCCTGGATCCAGGAGGTCTCCTACGCGCTGCCGTTGCGCTACCTCGTCCTCGGCATGCAGGACGTGATGGCGCGCGGCGACGGGCCTGCCGCGGCCCTGCCGGCCATCGGGCTGCTGCTCGGAATCGCCGCCGCGCTGATCCTCATCTCGGTCCGGGTATTCCGCTGGGATCAGATCTAGCCCGCGGAATCAGATCTGGCCGGTGCCGTTGGGATCAGCCGCGCTCCTCGGGTAGGCTGAGCTGCGCTGACGACACCACCCGGGAGAGACCCCGCGCTGGCGGGGCGCCGAAGGGGCAACCTCCCCGGAACCTCTCAGGCATCACGGACCGGGCGGGCCAGGCGTCTCTGGAGCCCGCGTGCGGCGGATGACCGTGCGGCGGATGACAGAGGGGGAGTCAGGCGGTCGCATGCGGCGGCTGCCCCGGCCGCCCCGCCAGGAGACGCCCCATGGATTTCGCGCAGCGGCACATCGGCCCGTCCGGGCCCGAGCAGGACCGGATGCTCGCCACCGTCGGCTACGGCTCGCTCGATGAGCTCGTCGGCGCCGCGCTGCCGGCCGGCATCGCCGCGCCCGGGCAGCTGCGGCTGCCGCCGCCGCTGAGCGAGGCCGAGGCCCTCGCCGAGCTGCGCCGCCTCGCGGCGCGGAACGAGGTCCTCACCTCGATGATCGGCCTCGGCTACTACGGCACCGTGACGCCAGCGGTGATCCGGCGCAACCTGCTGGAGAACCCCGCCTGGTACACCGCCTACACGCCGTACCAGCCGGAGATCTCCCAGGGCCGCCTGGAGGCGCTGCTCAATTTCCAGACGATGATCGAGGACCTGACCGCGCTGCCGCTGGCCGGGGCATCGATGCTGGACGAGGCGACCGCGGCGGCCGAGGCCATGACCCTGGCCAGGCGCGCGACCGGGCGCGGCAGCATCTTCCTGGCCGACGCCGACTGCCTTCCCCAGGTGCAGGCCGTGCTCGCGACCAGGGCCGAGCCGCTCGGCATCGAGCTGGTCACCGGCCGGCTGACGCCGGAACTCGTGGCCGCCCAGCCCGAGGGCGAGCTTTTCGGGGTGCTGCTGCAGTACCCGGGTGCCAGCGGCGAGATCCGCGACCTCCGCCCGGTCATCGGCGCTGCGCACGACCGGGGCGCCCTGGCCGCGGTCGCGGCGGATCTGCTCGCGCTGACCCTGATCACGCCGCCCGGCGAGCTCGGCGCGGACATCGCGGTCGGCACCACGCAGCGGTTCGGCGTGCCGATGGGCTTCGGCGGACCGCAGGCCGGCTACATCAGTGTCCGCGACGCGCTGAAGCGCCAGCTGCCGGGACGGCTGGTCGGGGTCTCCGTTGACGCCGACGGCCATCCGGCCTACCGGCTCGCGCTGCAGGCCCGCGAGCAGCACATCCGCCGCGAAAAGGCGACGAGCAACATCTGCACGGCGCAGGTCCTGCTCGCCGTGATCGCGGCCATGTACGCCGCCTACCACGGCCCGGAGGGATTGACCGAGATCGCCAGGCGAGTGCATGACAGCGCAGCGACTCTCGCCCGGGCACTGCAGGACAAGGGATTTGAAACGGAGAGTGCGGCGTTCTTCGACACGCTCACGGTCAGGGTCCCGGGGGGAGCTGCCGAGGCCGTCGGCCGGGCTTGTGCCGCCGGGTACAACCTGCACCTCGCCGACGCCGATACCCTGCGAATCGCCTGCGACGAGACCACCACCGGGGAGCACCTGCGCGACGTCGTGGCGGCCCTGGCCGGAGGCACCGCGGATCCCCTGCCGGGCAGGGTGCCGAGCGCGCTGCCCACGGGGCTGCTGCGGACCAGCGAGTTCCTCACCCACCCGGTGTTCGCCCGCTACCGCAGCGAGACCGCGATGCTGCGCTACCTGCGCCGGCTGGCCGACATGGACATCGCGCTGGACCGGTCGATGATCCCGCTGGGCTCGTGCACCATGAAGCTGAACGCGGCCGCCGAGATGGAGGCCGTCACCTGGCCCGGGTTCGCGGGAATGCACCCGTTCGCCCCGCCAGGGCAGGCCGCAGGATACCTGGACCTGATCGGCGAACTGGAGCGCATGCTGGCGGAGATCACCGGCTACGACCTGGTGTCGCTGCAGCCGAATGCCGGATCGCAGGGCGAGCTCGCCGGGCTGCTGGCGATCCGCGCCTACCACCGGTCCAGGAACGAGCCGGAGCGCAGCGTCTGCCTGATTCCCGAGTCCGCGCACGGCACGAACGCGGCGAGCGCGGTGCTCGCCGGCCTGCGGGTGGTCGTGGTGAAGTGCGGCTCCGACGGCGCCATCGACCTCGGTGACCTGCGGGTGAAGCTAGACGCGCACGCCGGGGCCATCGCGGCGATCATGCTGACGTACCCGTCCACCAACGGCGTCTTCGAGGAGACAGTCACCGAAGTCTGCGACGCCGTGCATGCCGCCGGCGGCCAGGTCTACGTCGACGGCGCCAACCTGAACGCCCTGGTCGGGCTGGCCAGGCCCGGCAGCTTCGGCGCGGACGTCTCGCACCTGAACCTGCACAAGACCTTCTGCATCCCGCATGGCGGCGGCGGCCCCGGGGTGGGACCGGTCGCCGCGGCGTCCCACCTTGGCCCGTTCCTGCCCGGCCACCCGTTCCTCGACGGGCCCGCCGTCGTCAGCGGCCACGTGGCGCGGCCGGGCTACGGGCAGCCGGGCTCCGGGCAGCAGGGCCCGGTCGCCGCGGCGCCCTACGGGTCCGCCGGGATCCTGCCGATCTCCTGGGCGTACATCAAGATGATGGGCGCCGACGGCCTGCGCCGCGCCACCGGAGTCGCGATCCTGTCCGCCAACTACGTGGCCAGGCGGCTGGGCCCGTACTTCCCGGTGCTCTACACCGGCCGCGGCGGCCTCGTCGCGCACGAGTGCATCCTGGACCTGCGGCAGATCACCACCGAGACCGGGATCACCGCCGAGGACGTGGCGAAGCGGCTGATCGATTACGGGTTTCACGCGCCCACGATGTCGTTCCCGGTGGCCGGCACGCTCATGGTGGAGCCGACCGAGAGCGAGGACCTGGCCGAGCTCGACCGGTTCTGCGACGCGATGATCGCGATCTCCCGCGAGATCGCCAGGGTCACCTCCGGCGATGACGACGCCGCTGACAACCCGCTGAAGAACGCGCCGCACACGGCCGCGATGCTGCTCGCGGCCGGCTGGAAGCACCCCTACAGCCGCGAGGATGCCGCCTACCCGGCGCCGGGGGACCGGCGCTCCAAGTACTGGCCGCCGGTCCGCCGGATCGACCAGGCCTACGGTGACAGGAACCTGATGTGCGCGTGCCCGCCACCCGAGGCGTTCGCCGACTAGGAGGAAACGTGCGCGTCATCGAGGATGCCGGGAGCTTCACGTCGCCGGACGACGGCGCCGGGAACCACTGGACCGAGCAGCTGCGGGTGCCCGACCTCAGCGTCGGCACCTACTCAATCCCGCGCGGCGGCGCCGACGACCAGGTCCCGCACACCGAGGACGAGATCTACGTGGTGACGGCCGGCCATGCCACGCTGGAGGCCGGGGGACAGCGCGCCGAGGTAGGCCCGGGCTCGGTCATCTACGTGCCGGCCGGCGAGGTGCACCGGTTCACCGGCATCACCGCTGACCTGGCCGCCCTGGTGCTGTTCGCCCCGGCCGAGGGCGCTCGCGCCAGCGCTGGCTAGCTGACCGGCACCCGGTTTTGCGTTACTCACCAGTAACGCCAGTGATTATTAGTACCTTTGGCACCCATGAATAACCCATGTAGATGCAAAATCTTTGCCAAGACAGCGCTCAGCAAGGAGAGCACCTCATGAGAAAGCTCCGATGGCTCATTGCCGGGACGGCCAGCGCCGCCATGGCGCTCGCCGCCCTCGCAGGCAGCACCGCGGCCTCGGCTGCCCAGGCGGCGCCGGCCGCCAGGGCGGCCTCGCACCCGTCGCTGCGGATGACCAACCAGCCCGCGATTCACCTGCCCGGCCACGCCGCCAAGCCCGGCGGGATCACCGTCGATAAGTCCACCAACTGGTCCGGGTACGTCGACACGCCCAAGAGCGGAAGCTCGTTCAAGGCCGTCTCCGCCTCCTACACGGTGCCGTCAGCGAACTGCACCAAGACCGGCAGCAGCATCGACGCCTTCGCCTACCACTGGATAGGCATCGACGGGTGGTCGGACAGCACAGTCGAGCAGGACGGCATCGCCGATTTCTGCGTAGACGGCGCGGCGTCCTACTACGCCTGGCACGAGATGTATCCGGCTCCGTTCACGACGGCCTTCGCCGTCAGTCCCGGCGACGCGATCACGTCCAGCGTCACCTATACCGCCTCGACGAAGACCTACGTGCTCAAGCTGACCGACGTCACCAGCGGCCAGAGCTTCTCGGTGTCCGCCAAGTGCGCCGCGGACACCACGTGCAGCAACAGCTCAGCCGAGGTGATCACCGAGGGCTACCAGGCGGCCCCATGGACCGGCACGGCAGACTTCGGCCAGGAGAACTACGTCGCCGCGGATGCCACCGACGCGGCCGGGACGACCGGCAGCCTCTCCGACACCTCAGCCTGGAACGACCTGGAATCGGTCGCCTACGGTCCCGTCAGCAACAAGCCGATGACGCAGCCCGGCCAGCTGTACCAGGGGCTGTCGTCATCGCAGTCCGCGTTCGACGTCGTGTGGCAGCGGGTCGACTAGCCGGCGACGCGGCCCTTCCACTCACCGCCCCGGCCGCGGTAATGCCGCCAGGCCGAGTCGACGGTCATCGCGGCGTACAGGGCCGCGATCAGCGGCAGGCACGGCGCCCGCAGCGGGCTGAGCCCGTAGAGCCGCAGCATCGGAACGTACGTGATCGTCATGAGCGCCCAGCTGACCAGGCCCGCCGCGGCGATCCAGCCGAAGCCGCCGCCACCGCCCGCCGCTATCCCCAGCAGGCCGCCGATGGCGGCGGCGGGGGGGAGCAAGTAGATCCAGGCCAGGCCGATGACGGTCCCGGCCAGCGCGGCGGGCGAGTAGCGCAGCTGGGTGTAGGCGCTCCGCGCGACCATGTCCCACAGATCCGGCAGCCGCCGGTAGGGCCTGATGCTCGTGATGTCGGTGGTGAGCCCGAGCCAGCAGCGCCCGGCCGGGCGGGCGGCCTTGATCAGGTGGCCGAGCGCGACGTCGTCGATCAGCGCGCCCCGGATGCGCTCAAGGCCGCCGGCCGCCGCCAGCTCCCGCCGCCGGACCAGCATGCAGCCCCCCGCGGCCGCCGCGCTGCGCGCGCCCGGCCGGTTGACCCGCCGGAACGGGTAGAGCTGGGCGAAGAAGTAGACGAACGCCGGGACCAGCAGCCGCTCCCAGCCGGTGTCCGCCCGCAGCAGGACCATCTGCGAGACCATCACGCGGTGGTCTGCCTCGGCGGCCCTGACCAGCATGGCGAGGCTGTCCGGCCGGTAGGCGATATCGGCATCGGTGAACAGCACGTACTCGGCGTCGCCGGCCGCCCGCAGGCCCTGGGCCATCGCCCAGACCTTTCCGGCCCAGCCGGCCGGAGTCGGGGCGCCGGACACTATCCGGAGCCTGTCGCGGCGGGCATCCGCCGGACCGGCCGGATCGACCGGATCGACCTGATTGGCCTGATCGGCCCAGCCCGCCGGATCCGCGCCGCCCGCCGGATCCGCCCAGCCCGCCGGATCCGCCCAGCCCGCCGCATGGCCGAGCGCGGCAGCGATCCGGGCCGTGCCGTCCGAGCTCTCGTCGTCGACCAGCACGACGTCGAATGCCCCCTGGTAGTCCTGCCCGAACAGCGTCGGCAGCGTGGCGGCGAGCACGGCTGCCTCATCCCTGGCGGGGACGACCGCGACCACGCTGGGCCAGCCCGGGAGCTGGTCCAGCGGCTGGCCAGCCGCGGCCGGCAGCCGCTGATCGGTGCGCCAGTATCCGCCGTGGCCGGCCAGCAGGTACACCCATGCAGCCGCGGCCAGCGCGCATCCGCCGATGACAGCCAGCACCAGCACAGCCTGGCACACGCCCGCGCGGGCAGCAGTCCGGGCGGGCACCGGCCCGCTGCGGGCACCCGGTAACCCGTGCGATGTGAAGCTAGGCGGGTTGGAACCCGCCCAGAGCCACATCGCACGGCATGCTGCCCGGGGCGCCCGCTGCGGGGGGGCGGGGCTGCGCGGGCGAGGCGGGCAGCCCTGGGCGGCCGCGTCAGCCCGAAGCGGGTGCGCGGGGCGCGGCTGCGCGCCGGCCCGGTAACCCGTGCGATGTGAAGCTGGGCGGGTTGGAACCCGCCCAGAGCCACATCGCACGGCATGCTGCCCGGGGCGCCCGCTGCGGGGGGGCGCCCGCTGCGGGGGGCCCGCTGCGCGGGCGGGGCTGCGCGGGCGAGGCGGGCAGCCCTGGGCGGCCGCCCGCATAGAGTTGCTCCGTGGCAGATCCGGCGAGCTACCGGCCGGCCCCCGGCTCAATCCCCGAGTCGCCCGGGGTCTACCGGTTCCGCGACGCCCACGGCCGGGTCATATACGTGGGCAAGGCCAAGAATCTCCGGTCCAGGCTGAATTCCTACTTCGCCGACTTCGCCGGCCTGCACCCGCGTACCCAGTCGATGCTGCGCTCCGCGGCGGCGGTGGACTGGACGATCGTGGGCACCGAGGTAGAGGCGCTGCAGCTGGAGTACTCCTGGATTAAGGAGTTCGACCCGAGGTTCAACGTCCGGTACCGGGACGACAAGAGCTACCCGTACCTGGCGGTCACGATCGGGGAGGATTATCCCCGGGTCACGGTCATGCGGGGCGCGAAGCGGCGCGGCGTCCGCTACTTCGGCCCTTACTCGCACGCCTGGGCGATCAGGGACACGGTCGACACGCTGCTGCGGGTGTTCCCGGTCCGCACCTGCTCGGCCGGCGTCTTCAAGCGGGCCGGCCAGATCGGCAGGCCCTGCCTGCTCGGCTACATCGGCAAGTGCTCCGCGCCGTGCGTCGGCCGGGTGAGCGCGGAGGAGCACATGCTCCTGGCCGAGGAATTCTGCGACTTCATGTCGGGCCAAACGGCCCGGTTCATCAGGCGGCTCGAGGCCCAGATGCGCGAGGCGGCCGCCGCCGAGGAATTCGAGCGGGCCGCGCGGCTCCGCGATGACATCAAGGCGCTCGAGCGCGCGCTGGAGAAGCAGGCGGTCGTCCTCGGCGACGGCACCGACTGCGATGTCATCGCGCTGGCCGAGGATCAGCTGGAGGCCGCCGCGGCGATCTTCTACGTCCGCGGCGGCCGGGTCCGCGGCCAGCGCGGCTGGGTGGTGGACAAGGTCGAGGACGTGACCACGGCGGAGCTTGTCGAGCAATTCCTGGGCCAGGTGTACGGCGACGACGCCATCGCGGGCCTCGCCGACGCGCGCCCCGCCGACGCGCAGCCCGGGGCCAGGCGGCCAGAGACGCACCGGGCCGCCGCGGCCGACGATCGCGCGGTCCCGCGTGAAGTGCTCGTGCCGGCGCTACCGCCGGCCACGGCGGCGGTCGAGGAGTGGCTTGCGGCCCGCCGTGGCGGGCCGGTCTCCCTCCGGGTGCCCCAGCGGGGCGACAAGAAGGCGCTGCTCACCACCGTCGCGCGAAACGCGGCCGAGTCGCTCGCGCTGCACAAGACCCGGCGGGCGAGCGACCTGACCACCCGCAGCCGGGCGCTGCACGAGATTCAGGAGGCTCTCGGGCTCGACGTGGCGCCGCTGCGGATCGAGTGCTACGACGTATCGAACCTGCAGGGAACCCATGTCGTCGCTTCCATGATCGTCTTCGAGGACGGCCTGGCCCGGAAGTCGGAGTACCGCAGGTTCAGCATCCGCGGCGCGGACGGCACCGACGATCTCGCCGCTATCCACGAGGTAGTGTCCCGAAGGTTCCGGCGCTACCTGGAGGAGCGCGAGGCCACCGGGGAACTGGACATACTCGGCGGCAGCGCCGGGCCCGGCGAGGAGCCCGGGAGGCAGCCTAAATTCGCCTACCCGCCGAATCTCCTGGTGATCGACGGCGGGCCGGGCCAGGTGGCGGCCGCCGTCCGGGCGCTTGACGAGCTCGGGATCGACGACGTGGCCGTCTGCGGACTGGCCAAGCGGCTGGAGGAAGTCTGGCTGCCAGGCGACGACTCGCCAGTCATCCTGCCGCGCACCAGCGAGGGGCTGTACCTGCTGCAGCGGGTCCGGGATGAGGCGCACCGGTTCGCCATCACCTACCACCGGAAAAAGCGGTCCGCCGCGCTCACCGTCAGCGAGCTCGACGCGGTGCCGGGCCTGGGCCCGGCACGGCGGGCGACGCTGCTGCGGCAGTTCGGCTCGGTCCGCAGGATCCGCGGCGCCACCCCGGCCGAGATCGCCAGCCTGCCCGGCATCGGGCCGAAGCTTGCGGAGGCGGTGCTGGCAGCGCTGGCACCGCCGCCGCAAGCGACCAGCGCGACCGGCGGGACCAGCGGGACCAGCGGGACCAGCGGGACCAGCGGGATGAGTGAAGCACGCGGCGCCAGCGGGGCCGGCACCGAGGGCACGGGGGAAGGAACGTAGTGACCGGAGCCAGCTACACGTCCGAGATCGTGATCATTACCGGCATGTCCGGGGCAGGCCGAAGCACGGCGGCTAAGTCGCTGGAGGATCTCGACTGGTTCGTCGCCGACAACCTGCCGCCGGACCTGCTGCCGACGATGGTGGACCTGGCCAGGCGGGCGAAGGGAGCGGTGCCCAGGATCGCCGTGGTGGTCGACGTGCGCAGCCGGCTGTTCTCCAGCGACCTGAAGTCGGCGATCGGCGAGCTCGACGCCCGCGGCATCCGGCCGTACGTGGTGTTCCTTGAGGCGGACGACGACACGCTCGTGCGCAGGTTCGACAGCGTGCGGCGGCCGCATCCGCTGCAGGACGGCCGCCGCGTGATCGACGGCATCACCGCGGAGCGGGAATTGCTCCGCGGCCTGCGCGGCGAGGCTGACCTGGTGCTGGACAGCTCAGACCTGAACGTGCACGAGCTGCGCGCCCGACTGCGCGACTCCTTCGGCAGCGCCGCGGAGACCGCGCTGCGGGTGAACATCGTGTCCTTCGGGTTCAAGTACGGCCTCCCGCTTGATGCGGACATGGTCGCTGACTGCCGGTTCCTGCCCAATCCGCACTGGGTCGACGAGCTCGCGCCGCTGAACGGCCAGCACCAGCAGGTAAGGGACTACGTGCTGCGCCAGCCGGGAACGGCCGAGTTCCTCAGCGCCTACGTGCGGGCCGTCGGCATCACGCTGGACGGCTACGGGCAGGCGGGCAAGCACTTCGTGCTGCTGGCGATCGGCTGCACCGGCGGGAAGCACCGCAGCGTCGTGATGGCCGAGGAAATCGCGGCCCGGCTCGCCACGTCGTGGCCGGGCGTGCAGGTGGTGCACAGGGACCTTGGCCGCGAGTAAGGAGAGCGATGGGTGACCGCGCGGACGAGGCGCCTGGGGTACCTGCGGCTGCCCGGGAGTTCCCCGCTGCCCGGGAGTTCCCCGTGGAACGGCCGCACCAGCCCGTGGTCGTCGCGCTCGGCGGCGGTCACGGCCTGTACGGCTCCCTGTCGGCCCTGCGCCGGGTCACCCGCCAGCTCACCGCCGTGGTCACGGTGGCCGACGATGGTGGCTCCAGCGGCAGGCTGCGGCGCCAGTTCGGCGTGCTGCCCCCTGGCGACCTGCGGATGGCGCTGGCCGCGCTCTGCGGTGATGACGCGTGGGGCACCACCTGGAGCCAGGTCGTGCAGCATCGCTTCACCGGGGACTCCGAGCTTGGCGGGCACGCGGTCGGCAACGTCCTGATCGTGGCGCTCTGGGAACTCCTCGGCGATACTGTGCAGGGCCTTGACTGGGTCGGCAGGCTGCTCGGCGCGCACGGGCGGGTGCTGCCGATGGCGTCGGTACCGCTCGATCTCGTCGCTGAGGTCGAAGGTGCCGATCCGGCCAGGCCGGACGAGATCAGCACCGTCCGGGGCCAGGTCGCCTGCGCGACGACCACGGGACGGGTACGGTCGGTGTCACTGGTTCCCGCCGACCCGCCCGCGTGCCCGGAAGCGGTGACCGCGGTCGGCGAGGCGGACTGGGTGGTGCTCGGGCCCGGCTCCTGGTTCACCAGCGTTCTCCCGCACCTGCTGGTGCCGCGGCTGGCGGAGGCGCTGATCACGACCCGGGCGCGACGGGTCGTGACGCTGAACCTGGCGCCGCAGCCAGGAGAGACGGAGGGCTTCTCACCGCACGCTCACCTGGAGGTGCTCGCCGACCACGCGCCGCGGCTGACGATCGACGTCGTACTCGCCGATCACGCGGCGGCAGCGGGAAACACTACCGAGCTTGAGAAGGCCGCCGCCCGGCTCGGCGGCAGGCTCGTACTGGCGGACCTGGCCATGGGGGACGGGTCGCCCCGCCATGATCCGCGGCGCCTTGCGGGAGCGTTCGCGCGGATATTTGAAGCGGATATGTGAAGGGGGAACGACGCCGATGGCGCTGACCAGCCTGGTAAAGGACGAACTCAGCCGTATCACGGTGCTCAAGCCGTGCTGCCGGAAGGCCGAGGTGTCCACGCTGCTCCGGTTCGCCGGCGGCCTGCACCTGGCCGCCGGCCGCATCGTGGTGGAGGCCGAGCTCGACACGGGCGCGGCGGCGCGCAGGCTGCGCAAGGACATCGCGGAGGTATTCGGGCACGCCGCGGAGATGATCGTGCTGTCGCCGAGCGGCCTGCGGAAGGGAAACCGCTACGTCGTCAGGGTGCTCAAGGACGGCGATAGCCTGGCCCGCCAGACCGGGCTCATCGACGCCAACGGCCGGCCGGTCCGGGGCCTGCCCCGGCAGGTGGTATCCGGCACCGCGTGCGACTGCGAGGCCGCCTGGCGGGGCGCGTTCCTGGCCCACGGCAGCCTGACCGAGCCCGGCCGGTCGATGTCCCTGGAGGTGACCTGCCCGGGCCCCGAAGCCGCCCTGGCGATGGTCGGCGCCGCGCGCCGCATCAAGATCGGCGCGAAGGCGCGCGACGTCCGCGGCGTGGACCGCGTCGTGGTCAGGGACGGCGACGCGATCAGCGCGCTGCTTACCCGCCTGGGTGCCCACGACAGCGTGCTCACCTGGGAGGAGCGGCGGATGCGCCGCGAAGTCAGAGCCACGGCTAACCGGCTGGCCAACTTCGACGACGCGAACCTGCGCCGCAGCGCCCGCGCGGCGGTGGCGGCAGGGGCGCGAGTCGAGCGGGCGCTGGAGATCCTCGGGCCGGAGGCTCCCGAGCACCTGATCGTCGCGGGCGACCTCCGCATCAAGCACCGGCAGGCAAGCCTGGAGGAACTGGGCCAGCTCGCCGACCCGCCGCTGACCAAGGACGCGATCGCCGGCCGGATCCGCCGGCTGCTCGCCCTGGCCGATCGCCGCGCGATGGAGCTCGGCGTGCCGAGCACCGACGCGCACCTGACCGCTGACATGCTCATCCCCTGACCGGCGGTGCAATGATGGCGGCCGCGATGACGCCGGAGGTGCAGTGGTTCGACGTCCGCGTGATCAGCCCGGGCTCGTCGGGCCTGCTGGATCTCGGACTCCAGGAGCGCGCCAGGGCCGCTGCCTTCGCATTCGCCGGGGACCGCCACCGCTACCAAGTCGCGCACGCGCTGCTACGGCGGGTGCTAGCCGGCCACACCGGCATTCCGCCGGCCCGGCTGCGCTTCACCCGCCAGCCGTGCCCCCGCTGCGGCGCCGCGCGCGGCCGGCCGGCGCTGGCCGGTGACGGCGCGCCGCATTTCTCGATGGCGCGTTCCGGTGACGCGATCGCCATCGCGGTAGCGAGCGTGCCCGTCGGCATAGATATTGAACGGATTCGTCCGGGTTGCACGTGCGACCTGGCCGGCGTTATGCATGGCGATGACGCGTCGCGCGTCGCCCGGCTGCCGGAGCCGCGGCGGCATGCCGCGATCCTGCGCTGGTGGGTGCGCGCCGAGGCCGTGCTCAAGTGCACCGGCGCCGGCATCGCCCACGGCATGGCCGACTTCCCCCTGCTCACCGTCACCCCGCCGACCGAAGCGGGAGCCAGCGCCGCCGCCGGGGCCAGCGCCGGCGGCGGCACGGCAGTGCCAGCGGCCGGCTGCCGGTTGACCCAGCTCACGGCGCCGCCGGGCTACGCCGCCGCCCTCGCGCTCCGAAGTTAGCCCCGCCCCCCGCCGGTGAGCCGCCGCCAGTCGCAGCCCCGCCGCCGCCCTCGCGCTCCGAAGCGCACCCTAGGCCACAGCAGTCACAGAGGTCACAAGATCGGACTAACGGTTAAGCTCCGCCGGAACCCGTTGAAACAACGTTTCAACGGCATAGAACCCGCTCGAATGTGGTTTCAGCGGGTTGCCGGCGGGCGGAACGGGCCGCCTGGGCGCCTGTCCGGTAGGTTCGGGTCGGACGGGCGGCGCGCTCAGCGCGCCGCCGGTCGCAGCAAATTCCAGATGACCAGAGCGATGTCAGGATGAGGAGAACGCCGCGGTGACTGTCCGGGTGGGAATCAATGGGTTTGGCCGGATCGGCCGGAACTTCTGGCGGGCCGTCCATGCGGGAGCCGGCGCCAGCACGGGTATCGAGATCGTGGCGGCCAACGACCTCGGCGATATCGGCACATGCGCGCACCTGCTGAAGTACGACACCGTGCTCGGCACGCTCGGGCTTGACGTCACGGCGGGCACCGACACGATCACCGTGGGGCCGCACACGATCAGGATGCTCGCCGAGCGGGACCCGGCCGCGCTGCCGTGGGCCGACCTGGGCGTCGACGTCGTGATCGAGTCGACCGGCCGCTTCACCAAGGCCGCGGACGCGCGCAAGCACCTCGAGGCCGGCGCGCGCAAGGTCGTCATCTCCGCCCCGGCGACCGGCGAGGACATCACGATCGTGATGGGCGTTAACGACGACCAGTACGACGCCGGGGCGCATGAGGTGATCTCGTGCGCGTCCTGCACCACCAACTGCGTGGCGCCGATGGCGAAGGTCCTGCTGGAAAGCTTCGGGATCGTCAAGGGCCTGATGACCACGATCCACGCCTACACCAGCGACCAGGTGCTTCAGGATTTCCCGCACCGGGACCTGCGCCGGGCCCGGGCGGCCGCGCAGAACATCATCCCGACCACCACGGGCGCGGCCAAGGCCACCTCGCTGGTGCTGCCCGAGCTGCGCGGCAAGCTCGACGGGATATCCATGCGGGTGCCGGTACTGGACGGATCCGTGACCGACCTGGTCGTGCAGCTTGACCGCGAGGTCAGCGCCGGCGAGGTGAACGATGCGTTCCGGACGGCCGCCGAGGGCTCGCTGAAGGGCTACCTGCACTACACGGCGGACCCGATCGTGTCCAGCGACATCGTGGGCACGCCCTACTCCTGCACCTTCGACTCCGCCCTGACCATGGCCCAGGGCGACCAGGTCAAGGTGATCGGCTGGTACGACAACGAGTGGGGCTACTCCAACCGCCTCGCCGACCTGACCGCGCTGGTCGGCGCCCCGCTGCCCGGCCGGTCATGAAGGACATCGACGACCTCGGCGTAACCGGGCGGACCGTGCTGCTCCGCGCCGACCTGAACGTGCCGCTGGACGGTGAGGCGATCACCGACGACGGCCGGATCAGGGCCAGCCTGCCGACGATCACCAGGCTGGCCGGCCGCGGCGCCCGGGTGCTCGTCTGCGCGCACCTGGGCCGGCCGGCGGGCGACGGCTACGCCGGGCGGGCCGCCGGCGGCCCGTCGCTGGCACCAGTCGCGACCCGGCTGGCGGAGCTGCTCGGCCAGCCGGTCAGCCTCGCCGCGGACGTGGCGGGCGAGTCCGCCGCCTCGGTCGCGGCCGGCCTTAAGAACGGCGATGTCGCGCTGCTGGAGAACGTCCGCTTCGAGCCGGCCGAGACCAGCAAGGACGACACGCGGCGAGCCGGGCTGGCCGGCCGGCTCGCGGCGCTCGCCGAGCTGTACGTGGGCGACGGGTTCGGCGCGCTGCATCGCAAGCACGCCAGCGTCTACGACCTGCCCGCGCTGCTCCCGCATGCGGCAGGGGACCTAGTGCTGGCCGAGGTCGCGGTGCTGCGCACGCTCACCGAGGACCCGGCCAGGCCCTACGTCGTCGTGCTGGGCGGCGCCAAGCCGTCCGACAAGCTCGCGGTGATCGCCAACCTGCTGGACAAGGCGGACAGGCTGATCATCGGCGGCGGGATGTCGTACACCTTCCTGGCCGCCCGCGGCTACGAGGTGGGCAAGTCGCTGCTGGAAGCCGACCAGGTCCCGCGGGTGTCCGACCTGCTGGCGGAGGCGGCGCGGCGCGGCGTGGAGATCGTGCTGCCGCTCGACCTCGTCGGGGCTACCGGCTACGCCGCCGACGCCGAGCATGACATCTTCCCCGTCACCGCGTTCCCGGCCGACCGGGAGAGCCTCGACATGGGCCCGGCCACCCGCGAGCTGTTCGCCAGCAAGCTGGCCGACGCCAAGACGGTGTTCTGGAACGGGCCGGTGGGGGTCTTCGAGTTCCCCGCGTTCTCGGCGGGCACCCGGGCGGTGGCCGAGGCGATCAGGGCGGTCAGCGGACTGACCGTTGTCGGCGGGGGCGACTCCGCTGCCGCCGTTCGGCGCCTTGGCTTTTCCCCTGCCGACTTCTCGCACATCTCCACGGGCGGCGGGGCCAGCCTGGAATACCTGGAGGGCCGGACGCTGCCGGGGCTCGCGGCGCTGGACGACGGCCCGTGAGCGCCGGCCAGCCGGCCCGCAAGCCGCTGATCGCCGGCAACTGGAAGATGCACAACAACCATCTGGAGGCGATCGCGCTCACGCAGAAGCTCGCCTTCACCCTGACCAGGCAGGACTTCGCCGCCACCGACATCGCCGTGCTGCCGCCGTTCACCGCGCTGCGCAGCGTGCAGACGCTCGTGGGCGCGGACAAGCTGGAGATCGGCTACGGGGCCCAGGACATCTCGGCGCACGACGCCGGGGCCTACACCGGCGAGGTGTCCGGCCCGATGCTGGCCAAGCTTGGCTGCCGGTACGCGCTGGCCGGGCACTCGGAGCGCCGCAGGTACCACGGCGAGGACGACGCGGTGGTGAACGCGAAGGTGCTGGCCGCGCTCCGGTCCGGGCTCACCCCGATCGCGTGCGTGGGCGAGACCCTGGAGATACGCGAGGCCGGCGACCATATCGCGCACACCCTGGGCCAGCTGGACGGCGCGCTGGACGGCATCAGCGGTGATCAGGCGGCCGGCCTGGTCATCGCCTATGAGCCAGTCTGGGCGATTGGCACCGGGCAGGTGGCCACGCCGCAGGACGCGCAGGAGATGTGCGAGGCCATCCGGGACCGGCTTTCCGGCACGCGGTCCCGCGCGGTGGCTGCCACTGTGCGTATCCTGTATGGCGGGTCGGTGAAGGCCGACAACGCGACCGCGATCATGGCGCAGCCGGACATCGACGGCGCGCTCGTAGGCGGCGCCAGCCTCGATGTCGGCGAATTCGTGCGAATCTGCCGGTATCGTGAACTGGTCGCGGAAAGCTAAGCAGGGCACCCGGAGGGACGAGAACAAGCAGTGGTCATCGGAGTCTCCATCGTCCTGATCATCACGAGCCTGCTGATGATGCTGCTCGTGCTGCTGCACAAGGGCAAGGGCGGCGGCCTGTCGGATTTGTTCGGCGGCGGGATCTCGTCGTCCCTTGGCTCGTCATCGGTGGTCGAGCGGAACCTGGACCGGATCACGATCTTCACGGGCGTCCTCTGGTTCCTTTGCATTGTCGCGCTGTTGCTGCTGAATCGCTGACGGCGGCGCGCATGCGGGCGCAGACTACACACGCAGGATGAAGCTGGTCGCGAGGCAAGGGGTGAGCGGTGAGTAGTGGCAATGCCATCCGCGGCAGCCGGGTAGGCGCGGGACCGATGGGCGAGGCCGAGCGCGGCGAGGCCGCGCCCCGGGTACGCGTCTCGTTCTGGTGCTGCAACCGGCACGAGACCGTGCCGAGCTTCGCCAGCGACGCCTCGGTGCCAGAGACCTGGGACTGCCCGCGCTGCGGCTTCCCGGCAGGCCAGGACGAGGCGAACCCGCCAGCCCCGCCGCACCCCGAGCCGTACAAGACGCACCTGGCCTACGTGAAGGAACGGCGCAACGACACCGACGGCGCCGCGATCCTCGCCGAGGCGCTCGACCGGCTACGTAAGGGCGCCTGACCGCTCCTCCTCAGTGGGCGAACCGCCCAAGTGGGCGAACCGCCCAAGTGGGCGAATCCCCAGGTGGGCGGATCGCCCAGTGGGCCAGCCCGCTCAATGGGCGAATCCGCCGCGGCTGCTGCCTTCCGGTAGCAGCGGTACCGGCGTGACCGGATGCGCGGCGAGCACCTCGGTCTGCGTGCGCAGGTCGCGAAGGAAGAGGTCGGCCAGGTCGCTGCTGAACCCGTTGCGCACCACGATCCGGATCACGGCCATGTCCTGCAGGTCGGCAGGGAAGGTGTAGGCCGGCACCAGCCAGCCGCCTTCCCTGAGCCGCTCGGACAGGTCGAACACCGTGTAGGTGGCGGCGGGGTCGCGCAGCCGGAACGCGAAGACGGGCAGCTCGCTGCCGTCAGTGAGCAGCTCGAACGGCCCCATGTCGGCGATCTGCGCGGACATGTGCATGGCCACGTCCTGGCTGGCCTGCTGCACCCGCCGGTAGCCATGGAAGCCGAGCCGGAGAAAGTTGTAGTACTGGGCGGCGACCTGGCTGCCCGGCCGGGAGAAGTTCAGCGCGAACGTCGGCATGTTCCCGCCGAGGTAGTTGACGTTGAACACGAGGTCATCGGGCAGCGCGCTTGCGTCGCGCCAGACCACCCAGCCCACGCCGGGGTAGACCAGGCCGTACTTGTGCCCCGAGGTGTTGATGGACGCCACCCGGGGCACCCGGAAGTCCCACTCCACGGCCGGGTGCAGGAACGGCGCGACGAAGCCCCCGGAGGCGCCGTCCACGTGGATCGGCACGTCATGGCCGCTGGATGCCTGCAGCTTGTCGAGCTCCTCGCTGATCTGCAGGACGGGCTCGTAACTGCCGTCCATCGTGGAGCCCATCACGGCCACGACGCCGATGGTGTTCTCATCGCACCGGGCAGCCGCTTCCGGCCCGGTCAGGTGCAGCCGGCCAGGCGCCATCGGCACCAGCCGCGGCTCGACCTGCCAGTACCGGCAGAATTTCTCCCAGCAGACCTGGACATTGGCGCCCATCACCAGGTTGGGGGCGGTGACCGGCGCGCCTGCGGCGCTCTGGCGGGCGCGCCACCGCCAGAGCAGCGCCATCCCGCCGAGCATGCAGGCCTCGCTCGACCCCGTGGTGGAGCAGCCGGTCGCCCCGGTGCCGGCCGTCGCGACTGATGGCGCGTGCCAGAGGTTCGCCAGGATATTCACGCAGCGCCGCTCAAGCTCCGCGGTCTGCGGGTACTCGTCCTTGTCGATCATGTTCTTGTCGAAGCACTCGGTCATCAGCCACTGGGCCTGCGGCTCCATCCAGGTGGTCACGAACGTGGCCAGGTTGAGCCGGGCGTTGCCGTCCAGGATCAGCTCGTCCCTGACTACCTGCAGGGCCGTATCGGGCAGCATGCCGTCGCGCGGCATCATGTCGCGCGGGACCGGGTGCCCATCCAGCCGGACATAGAGCGGATTGATATCCAGCTCGTCGGCCTCCCCGGCCGCGTTCGCCGCGCTGTGCAGCGCCATGGCTGACTCCTTCCTCGCCGGTACCTTCCCGCCAGCGGGAAGGCTACTGCCGCGACCGCCGGCCCCGGCCACCGGCCCCAGGCCACCGGCGGGCCTGGCGGCCTAGCTCTCGTTCGCGCGCACGTACCTGCAGAGCAGGAACCCGCTGTCCTCGAGCACGTGCGCCAGGCTCAGGTCCGCCTGGGCGGCGGGCAGGTCGTCGCCGCCGGCCGGCCCTGATGCCAGGATGCGGCCGCCCCGGCCGCCCGCCAGCAGCGGGCTCAGCGTCAGGCAGAGCTCGTCCAGCATGCCCGCGGCGGCGATCTGGCCGAGCAGGTGCGGGCCGCCCTCCACGAGGACGCGCCGATGACCGCGGTCAGCCAGCGCCGTGATGATCGACTCCGCGCTGAGCATGTCGCGTCCCGCCACCACGACGTCCGCATGCCTGGCCGCGGCGGCGCGCCGGTCGGCAGGCGCCGCCTCGGTCGTCAGCAGGATCGTCCGGGCCCAGGCCGGCGCCTCGGTCAGCAGCGGGTCGTCGGGGTCCAGGTCGAGCGAGCCCGTCACTACCGCGATGGGCGGCGTCGGCGCGCGGCCCGCGCGCAGCCCGGCCTGCGCCTCGTGGTCGTGCACCGGACGGTACTTCTCCGCCCTGACCGTCCCCGCGCCGGCCAGTATCACGTCAGCGAGGCTGCGCAGGACCGAGAAGACCTCGCGGTCAGCCTCGCCGGACAGGCCCCCCGAGCGGCCCTGCACGGTGGCCGCGCCATCAGCGCTCGCGACGAAGTTGGCCCGCACCCACGGACGGCCCGGCGCCGGGGGATAGGCGTAGAGCCTGGCGATCTGAGCGAGCCCGGGCCCGCCGCCCGCCACCTGGCCGATCGGGGCGATCGGGCCGCCGCTCGCCGGGACGGGGAAGATCTGGCGCACGGTGAGCAGTCAATCAGAGTCGCGGCCCGTCCTGGCGCACCGCAGCACCATCATCGCGTGACCGGCCACCCGCACCCCGCTGCCCGCATGCAGGTCGCCGCCGCCGCGGCCGGAAGCACCGGCCGCGGCGTCGGCCGCTGCCGACGTGTCGACCATCAGCTCCCAGACCGCGCCGAGCCTGGAACCGGGCAGCACGAACGTCACCAGCTCGGTGTGCGCGTTGAGCAGCAGCAGGAAGTCGTCGTCCAGCACCGCCTCGCCGTGAGGCCCCGGCTCGGTGATCGCTCCGCCGTTCAGGAAGACGCCCAGTGACCTGGCGTAGTCAGTCTGCCAGTCCTCCGCCGTCATCTCGTGCCCGGACGGGGTGAGCCAGACGATGTCCTGCAGGCCGCCGCCAGTGCCGGCCGGCGCGGCCGCAGCCGGGAACTGCCCGGTGAAGAACCTGCGGCGGCGGAATACCGGGTGCCGGCGGCGGAGCTCGGACAGGGCGCGGGCGAAGTCCAGCAGGTCCGCGTTCTTGTCCGCGAGTTCCCAGTCGACCCACGAGACCTCGTTGTCCTGGCAGTAGGCGTTGTTATTGCCCTGCTGCGTGCGGCCCATCTCATCGCCGCCCAGCAGCATGGGAATCCCCTGCGAGCAGAACAGCGTGGTGAGGAAATTCCTGACCTGCCTGGCCCGGATCTCGTTGACGGCCGGGTCATCGGTCGGCCCCTCCGCGCCGTAGTTCGCGGACCGGTTGTCGTCGGAGCCATCCCGGCCGTCCTCGCCGTTGGCCTCGTTGTGCTTCCGCTCGTAGCTCACCAGGTCCGCCAGCGTGAAGCCATCGTGGCAGGTGAAGAAGTTCACCGACGCCACGGGCCTGCGGGCGCTCGTCTCGTAGAGGTCGCTTGAGCCGGTCAGCCGCGAGGCGAAATCGGGCAGCGTGCCTGGCTTTCCGCGCCACAGGTCACGCACCGTGTCCCGGTACTTGCCGTTCCACTCGGTCCACAGCGGCGGGAACTTCCCGACCTGGTAACCGCCCTCGCCTACGTCCCACGGCTCGGCGATCAGCTTGACCTGGGACACCACCGGGTCCTGCTGGACGAGCTCGAAAAACGTCGACAGCCTGTCGACGTCGTGCAGCTCGCGGGCCAGCGCCGAGGCGAGGTCGAAGCGGAATCCGTCCGCGTGCATCTCCAGCACCCAGTACCGCAGCGAATCCATGATCAGCTGCAGCGCGTGCGGATGCCGGACGTTGAGGCTGTTACCGCAGCCGGTGTAGTCCACGTAGTACCGGGGCTCGTCGGCTCGCAGCCGGTAGTAGGCGGCGTTGTCGATGCCGCGGAAGGACAGCGTGGGTCCCTGGTGGTCGGCCTCTGCCGTGTGGTTGTAGACCACGTCGAGTATGACCTCGATGCCGGCCGCGTGCAGCGCCTTGACCATCGCCTTGAACTCCGTGACCTGGCCGTCCGGCCGGGGCGAGGAGGAGTAGCTGTTGTGCGGGGCCAGGAACGCGATCGTGTTGTAACCCCAGTAGTTGGAAAGCCCGCGCTCGACGAGCGTCCGCTCGGAAACGAACTGGTGCACCGGCATCAGCTCGATCGCGGTGACGCCCAGCCTGGTCAGGTGCTCGATCACGGCGGGATGCGCCAGCCCGGCGTAGGTGCCGCGCAGCTCCGGCGGCACCCGCGGATGGCGCAGCGTGAGGCCGCGCACGTGCGCCTCGTAGATCAGGGTCTCGTGATAGGGCGTGCGCGGAGCCCGGTCGCCGCCCCAGTCGAAGTCCGGGTTGATCACCACGTTCCTCGGCATGTAGGGGGCGCTGTCGGCGGTATTGATCGCCGACTGGTCGTGCATCCGGTAGGAGAACAGTGCCTCGTGCCACCGCACCTGGCCCTCGACAGCCTTGCCATACGGGTCGAGCAGCAGCTTGGCGGGATTGCACCGAAGGCCCCGTTCTGGCTGGTAAGGACCGTGCACCCGGTAGCCGTACCGCTGACCGGGGCTGACTCCCGGCAGGTAGCAATGCCACACCAGCCCGTCCACCTCGGTCAGCGCGATCCGCTGCTCCGCGCCGCGGCCGGTGGCCTGGTCACCGTCGCCATCGCTGAAGAGGCACAGCTCGACCCCGGTCGCGACCTCGGAGAACAGGGCGAAATTGGTGCCTGAGCCGTCCCAGGTGGCCCCGAGCGGGTAGGCGGTTCCGGGCCAGACGCGCATCCGCTGACCTTACCTGGCCCCGGCCGCCCGCGCTCTGCCGAGAATGGCGGTCAGGTCAACGCCACCCGGCAGCATGCCGAACGGCAGGCCGGGACCGGACGCGCCGGACGCGCCGGCCGGATCGAGCCGGGAGCCGCAGAACGCGTCGGCCACGGCGGCCGGCGCGTGGGAGACCAGCAGCCCTGCCTGCAGCACCAGCGCGATCAGTCCGGCCAGCCGCCGCGCCAGGTACTCCGCCTCCCGGCCCGCCGCCTCGCCCGCCCTGACCGCGGCCGCCGCCTCGCCGACCGAGCGGCGCAGCCGCGTCAGCGCCTGGTCAAGCCGCCGGTCCGCGCCCGCCGCCAGGTCCGCCTCGGCGAGCAGTGCCTCGCCGGACTCCGGGGAGCGCGCCAGCGCGCGCAGCACGTCAAGCGCGGTCACGTTGCCCGATCCCTCCCAGATCGAGTTGAGCGGCGCGTCACGGTAGATCCGCGGCATGCCCGACTCCTCGACATAGCCGTTCCCGCCGAGGCACTCCAGCGCCTCCGCAGCGACCGCGGGAGCTCGCTTGCACACCCAGTACTTGGCCGCGGGCAGCGCGATCCGCAGCAGCGCGGCCTGCCCGCCGTCGCCGCCGGCCGCCCGGTCGGCCGCGCCCGCCAGCCGGATCGCCAGCGTGCTCGCCGCCTCCGACTCCAGGACCAGGTCCGCGAGCACGGCGGCCATCAGCGGATGGGAGATCAGTTTCATTCCGAACGAATTGCGGGCGCGGGTGTAGTGCACAGCGGCGACGCATGCCTGGCGGATAGCCGCCGCGCTGCCCAGCACGCAGTCAAGCCGGGTCGCGCTGACCATCTCGATGATGGTGCGCACCCCCCGTCCTGGCTCGCCGACCAGCCACGCGGACGCGGCGTCGTACTCGACCTCGGCGGAGGCGTTGGAGGAGTTCCCGAGCTTGTCCTTGAGCCGCTGAACGCGCATCGCGTTGCGGGTGCCGTCCGGCAGCACCCGCGGCAGCAGGAAGCAGCTCAGCCCCTCCGGCGCCTGGGCCAGGACGAGGAAGAGATCGCACATCGGCGCCGAGCAGAACCACTTGTGCCCGGTGAGCTGGTAGCAGCCGGCGCTGGCCGGCACCGCGCGGGTGGTGTTGGCCCGCACGTCGGACCCGCCCTGCTTCTCGGTCATGGCCATGCCGGCCAGCAGGCCGCTCTTGCCGTCCGGTGCGCGCAGCCCAGGGTCGTAGACCCGGGCGGTCAGCAGCGGGCCGAACCTGGCGGCGAGCGCCGGCTCGTGCCGGAGCGCGGGCAGCGCCGCGTAGGTCATCGAGATCGGGCAGCCGTGGCCGGCCTCGGCCTGCGTCCACACGTAGAACTTCGCCGCCCTGGCCACGTGGCTGCCCGGCGCGGGGTCCGCCCAGGGCGCCGCGTGCAGGCCATGGCGCACCGCCGTGTCCATCAGGGCGTGCCAGGCGGGATGGAACTCGACCTCGTCGATCCGGTTGCCGCGGGAGTCGTGACCGCGCAGGACCGGCCGGTTCTCGTTCGCCAGCCTGGCGTGCTCCCTGGTGGCAGCGGACCCGGCCAGGCGGCCGAGCTCATGCAGCTCGGCGACGGCCCAGGACGCGCCCTCCCGGTCGAGCGCGGCGAGCAGCGCGGGATCATCGGCCACGTCGTGCCCGGCGAGCGGCGCTACCTGGTTCAGCACCTCGTGGGTGAGATGAGGGCTGGCCGGCGGCAGCGGCGGGCTGAGCGTCACCGGCGGCCCCCCAGGCCAGCTAGCAGATCCAGGGACAGGCCGGGCCGCTCGGTCGCCGGATCGGGCCCGATCCGGCCCGGCCGGGCGATGGCCGCTGCGTACCGGCGCAGGACGATCGCGGCCACCTCGGGCGCCGCGCCGAGCGCGCCGGACACGGCCGCCGCGCCCGCGCGCCGCGATGCTTCGGCGACCTGATCGGCGAACAATCCGGGGGCGAGCAGGTAAGTGGCCACCACCACCCGCGGCGCGCCGCCGCGCAGCAGGGCTGATACCGCCGCCGCCGGAGTGGGCGCCGCGGCGGCGGCGTAGGCGGGAACGACGGCGCGCCAGCCGCGGGCGGCCTGCCAGCTCGCGGCGAGACGGGCGACGGCGGCGTTCGCCGCCGGACGGCCGGATCCCGCCGCGGCGAGGACGACCGCGATGTCGCCCGGCGGACCAGCCACGCCGGACTCGGCCAGGCGGCGGTCCAGGGCACGGAGCAGCAGGGGATCGGGACCGAGTACCTCGCCGTAGCTGACGCTCAGCGCGGGCAGGGCGCCGCGGGCCTCGTCCAGCAGGGCGGGCAGGTCGACCTCGCTGTGGTACGCCGCGGTGAGCAGCAGCGGGAGCACGACCACGGGCCGCGGCGCGGCCGCGGCGCTGGCCGCCTCCGTCACGGCATGGGCCGGCCCGGTCACGGTGGACGCAGGCTCGGCGCCGGCCAGCGCTCCGAGTACCTGCCGGACCGACGGAGGTGCGTGCCCCAGGTAGGCGGTCCGGGCGTCAAGCGCGGGCAGCCCGCGCAGCCCGGCCATCTCCCTGACGAGCTCCATCAGCTCGGTGATGGTCGCGGCGGCGCGCGGATCGGCGCTGCCGTGCGCCACGGCGACCAGCGGGGGCAATGCCAGCCCCGCGGCCGGCCCGGCGCCTGCCGGGGCCGGGCCCGCCGCGGAACTCAGCCGTGGATACCGCATTCGGTCTTGCCGGTGCCTTCCCAGCGCCCGCTGCGCGGGTCGGCGCCGGGCTCGACTCTCGCGGTGCAGGTCGAGCAGCCGATCGACGGATACCCGTCGTAGACGAGGGGATTCACCAGGACCCCGTGCTCGACGATGTAGCTGTCCACCTGCTCCTGGGTCCAGCTGACGATCGGGTTGACCTTCACCATCTGCCGCCGGGGATCCCACTCGACGACGCGCGTGTCACTTCGCGCGCTCGTCTCCTCCCTGCGCACTCCGGTGAGCCAGGCCTCGTAGGGATCCAGGGCGCGCTCCAGCGGCACGACCTTGCGGAGGTAGCAGCACAGGTCGGGATTGCGCCCGTAGAGCCGCGCCCCCAGCTCGGCGTCCTGCTCCTCGACAGTCCGGGATGGCGTGACATTGATCACGTTAACCGGATAGACGGCAGAGACCGCGTCCCTGGTGCCGATCGTCTCGGCGAAGTGATACCCGGTGTCCAGGAAGATGACGTCGATGCCCGGGCGCACCCGGGACGCCAGGTGAATGAGCACCGCATCGGTCATCGACGACGTGATGCAGATACGGTCGCCGAATGTGTCCGTCGCCCATTTGATCACGTCTTCGGCGGGCGCGTCGGTCAGGGCGTCCACCGCTCCCGCGACCAGCCTCTCCATTCCGATGACTTCCTCCAGGCGCTTGCGTGCCGTCAGTTCGATAAACTCTGGCCCGGCCGGCCGGGTCTGGGCGGCCCTCACCGGATGACACCGCTTTCCCCAAAGCGTAGCTGGAAGGTGCGAACGCAGCTGCGGCAACGCCAGCCGCCTTCCGCCTCCTGCGGCTCAAGGTCCTCTTCGCCACAGTAGGGGCAGTAGAACGGAACCGCACGCTCCGCCGCGAATGTAGGGATCGTCACGACACATCCTCCTCGCTGGCCCGTGCCGCCCACGCGGCGAACGTCTCGCCTGCCATCCGGCTCGCGTCGAACCGGCGCAGGACCCGCTCGACGTAGTCCGGGAGCTGCCCGGCCGTGGTCTTCAGCCCCCTGACCTTCCTGCCGAAGCCCGAGCTCGCGCCGTCTCCGCCGTTCAGGCTCCCGCCCAGGTGGATCTGGAATCCCTCGACCTGCTGGCCGCCGGGCAGGGTCACCAGCGTTCCCTTCAGGCCGATATCCGCCGTCTGGATCCGTGCGCACGAGTTCGGGCACCCGTTGACGTTGATCGTCACCGGCTCCGTGAAGTCAGGAAGCCGCCGCTCGAGCTCGGTGATCAGGTCTGCTGCCCGCTGCTTGGTCTCGACGATCGCAAGCTTGCAGAACTCGATGCCCGTGCACGCCATCGTGTGCCTGCGGAACACGCTCGGCGCGGCGGGCAGGCCCGCCGCGGCGAGCTCAGCCGCCAGCTCGGCTGCCCTGGCCGGCGGCACGTCGAGGATTACCATCTTCTGCTCCGTCGTGGTGCGCACCCGGCCGCTGCCGTACTCGGCGGCCAGGCCGGCGATCACGGTCAGCGAGTCGGCGGACAGCCGTCCTACCCGCGGCGCGAATCCGACGAAGCACCGCCCATCCCGCTGCTCGTGAATTCCGACGTGGTCGCGCTGGCGGGCAGCGGGCGGCGGGGGCGGGGGGCCGTCCGGGAGCCGGTAGCCGAGGTAGTCCCGCTCCAGCACCGCGCGGAACTGCTCAGGTCCCCAGTCGGCGATCAGGAACTTCAGCCGGGCTCGGTGCCGTAGCCGCCGGTAGCCGTAGTCGCGGAACACCGAGGCGACGCCGGCCCACACCTCCGGGACCTGGTCCGGCCGGACGAACGCCCCCAGCCTCTTGCCGATCATCGGGTTGGTGGAAAGGCCGCCGCCGGCCCACAGGTCGTATCCCGGCTCGCCGCCGCGCCCCAGCGTCCCGGCGAACGCGATATCGCTGATCTCGTGCATGGTGCACTGGACGGAGCAGCCGCTCATCGCGGACTTGAACTTACGGGGCAGGTTGGAGAAGGCGGCGTCGCCGATGTAGCGGTCATGCGTCTGGCGTATCTCGGGCGTCGCGTCGATGATCTCTGTCGCGTCGATCCCGGCCAGCGGGCAGCCCAGGATGACCCGGGGCGTGTCGCCGCACGCTTCCGTGGTGGACAGCCCGACTGACTCGAGCGTCTCCCAGATCGCCGGCACGTCCTCGATCCGGACCCAGTGCAACTGGATGTTCTGCCGGTCGGTGACGTCCGCGGTGCCCCTGGCGAATCGTCGCGAGACGTCGGCGACCGCGGACAGCTGGGCGTGATCCAGCTGTCCGCCGTCGATCCGGATCCGCATCATGAAATACCGGTCGTCCAGCTCGGCGGGCTCCAGCAGTGCCGTCTTGCCGCCGTCAATGCCCGGCCTGCGCTGGGTGTAGAGCCCGTACCAGCGGAACCGACCGCGCAGGTCAGCGGGATCGATCGAGTCGAACCCCCGCTTGGAGTAAATGTCGATGATCCGCTGACGGACGTGGAGCCCGTCGTCGTTCTTCTTGCTCTCCTCGTTGGCATTCAGCGGCTCTCGGTAGCCGAGCGCCCACTGGCCCTCGCCGCGCCCGGGACCGACACCGGCAGGGGCGGCCCGCCGCCTGGCGGCGGCGGGAGACCGGTGGCTGGCCGGCGGGCTCGCCTCCGCGCGCGCGCCATTTTCCGCGCGGCCGCCATTCTCCGGGACAGCGTCATGGTCCGTGGCAGCGTTATGGTCCGTGGCAGCGTCATGGTCCGTGACAGCGTCACGCTGCGCGGGTGCGCCATTCCCTGCGGCGGCAGCCTGCACCGCAACGGCGACGGCGCGCGCGCGTATGCCGGCCTCATCGTCAGCGCGGATGTCCGTTTCCGCGGTACTCGTGGTTATCGTCATGCTGCGGCCCTTCGGGTCCGGGGCGTGCGCGGGCAGTGCGGACGTGGGGGATGGGCCAGGGGCCGATTCCGGCAAGAGCGGCGGCAATGCCGCCGCGGGGTCAGGCCTTCAGCCAGGAACCGGGTGACCGGTCAGCGACAGATACAGCCGATCGCACTGCGGATCCGGAGGAAATCGACGTGCCTGCGGACGATAAGAAGCGGGTCCGCGCCGGTAACGGCGGCCGTGGGACAGGGCACACCGGCAACTGAGCGAGTCACCTGAGTGACCCGCGGGCGGGCAGCATCTGCGATCGCTGAAACGACTTCTGCTGTCACGCCCAACCACAACCGTCCGATGACCGGTCCTATTCCGGCCCTGGACATGGGTTCGTTGTCGCTACCCGACCGGGGCCGCCGGGCTGGATAGGTGTCGCCGGGCCTGGGTAGGTTCTGAGCTAGCCGGCTATCGCGGGGGAACGGCCAGGCCTCGCGGCGGATCTGACGGATGGTTGACGTGCCTGCTAGCGCACAGGGAATCCCGCAGAGAGCTGTCTCCTTACCCTTCGCGGACCGATCCGCGGCCGGGCGGCTGCTGGGCGCGCGTCTGCTGGGGCTGTCCGCGGACTCAGCGGCCGGACTCAGTCCGGGCGGACTCAGCCCGGGCGGGACCGTGGTGCTCGCGCTGCCACGCGGTGGCGTGCCCGTGGCCCTGGAGGTGGCGACCGCGCTGCGGACTCCGCTTGATGTTCTGGTCACACGGAAGATCGGATATCCGCCGCAGCCCGAGCTTGGCGTTGGCGCGCTGGCCGAGGGCGGCCAGCCGGTATTCGACGAGGAGATGCTCGCGAGGCTCGGGCTGACGGCCGCTGCGCTCGGGCCGGTGGTGCGCAGGGAACGCCTGGAACTGGGCAGGAGGGTCACCGCATACCGCGGCGGGCCGCTCGCAATCGCCCTGGCGGGCCGGGACGTGATCGTCGTGGACGATGGCCTCGCGACGGGCGTGACGGCCAGGGCAGCCCTGCGGGCCGTCAGGACCGCGGGAGCGGGCCGCGCCATTCTCGCCGTCCCGGTGGCGGCACCCTCGTCGGCGGCCGCCATGCTCGCCGAGGCCGACCTCGTCGTCGCGCTGGCCACGCCGCCGGGATTCCGTGCCGTGGGGCAGTGGTATGAGTCATTTGGCCAGCTCACGGATGCCGACGTCATCAGGCTCCTGGGCGCGGACCGCAGGTAACGGCCAGCTGACGTCAGGCGGCGTTGGCCCGGCGCATCCGGCGCCGCCGCTCCGAGGCTCGCTCGTCCTCGTTCAGGCCGCCCCAGGTGCCGTACTTCTCCGGCCGCGACACCGCGTAGCCAAGGCACTCGGCGCGAACCGGGCAGGATGCGCATACGGCCTTGGCCTTGCGCTCGCGGATGTCCCGCTCTGGCTGCCGCTCGCCATCCGGGCCGAAGAAGAGCACGACTTCCTTACCGCGGCACGCGGCGTCATCTTGCCAGCCCCAGTTCGGCCGGGGCATCAGGGCGGCCTGACGACGTACCTCAGACATGGATCGTTCTCCTCAACAGCTGACCATGTGTAAATTCGCTTACTTAACGGAGCATCCGGCTCGCTGAACGCGCGAGATATCATGCGCTGCGGCCTTCGCCCCGTCGTTCGTGTAACGCGTAACATCGCCACAGTGTTCCCGCGCGTGGTTAGTGCGCGAGCGGGAACTCCGGGGGGATGAACGGGCGGCAACGGCGAGGCCTGTCAGGGTCAGCGAGCCGAGGCATAATCATGCCACCCTCGGGCCGGGTCGCGCAGGCGGGACGGCAGAATCCGTCGTCGGCGCCGCATGACCCATCGCTGGCTAAGTGACCGTTAATTAGACAAAGCCGCTGGTTCAGGGTCACCATTGGCTGCATGCCGACGTCGGACCCAGCGCCGCTGCCTCGTCTCGGCGAGGTCTTCTTCGATGTCAGGAGCACATCGCGGAGCCTGCGGATTAGCTGGTACGCGGACACGGGCGTCGCGGTGCTCAGCATCTGGCAAGGCGGGACCTGCACCGGCAGCTTCCGGCTGCCGATGAGCGATCTGCCCAGGATGATCGACGCGCTGCAGCGCGGCCCGGACGGCCACCCAGCGTCCGCCAGGGAGTACCGGCCGCGCGCCGCCGAGGCATACCCGCCGCGAGACGACGAGCGCGAGCGGCCGCGTGCCGCCGTGCCAGCGGGCTATCACCAGTACCCGCCGGGTCCCGGGTCCCTGCGTTACCTGCATGGTCCGGCTGACGCGGCCTACCCCGACAGCCTTGCCGCCGCGGCCTATCCCGACAGCCTTGCCGCCGCGGCCTACCCCGACAGCCCGGCCGCCGCGGCCTACCCCGACAGCCCGGCCGCCGCGGCCTACCCCGACAGCCCGGCCGCCGCGGCCTACCCCGACAGCCCGGCCGCCGCGGCCTACCCCGACAGCCCCACCCCGGCGCGTTCCGCTGCCGGGACTGCCGTCGGTTACCCGGCCGCCCGGGATCTCCCCGGCTATCGCGACGAGGCGGTGCCGGCGCGGTACCCGGACCAGCCGGGCCCGGCCGATTACCCCGCTGGCTCCGGCAGCCGGGATTTCCCGGCGAATCCGGTCGGCGGCCGTTACCCGAACGGCGCGGACCAGACGCCGCCAGGTCGTGACCCGCGGCATTATCTGGATGAGTCGCCGGGCATGGAATACCGGCAGGCGGCGTCCGCGCCACCGCGCGGACATGGGCGGGCTGCAACGGCTGATGAGGGGACGGAACCCGGCTGGGATAGCGAGTCCTTCGTTCCCCTCAGTAACGGAGCCGAGCCGCTTCCCGAGTCGTTTCGTTACGGTCAGCCGCCGCGAAATCACTAGCTAGCCGACGCCCAGTCTGATCGGCCCGGCCCTTTGCCTGACCGGTCGGCTGGCCGGGTGACGGATCGGCGCCGGATGCCGCCAAAGAAACCGACGTAAGTGCCGTTACATCTGCCTTCTACCTGGGGATATACGTGCGGCGGGGGAAGGGGGAATTCAAGTGGCACAGAAAGTTTCGGTTACATTCGCCTGTGACTACGACGAAAAAGAGATTCCGGACGGGCAGCACCTGACGCGCTCGTTCAGTCTTGACGGCCGGGATTATGAAATCGACCTATGCGAGCGGCACAGTCAGAAACTTGACGAGGTTTTTCACCGGTTTGCCGCTCGCGCCCGAAAGGCGACCAGCCGCGTCGGACGAGGCAAGCGCAGAACGTCGGAGCATCGTAAGCACAGCGCCGATATTCGCGCCTGGGCAAAGCGCCATGACATTTCGGTCAGTGACCGGGGCCGCATACCCGCGGACGTCATCGCCAAGTACGACGCAAGTCACCGCTAAAGTCCGCGTCTAAGTCCCGCGCTCAGCAGTACCCGCGTAACCGGCGCCGTCCGGCCCGGCCGCGGGTCCGGCATGCTGTGGCGCCGCTTCTGCTGGAGGCGGCGCCGCAGATGCGGCGGGCACCACGGGCACCACGGGCGCGGACGTGGCGGATCCCGCCGCGGCCACCGCCCGCGAATGCCGGAGCGGACCGACCGCGGCGGCCAGGACCTGCGAGTTGGGCACGTTGAGGTTGCCATCGTCGGTGACTAGCCGGACATAGGTGATCCCGATATCGGTGACAACGCCCTCGATCTGGCCGCCGAGCGCGCCTGCTCTCATCCGGACGCTGTCGCCAACCGCGAACGGCCGGGCCAGTAGCAGCACGATGCCGGCGAACAGGTTCGACAGCGCCTGCTGAGCGGCGATGCCGATCAGGACCGCGGTGAAGGCGCCGCCGAGCACAAGGCTGCCGACCGGGATCGTGAGTAGCTCAAGCGTGATAATCACGGTGGTTAGCCCGCCGACAAGTACAAGGCCGTAGCGGACCACGGCCGCATGGGCCGAGCCGGTCCTGGGCTGCAGCAGGTCGCGGGCCTTGCCGGACAGCCCCAGGGTCGCGATCATCGCGAACAGGCCGAAGGCGACCGCGCAGGCAGCAGATATCACCTTGTGAGTCGGGTTGCCCGGCAGGTCCAGCCTGAGGCTGCCGGAGTCACTAGCCCAGCGCGACGCCGCCGCCGCGATCGCCGCCAGGACGAGGGCGATAATGGACCGCCATGGCCTGGCGCGCGCCCGCACCCTGGCCACCTGCTCGGCCACGTCGGTCTGGTGCTTGTCCCGGGCATCCACGGTCCCTACGCTACCGAGGGCGGGAACGCGTGATCCCGGCGACTCAGGGGAGTCGCCGGGATCACGCGCACTACCGGCCCAGGGGCCGGAAGGAGCCAGCGCCTAGAGGTCGAAGAGCGGCCCGCCGACCGGGAAGACCTGCCTGCCCTTCATCCCGTTCATGACGCCTGCGGCCGAGGTGTACCACGCGACAATCGCGGTCAGGATCCCGATATAGCCGCCAACCTTGATGATGCTCGTCTTGCCGTGATCGAACTGCCCGATGAACAGGACGATCTCGGTGATCTCCAGGGTCAGGAAGACGAGGAACACCGCCACGTTGGTCTGCGTGGCGATGATCAGCATGTAGGTGTTGAAGATGGCGAAGCCCAGCAGGATCCAGCCGAGGTCATTCGGCACTCCCGTGCCGGCCGCCGGGGCCACCAGCAGGACATAGAGCCCGAGGCCGATCCAGAACGCGCCGTAGGAGCCGAACGCCGTGGAGCCGAAGACGTTCTTGTTCTTGAACTCCCACATTCCGGCCAGCAGCTGCGCGAGCCCGCCGTAAGCAAAGGCGTAGCCGAGCCATTCACTGCCGGATCCCTTTGTCCATCCGGCGTTGGCGGCCGACAGCAGGAACGTGGTCAGCGCGAACGCGGCCAGCCCAAGCGGCGCGGGATCCGCGACTGCCGGTGCTGGAGCGGGAGCTTCATCAACAGTGCTCAAGTGATTCCTCCTGGTAAACGGTGCGTCGCCCGGACCCCGGCGTACCGCCGACGCGGCCGGGCAGGCGCGCGGACTGGCTGGAAGGACGTGGCGGCCCCGGCCGCGCGGACATCCCTGCCACGCGCGCGCCCCGCGATCTGGCAGGAGCTATCCGCGCGGTGCAGGCAAATTCCCGCGAAAAGACCATGCCTGGACCTTCCCTTGTCTTCACAGCTGGCTCAGCAGAACCAGGTGGAAGATCTGCCCTGAGCGTAGCTCCGGGCGAGCCCGCGCGGGAGACCCAGTTTTCACCCGTTACGCTGAATCTGCCGCACCGTTACCTGGGACGGCTTCGGGTGAGCACTCCCCGCAGACGATGAGGTGGCGACTGCCGCCCGCCTCCGGGGGAGCTGTCACGGTGAGGCGAGGCGGCCCAGCTGAGCCGGTACCTGCGCGGCCGCGGCCCGGTCGAGCAGGAACAGCGTCTGCTGCCTGCCGCGCGCCCCGGCTGCGGGCACCTGGACCGGCCCGGCACCGGAGAGAGCGAGCCTGACCGCCCCGGACTTGTCCTCGCCGGAGGCGATGATCCATACCTCGCGGGCCATATTGATCGCCGGGAGCGTCAGGGTCAGCCTGGTCGGCGGCGGCTTGGGCGCGCCGCGGACAGCCACCACGGTCCGTTCCTCATACAGGGCCGGGAGGCCGGGAAACAGCGAGGCGACGTGCGCGTCGGGCCCGATGCCGAGCAGCAGCACGTCGAAGGACGGCGACTGGCCATGGTCCTCGGGAGCCGAGGCGTCGCGCAGCCATCCGGCGTACCTGGCCGCCGCCGCCTCGGGGCTGGGACCGTCCGGGCCGTCCGGGCCGGGCATCGGGCGCACCCGGTCAGGGCTGACGTCGACATGGTCGAGCAAGGCCGCGCGGGCGCCCGTCTCGTTGCGGTCCGGATGGCCGGCCGGGAGGAACCGCTCGTCGCCCCACCAGACATCCAGGTGCCGCCAGTCCACCGCGTCCCTGGCGGGCGCGGCGGCGAGCTCGGCGAGGACCTGGGTGCCGATCCCGCCGCCGGTGAGCACGAGGGAGGCGTGGCCCCGGCCCGCGGAGATATCGACCAGCCTCGTCACCAGCCGGGCGGCAACGGCCTGCGCGAGCAGCTCGGCGTCACGGTGGATCAGGACCTGCGGCGCGGTCACTGCTCGTCCTGCCCGGACCAGGCCGGCGGGCCGCTCGCGGCGGTCTCCGCGAGCCGCTCCAGCGACTCGCCGTAGATCTCGTCCGGATCCAGCCTGCGAAGCTCCTCCGCCAGCAGCTCAGCGGACTCCCGGCGGTGCAGGGCGACCCGCCGGTCCGGCTGGCCCGGCTTGATCAGCGTGGCCGTCCGCCCGTCCGGCCTGACCAGGATCAGGTCGCCCTCGCTGGTGGCGAACCGCACCTCGGTGATGCCGGGACCGCCGGAATCGTCCCGCCCGAACGGCACGCCGATGCGGCTGGCCAGCCAGGCGGCGATCAGGTCAGCGGTCGGATTGTCCTTTTCCGCGGCCACCGACCCGCCGCTGATCGCCCCGTGCGGCTGGTCGAGCGTGGCGGCGAGCAGCGACCGCCAGGACGTGGCCCGGGTCCAGCTGAGATCGGTATCGCCCTGCCGGTACCCGTGGGCGAGCCCGATCAGCGCCTGGCGCGGCACCGGCGCCTCGGCCGCGTCGGTGACCCGGCGCTGCGCCAGCACGCCGAGCGGGTCCCTGGACGGGGTCGCCGGGCCTTCCCCCGGCCACCAGGTGACGACCGGCGTGTCCGCCGCGAGCAGCGGCCTGACCACGGAATCCGCGTGCTGGCCGAGCAGCCCGTACATGCGGAGCAGCACGGTCTGGCTGGGGCCCGCCTCGCCGGTGCGGATTTCCGCGTCCAGCCGGGACTCGCCGGCCGGCCGGCGGGTGATGACGCCGAGTATGCGGCAGGGATGCTCGCGGCCCGCCTCGCCCGCCGCGCGCACGGCATCGTACTGGCCGGCCTCGTCGGTCACGATGATCAGGTTCAGCACCACGCCGGTGGTCTGGCCGCCGAGCCGCTTGCGCTCCCTGGTGAGGGCCTCGCGGATGGCGCTGGTCGTGGTGTCCGTCAGGTCGATCGTCATCGCTGCTCTCTTCCTGGGCCAGGCGCTTGCTCAGAGCCGACGCCAGGCGCGGCCGCCGCGGGAAATCATGGCGTCAGCGGAGGCGGGGCCCGCCGATCCTGCCGGGTACTGCTCCGGCTTGCCGGCGTCTGCCCAGAATTCCTCGATCGGGTCGAGGATCGCCCAGGACAGCTCGACCTCCTTCTGCCGCGGAAACAGCGGCGCGTCGCCGATCAGCACGTCCAGCAGCAGCCGCTCGTACGCCTCCGGGCTTGACTCGGTGAACGCCCCGGCGTACGCGAAGTCCATGTTCACGTCCCGGACCTCCATCGCCGAGCCCGGCACCTTCGAGCCGAACCTGATCGTCACGCCCTCGTCCGGCTGGACCCGGATCACCAGCGCGTTCTGCCCGAGTTCCTCGGTGTCCGTAGTGGTGAACGGAAGATGCGGGGCCCGCTGGAACAGCAGAGCTATCTCTGTCATGCGGCTGGGCAGCCGCTTGCCGGTCCGGAGGAAGAACGGCACACCGGCCCAGCGCCTGGTTTCCACGCTGAGCTCGACGGCCGCGTAGGTGTCGGTGTGCGAGTCCGGCGGGATGCCCTCCTCCTCAAGGTAGCCGGGCACCAGCACGCCGCCCTGCCAGCCCGCCGCGTACTGGCCGCGGCCGGTGCCGGCGGCCAGATCCGCGGGCAGCGTGACCGCCGACAGCACCTTTTCCTTCTCCCCGCGCAGCGAGTCCGCGTCGAAGGAGACCGGCTCCTCCATCGTGGTCAGCGCCAGCAGCTGCAGCAGGTGGTTCTGGATCACGTCGCGGGCCGCGCCGATGCCGTCGTAATAGCCCGCCCGGCCGCCGATGCCGATGTCCTCGGCCATGGTGATCTGGACGTGGTCCACGTAGCCGCGATTCCAGATCGGCTCGTACAGGGTGTTCGCGAAGCGCAGCGCCAGGATGTTCTGGACGGTCTCCTTGCCGAGGTAGTGGTCGATGCGGAACACCGACTCGGCCGGGAAGACCGCGTCCAGGGTGGCATTCAGCTCCCGCGCGCTCTGCAGGTCATGACCGAACGGCTTCTCGATCACCACCCGGCGCCAGGGCCGCGGCCCGGCGGACTGGCCGCCGGGCGCGGACAGGCCCGAGCGCCTGAGCTGCTGGATGACCAGCGGGAACGCCTTCGGCGGCACCGACAGGTAGAACGCGTAGTTGCCGCCAGTCCCGCGCTGGGCGTCAAGGTCGCTCACCGTCTTCGCCAGCTGGTCGAACGCCGCGTCGTCGGCGAACTCACCGGGCACGAACCTGACGCCCTCCAGGACCTGCTGCCAGACCGCGTCACGGAACGGCGTGCGCGAGTGCAGCTTCACCGCCTCGTAGGCCACCTGGGCGAAGTCCTCGTCCTCCCAGTCCCTGCGGGCGAAACCGACAAGCGAGAATCCCGGTGGCAGCAGCCCCCTGTTGGCCAGGTCGTAGACCGCGGGCAGCAGCTTCTTGCTGGCCAGGTCACCGGTGACGCCGAACATGACGAGCACGCACGGGCCCGCGACCCGCGGGATCCTGCGGTCGCGCGAGTCGCGGAGCGGGTTAGTGATCATGCGGTCTCCCCGGATGACTGCCCCTCACTGGCCGGCCGGCCCTGTGATCTGCGCCGTCATCTGCGCCTCGATCGTGGCGAGCAGGTCGTGCCAGGAGTCGGCGAACTTCTGCACGCCCTCGTCCTCGAGCACGGTGACGACGTCGTCATAGCTGATGCCAAGCTCGGCCAGCGAATCGAAGACCCGCCGTGACTCCTCGTAAGTGCCGTGAATGGTGTCGCCGCGCAATTCGCCGTGCGCGGCGGTGGCGTGCAGGGTGGCCTCCGGCATGGTGTTCACCGTGCCGGGCGCGACCAGTTCCTCGACGTACATCGTGTCCCGGTAGGCCGGGTCCTTGGCGCTGGTGGACGCCCACAGCGGCCGCTGCGGCAGGCCGCCGCGCTCAGCCAGGGACGACCAGCGGATGCTCGCGAACTTCTGCTCGGATAGCTGATAGGCGAGCCGCGCGTTGGCGATGGCGGCCTTGCCGCGCAGCGCGCCGGCGGCCGGGCCGCCGATCTTGCCGAGCCTGCGGTCCACCTCGGTGTCCATCCTGCTGACGAAGAACGACGCCACCGAGCTGATCGCCGACAGGTCGCCTGCCGCCGCCTCCAGGCCGGCCATGTAGGCGTCGATGACCTGCCCGTAGCGCTCCAGCGAGAAGATCAGCGTCACGTTCACGCTGATCCCGTCGGCCAGGCACCGCGTTATCGCGGGCAGGCCCTCGGCGGTCGCCGGGATCTTGATGAACAGGTTCGGCCGGTCCACCTGCCACCAGAGCGCACGCGCCTCGGCGATGGTCCTGGCGGTGTCCCTGGCGAGCCGCGGGTCCACCTCGATGGACACCCGCCCGTCGATGCCGCCGGTCGAGTCGTAGGCGGGCCGCAGCACGTCGCAGGCCCAGCGAATGTCGTAGGTCGTGATCGCCCGGGACGCCTCGTCCACGGTCACCCCGCGGACGGCCAGGTCGGCGACCTGCTCATGGTAGGCCGGGCCGCTGGAGAGCGCGTGCGCGAAGATCGTCGGATTAGAGGTGACCCCGGTTACGTGCATATCTCGCATGAGCATCGCGAGATTGCCCGACGCCAGGCGCTCCCTGCTGATGTCGTCGAGCCACACGACCACGCCGGCCGCGGCGAGGTGCCCGAGGTGGTCATCAGGCGGGGTAGTCATGACGTCTCACTTCCTGGGGTCAGTCGCGAGATGGCCGCTCAGCCTCGCCAGGCTGGACCGGGCAGCCGCCGCCACCCGGTCGGCCGTGAGGCCGAATTCCTCGTACAGCGTCTGGTAGGCCGCTGACGCGCCGAAGTGCTCCAGGCTGACGCATTCGCCCGCGTCACCGGCGAAGGCCCGCCAGCCGAGCGCGATGCCTGCCTCCACGCAGACCCGCGCCCTGATTCCCGGCGGCAGCACCTCCTGCTGGTAGGAAACGTCCTGCTCGGTGAACCATTCCACGCACGGCATGGAGACCACCCGGGTGGCCGTTCCCTCCTGCTCCAGCAGGTCGCGGGCGGCGAGGGCGATCTGCACCTCGCTGCCGGTCGCGATCAGGATCACCTCGGGCGGCCCGTCGGCGGCCTCCGCCAGCACGTATCCGCCGCGGCTGACCCCCTCGGCGCTGGCCAGTGCGTCCTGCGTGCCCGGATCACGGTTGAAGACCGGGACATTCTGCCTGGTCAGGCTGAGCCCGGCCGGATGGTCAGTGCGCTCCAGGATGGTCCGCCAGGCGACCGCGGTCTCGTTCGCGTCGGCCGGGCGGACGACGTCAAGGCCGGGGATCGCGCGCAGCGCCCAGAGCTGCTCCACCGGCTGGTGGGTGGGCCCGTCCTCGCCGAGGCCGATCGAGTCGTGCGTCCAGACGTACGTCACCGGCAGCCCCATCAGGGCCGCCAGCCGGACCGCCGGGCGCATGTAGTCGCTGAACACCAGGAAGGTGCCGCCGTACGGGCGGGTCAGGCCGTGCAGCGCGATCCCGTTGCAGATCGAGCCCATGGCGTGCTCCCTGATGCCGAAATGCAGCGTCCGGCCGTAGGGGTTGCCGGGGAACATCCGGGTCTGGTGGTCCACCGGGATGAAGGACGGCTGGCCCGCCATGGTCGTGTCATTGCTGCCCGCCAGGTCGGCGGAGCCGCCCCAGAGTTCCGGCAGCACCGGGGCAAGTGCGTTCAGAATCTGGCCAGACGCCTTCCTGGTGGACACGCCCTTCTCGGTCGGCGGGAAGGAGGGCAGCGCGGCGGCCCAGCCGTCCGGCAGCCGTCGCGCCGCCAGCCTGCCGAGCAGCTCATTGCGCTCCGGGTTTGCCGCCTGCCAGGCCGCGAACCTCTCCTCCCAGGCCGCCCGTGCCTGCTTGCCGCGGACGGCCACCTCGCGGGCGCGGGCGACCGCCTCGTCCTCGGCGGGGAAGGAGACGGCCGGGTCGAAGCCGAGGATTCGCTTGGTCGCGGCTACCTCGGCGGCGCCGAGCGCCGAGCCGTGCGCCGCGCCGGTGTTCTGCTTGTCCGGGGCCGGCCAGCCGATGATGGTGCGGAGCGCGATCAGCGATGGCGCCGCCGTGTGGTCCCTGGCCGCGGCGAACGCCGCGTGCAGCGCGTGCACGTCCTCGTGGTAGCCGCCTGGCGTGCGCCAGCTGAGCCGCTGCACGTGCCAGCCGTACGCCTCGTACCTGGCGGCGACATCCTCCGATTTCGCGATCTCAGTGTCGTCCTCGATCGAGATGTCGTTGTCGTCGTAGAGCAGGATGAGGTTGCCGAGCTGCTGGTGCGCCGCGAGCGACGACGCCTCGTGGCTGATGCCCTCCTCGATGTCGCCGTCCGACGCGAACACGTAGATGCGGTAGTCGAACGGGCTGCCGCCGGGCGCGGCGTCCGGGTCGAGCAGGCCGCGCGTCCGGCGGGCGGCCATCGCCATGCCGACCGCGTTTGCCAGGCCCTGGCCCAGCGGGCCGGTGGTGGTCTCGACTCCGGGGGTCAGGCCGTGCTCGGGGTGGCCGGGCGTGCGGCTTCCCCAGGTGCGGTAGGCCCTGAGGTCGTCGAGGGTGAGCCCGTAGCCGGACAGGTACAGCTGGATGTAGAGCGTCAGGCTGGAGTGCCCGCAGGACAGCACGAACCGGTCCCTGCCGAGCCAGGCCGGGTCGGCGGGGTCGTGCCGGAGGAAACGCTGGAACAGCAGGTAGGCCGCCGGGGCCAGGCTCATCGCCGTGCCCGGATGACCGGAGCCCGCCTTCTGCACGGCATCCATCGCCAGCACGCGGATCAGGTCGACCGCCCGCTCGTCCGTCTCCGACCAGTCAAGTGCGTTATCAGGCTGAGTGCTCACCGCGGCATCAGGCCCCTTCGGCTGGGAACGAGATCACGGCAATGACTTTATCCGGCCACGCTCGGTCTAACCGGCCGGCCCGCCCGCGGGCGCGCGTCCGTCGTCCGGTGTCATCGCCACCGCGCGGCCGCCGTCACCGGGCGGCTCCGTCAGCACGGCGCCCCGTGCCGTCACCGGGCCCCTGTCGCGCAGCGCGAACGGCAGCCGCAGCGCCACTATCCAGATCAGCACTGCCCCGGTGACGTGCACCCAGACGAGGCCCGCGGGCAGCCCGGTGAAGTACTGCGTGTAGCCGACCGCGCCCTGCACCAGGATCATGCCGAGCAGCACCCAGCCGAGCCGCATTGCCCGCCGGGGAGCCCGGCTGAACCGCAGGCCCGCCACCAGCGCCAGCACCAGGCCGGTGATCAGCCAGCCGATGTCCGCGTGCAGCTGGGTAACCCCGCCAAGCGGCAGGTGGTACCGGGCCACGGAGCGGGCGCCGGCCAGCGGCCCGGTCCCGGTGACCACGGTTCCCGCGGCCAGCATCACGGCCACCACCGCGACCACCGCGGCGGCGAGCAGCCGCAGGTCGGGCCGGGCCAGCGGGCGGGCGGGCGCGATGCCCTCGGTGGTCCGCGCGTACAGCGTCACCGCGGCTGCTACCAGGGCAGCGGACAGCAGGAAGTGCACGGACACCCAGACCGGATCGAGCCTGGTGAGCACCACGACGCCGCCGATGACGGCCTGCGCGACAATGCCGGCCGGCTGGATAAGCGCGAGCGCGACCAGATCGGGCTGCCGCCGGCCGCTGTCACCGGGCCGGAACCGCCAGGCAGCCACCGCGACGACCACCGCGATCACCATGATGGCGCCGGTCAGCAGCCGGTTACCGAACTCGATCCAGCGGTGCAGCAGCGAGCTGCCCGTCGTGCCGGACGCCACGATGCTGTGCGCGGTGCAGGCCGGCCAGTCCGGGCAGCCGAGGCCGGACTGGCTGAGCCGGACAGCGGCGCCGGTCATGATGATGCCGGCCGAGGCCGCGACCCCGGCCAGCGCGATGCGCCGCATCGAGACGGCCGATGGCGCCAGCACGGATTCCGCCAGCGAGCGCACGGCGCGCCTGACCGGGGCACTCTGCGAGGCACCGCCCCGCGAGGCACCGCCCCGCGAGGCACCGCCCCGCGAGGCACCGCCCTGCGAGGCGCCGGACGCGGAGCTTCCCGGAGCGGAATCGGTGAGCACGCATCCGAGCTTAACGGCCAGCCGCAGGACGGGCCCCCGCGGCGCCCGGCCCTGCCCGGAGCCGCCAATGACGTGGTTGGGACTCCGCTGCGGATACGACAGCAAAGTCCCAACCATGCTGTTGGGCACCGCGAGGCATGGGGCGCGGGTGCCGCGGCGGCTCAGGCCAGCGGCTCAGGCCAGCGGGGCCTGCGCAGATCGGGCGGCCCCCCGAGCGGCTCCGGCGCTCGCGACCGTGACGCAGCACAGGGCTGCCCAGTCGCGTGCCGCCAGGGACTCGCCGAGCAGCACCAGCCCGACCACGGCGGCCGCCACAGGCTCAAGGCTCAGCCAGATGCCGAACACCCGCGCCGGGATTCGCCGCAGTGCCTCGAGCTCGAACCGGTACGGGATGACCGAGGACAGCAGGCCGATGAGCGTTCCGGTGCCGAGCACAGCGGGCCGCAGCAGCGCGGCGTGCCCGGCCGCGACGCCGGGCGGCGTTACCAGCAGGGCCGCGATGATCATGGCGATGACAAGCCCCGTCGAGCCGCTGAGCCGCCGCCCGGTGGAAGCACTGAGCAGGATGTAGGCCGCCCAGGCCGCGGCCGCTACCAGGGCGAAGGCGACACCCGTGACAGCCAGCCCGCTGCCGCCGCGCGAGCCCGGTACTGCGCCGCTGGCCAGGTGAGTCCCGCCGCGGGCCAGCAGGGCCACGCCCAGGCCCGCCAGCACGACCCAGGCCAGGTCGATCAGCCGGCGGGACGATGCTACGGCCACGGTCAGCGGGCCGAGGAACTCGATGGTCACGGCGATGCCCAGCGGGATCCGGGCGAACGCCTGGTAGAAGGAGAAGTTCATCACGGCGAGCGCCACCCCGAACGCGACCGCGACGGCGCCATCCCGCCAGCTCCGCCGCCGCACCATGTCCCGCAGCGTCCTTGACAGTCCCTTGCCGCCGATGGCGCTCATGATCATCGCGGCCGTCCATAGCCGCAGGCCGGTGACCGCAGCCGGCGGTATCTGCGTGAATAGCCGGCCCGCCAGGCCGGCGCCGAGCTGAACCGACACGATGCCCGAGCCGACCAGCAGCGGCGGCGGCACTCTCGCCAGGGCCCGCCCGTCGCTCAGCACCTTGTGAGTAGATCACGCCCGGCTGACCTGGCCCGGACGTAGTGGTGCGCCGGCACGACCGTCTCTCGCGGTGGACGCGTGACGGTCATGCCGGCGCGGTCAGCTATGCCGGCGTTGACGCCGGCGCGTTCTGCGCTGGGATTAGCTGACGATCGTGGCCGAATCGCTCTTGTCGGTTCGGATGCCGTTGTCGGTGTCGGATCGGGTGACGACCTTCTCCCAGGCATTGATGGAGCCGGGGTTGGTAAGCCGCATGGACGGCATGGGCGGCGAGGAGTCGAACAGGGTGCCGAACCTGGCGCCGCTCTTCCTTATGTACCGGCCAACCTTCCTGAGCCAGGTGCCGCGGCCGCTCTGGGTCGTGACGCCGAACTCGGCGAACCCGAAGTGCAGGCCGGCAGCCTTGGCTGCGGCGACGGCAGGGCCCATGAACTTCCTGGGCGCCGTGAGATGCGTGTCGCCGACCGGGTAAGCGTCCCAGCCCAGGGTGTTGATGATGCCGCCGCGCGGCAGGTAGTTGCGCCAGTCGCGGCCCGAGGCGCTCTTCAGGTCGTAGGCCATCAGGATCAGGGTCGAGCGCAGGTCGCGGTTGTGCACCTTGCGGGCGATCTTGACGATGTGACCCCAGGCTCTCCGGTAGGCCCGGGCGGTGAACTGGCCGTTCGCGATATTGTCCTCGGGCTCGTGGTAATAGGAGTAATAAATTCGGTGCCCGGTCGGCGCGGTCCTGAAGAAATGCTTCAGCCTTCTGTTGTCGGCACCGGAAAGTATCTTGGACGGCAGCGCCTTAAAACTCACGATCACAGCTGAATCATTGGCGGCGGCTAGCCCTGTGGTCCAGGCGTTCTTCTTGGGCAAGCCACGATTGTAGACCCGGACAATCGGCAGCCTGCCAAACTCACTCTCGTCCTGCCGGAGTATGGCCTTGCTCGCGATCGAGGCTCCCATGAGCGGATGATGCGACATGCTGCTGTCGAGCGTGATCCGGCCGCCCGCGCTGGGCTGGTAGCCGGCGCTGGGCTGATGGCCCACGCTGGGCTGGTGGCCCACGCTGGGCTGGTGGCCCACGCTGAGCGCGAGGCCCCCCGCCAGCAGGACAGTGACCGCAGCGCTGACAGTTTTCGAGAAGTCATTCAACATTTTAATTCCCCCTAGGAACACTCTCCGTGTTCCTAGTTCCACTCTGCGTGATCAGCATCCCGGTCGCCCAGAGGCCGATTGCCTAACCCGGCAGGGCCGGACGGCCCGGGCACAATGACCCACGGCGAGATAGCCGCGCAGGGCGATCCAGCTAAATCGGCCTCGTTCACCAGGCCAGATTGCCGGGCACGCGTCTGGTCAGAAACGGCGTAACCGGCGGATCGCAGGGCGCCAGGAAATCTGGCGCGGGAGGGACAGGAGGAACGCGCTCGCCCGGCTGCGGGAGTGCCGATTAGCTCACGGACCGGCCCGGGGAATCCGTTCAGAAAAAGGCAGATCGGGCGTGCCGTCGTCAGTTCCGGCCGCTCACCGGACCGGCTGAGAAACGGGAAGTCAGTGACGAGCCGGCGGCGGCATACCGCGGCCCTGAGCGGCTACCCCAGCGGGACGCGGAGCGACGACCGGCTCCGCAGGCGGCAACATGCCAGGCGACGAAGCCGCTACTCCCAGCGGAACGCACGGGCCGTGATCGCGATGCTCGCCGCCGCCCAGGCCGCCAGCACCAGCAGGTCGCGTACCGGCAGCCCGCTGCCGTACTGCAGGACCGCGCGCAAGCCGTCCGACAGGGCGCCGCCGGGAAGCAGCTTCAGCCAGGGCCGGGCGGCAGCCGGGAACTTCGTCAGCGGGAAGACCACGCCGCCGAGCCCGAGCATGACCAGGTATATAAGGTTCGCCGCGGCCAGGGTCGCCTCGGCGCGGAGCGTCCCGGCCATCAGCAGTGCCAGGCCGCTGAACGCCGCGGTTCCGGCGAGTAGCAGCAGCAGCGCCCAGGCGACCGAGCCGCCGCCCGCGTGCGGCCGCCAGCCGAGCGCCGCCCCGACCGCGATGATCACGACGATCTGCGCTATCTCGACGGCGAGGACGGTCAGCGTCTTCGCGGCGATCAGGCCGCTTCGGCGCAGCGGAGTGGACCCTAGCCGCTTCAGCACGCCGTAGCGTCGCTCGAATCCGGTCGCAATCGCCTGGCTGGTAAAGGCAGTCGAAATGACCGCGAGTGCGAGAATCCCCGGGGCGAGGAAGTCGATCCGCTTGCCTGGCCCGTAGCTGACCAGCGGCTCGTGGCTGAAGGCGGCAAGCAGCAGCACCGGGATGATCAGGACGAGCAGCATCTGCTCGCCGTTGCGCATCAGCGTGCGGAGCTCAAAGGACGCCTGCGCGCCGATCATCGCCGGGCGCGGCGCCGCTCCCGGCGCGGGAGCCGGCCAGTCAGCCGCGCCGGCCTGCCCGGCCCGGGTCCCGGTCATGACCGTAGCTCCCGCCCGGTCAGCTCAAGGAAGACGTCCTCCAGCGTGCGGCTCTCGATCCGCAGGGTCTGCGCCATGATGCCGCGCTCCGCGCACCAGGCGGTCACGGCGGCGAGCAGCTGGGGGTCGACCCGGTCGTGCGCCTCGACGACGTAATGCCCGGCAGGGGACTCCTTCGCGGCGCTGCCCGGCGGGAGCGCGGTGAGCAGGCTGTCGGTGTCGAGACCTGGTTCAGCGCGGAATCTGAGCTGCCCTGCCGTGCCGGTCAGCTCGGCCGGGGCGCCGTCCGCGACCAGCCGCCCGTGGTCGACGATGGCGACCCGGTCGGCAAGCTGCTCAGCCTCGTCCATGTGATGCGTGGTCAGGATGACTGCGGCGCCCGCCGCCCGCAGGCCGGCGATCAGGTCCCAGGTCGCGTGCCGCGCCTGCGGATCGAGCCCAGCGGTTGGCTCATCAAGGAAGACGAGTTCCGGGCGGCCGATGACCGCGGCCGCGAGCGAGAGCCGTTGCTGCTGGCCGCCCGACATCCGCTTGAACGCGGTACGCGCGCTGCTCGTCAGCCCGAGCCGCTCGAGCAGGACGGCAGGATCCACCGGGCGCGCGTAGAAGCTGGCCATCACCCGCAGGTACTCCCCGGCCCGCGCGGTAGCCGGGATGCCGCCGGACTGCAGCATGACTCCGACCTTGGGCAGTAGCGCCCGGGCGTCACGGACCGGATCGAGGCCAAGCACGCGCACCGTGCCAGCGTCGGGCCGCCGGTAGCCCTCGCAGATCTCGACGGTGGTCGTCTTGCCAGCGCCGTTCGGCCCGAGAATCGCGGTCACCTGGGCGCACTCGGCCCGCAGCGACAGGCCCGACACCGCGGCCGTCCGCCCGTAATGCTTGACCAGGCCGGTGATCTCCACGGCCGGATCAGTGCTCACGCTGGCGAGTCTAGGGGGCAGCGGCCGCCCAGGCTCCGGCCGGGCTCCGGCCGGGTTCCAGCCAGCCGGCGCCTGCCCGGGCCGGGCGGGCCGTCAGCCGGCGCCTGCCCGGCCGGGCGGGCCGTCAGCCGGCGCCTGCCCGGGCCGGGCGGGCCGTCAGCCGGGGCCGACCGACTCTGCCCGGCGAGCGCTTGCCCGCCGCGATCGCCTCATGCCGCCTGCCGTGTGCGGATCCGGAGCGGCTGGCGGGCGAGTCCGGCTTTCAGTGAATCCGAGATGGCCGTGGCCACGCCAGCCGAATCAGCCCGGATCTGGCGTGGGCTGAAGTGGAGCACGATGATGCCATGTGCGCTCATCCGGGCATGGCGGCTCATGGTGCGCTCCCAGTCCGCTGGATTCAGGTGCCATTCCCGCGAGTCGACCTCCGCGGCGACACCAGATCGCGGCCACCACGCGTCCGCAATCGCGATCAGCAATCCCGCGGGATCGTAGAGCTGGGCATTGAATAGCGGCACGGGCAGCCGGGCGCGCCTGATGAGGTCCATGAAATCCGCCTCCGTCACCGACCGGACCCCGTCAGCGACCTCAGCGAGTACCTGCCTCAGCAGGCCCGAGCCCATTTCCGGGCCCTGATCCACCTCGCTGGCCAGCATGGCGAGCGGGCACTTGCCCTGCTGCACCGCGCTCGCCACCAGCGCCCGGACCTCGCTCAGGTCAGCCAGGCCGCGAGCAGCATCAGCGATCGCCCGAGGCACCCTGGCATATGACCGGCGGCCGATGCCAATGACCTCCTCGGGCATCCGGCCGGTCCGGTGGATGGCGGCGAAGCCCAGGCTTCTGCATTGACGGCTGGCTGGCACCAGCACGTCGATGACGCTGGGAGCGACGTTCGACAGGCCTTGGCCGCGCAACGCCGCGCGACCGGTGAGCACGCTGCGCGGCCCGGCGTACACCAGCGCGGCCATCTCCTTCTGATTGAAGGTCGGCGTGCCCGTCACAGCCAGGTAAGTGCCGGGGAGCAGCCGCTGCCAGGGACCGCCCGGCCGTAACCGGTGCGCCAGCGCATCGCGAGTCATTCCGCATGCCTGCGCCTGCCGCCGCCCGATGACGTTCAGCTGGAGGCGAAGGGTCTCCGATAGGGCGGCATGGTCAATCCTGGTGCTCCTGCTCATTCCCGCAACATGCCAGCCCGGTCCGTCAATCCGCGTACCCGCAACCCGTGCGATGTGAAGTTGTACGGCATAGAACCCGCCCAGAGCCACATCGCACGGCATGCGCTGAGCCACCCAGCGCTGAGCCACCCAGCGCTGAGCCGCGCTGACAGCTGGGCTGAGTCGCGATGAGCTGAGCCGTGGCCACAAGCTCCTGGTGCTCAGCCGCCGTGACCAGGGCTGGCGGGCACGTCGAGGGCCGGATTGCGGTCGAAGAAGCCGGCCGGCTTCAGCCAGAACGAGACAGTATCCACCGGCATCACCGGCCAGTCCTCCGGCCGCGTGATGTGGTGGATGCCGAACACGTACCACAGGACGATGTCGGTATCCACGATCGGCCGGTCCCGCGCTGTCCACACCGGCAGCCCCTAATCGCGCTCGCTCTGCGTGCAGAACTCGCCGCAGGGCCAGCGTTCGTCCCGGTCATAGGGGGTGACCCAGAGGGCATGCCCGATCGCCTCGGCGCGGCGGATGACGGGGGAGCGGGGATCGAACATCGCCGGTATGCAGCCGCCGGGCACCAGCTTGTAGCCGACAGGCGCGCCCAGGCCGTTCCTTACGGAGTCGTTGACGACCTTCCAGTGGCGCTGCGTCGACCAGCGGTAGTCCTGCTTTCCTTCCTGCTCCGTCCGAAGCGGCGTGTCGCGCTGCACCAGCGCGAGCCCGTACGGGTTGGCCGCGCTGACCGGCAGTGCCTCGGAGTCCGAGCAGTATGCCGTGTTCGCCGGGCCGTCGATGTCAAGGTCCAGCCGCGCGACGATGAAGTGCTGATGGAACGGGGCGTAGGTGCGCTCGTCGACCAGGGCGCCGTACGGCGGCTGATGCCCTTCGGGGAAGTTCGTGACCACCATCACGCCGGTCGCCCGGATTTCGCACTCGATGCTGCCATCCTGGTAGAACCGCCAGTACACGAGGTACTCGTAGTTGGCGACGGTGGCGTGGAAAGAGATGACCAGCCGGCGCATCCGCCGCGTCTGCGCCCCGGCGACCTGGTCGACGTGCTTCCACAGCACCCCGTTGTCCTCCTCGTGCACGCAGATCGCGCGCGGGATGGCCCGCGGCTCGCCCCGGGTGTCGTGCAGCGCCGCGTCCAGGTAGCTGATCTCGCCGAGGCAGTCGCAGCCGCGCTCCAGCGACGTCGTCATGAAGCCAAGGCCCCATTCGCCGATGTCAAAGGCGGTCCGCCGGTAGTGGTCCGGGGTGGGATCCCGGTACGGCACCACCATCTCGGCCAGCGACAGCCGGTACGCGACCGGGCGGATCCTGCCGCCGTCGGAGTATCCGACCTGATGCAGGACCAGCCCCTCCCGGTAGTTGAAGCCGATCCGCAGCGACCAGTTCTGCCAGCGCAGCGCATGCCCTTCCAGACTGAACGAGGTTCCTTCAGGCTGGCCGATAACCAGCGGCCGGACGTCGGTGCGGAGCCGCTGCCCGGGAACCAGCATGGGCGCGTACTCGCCCATGCTGGCGGGCGGCTCGACCCGGCTGGTGTCACCGAGCTCCAGCAGCGTCATCTCGTTGAGATCGACCAGCGGGTGCAGGCCATTGACCGGGTGGGCGTACGGGTTGCCGCCGGCGGCGCCCCGGCGCCAGACGTCCACCCACCCCATCCGGCGCTTGCGGTGCCGCAGCGGGACGAGCGCGTGACCATAGGTCCAGGTGTCGAAGAGGACCAGATCCAGGTCGGTGATGCCGCGGTCGGCGAGCGCCGCGATCACCCGGTCGTCCCGGCGCAGCATGGCGTCCGCCTCGTGCCACTCATCGAGAGTCGCGTTCGGCTGCACGCCGGGCCGCCGGTCGAAGGAGGTCACCTCGTCACCGGTCAGCGAGACCGTCGCGGCGTACACCCGGCCGTCCGAGCGGTTCCAGCACACGACCTGGGCCTCCCGCCGGATCTCGTCGCCCGGCAGCCAGGCGGCCAGCGCGTCCTTGGCCGGCTCGCGTAGCTCGATGGACGCGAACCGCCAGGTGTCGCCGACCCCCCGGTCGCGGCGCAGGATCGCGGCGGCCTGCCGGAACTCGCCGGCCGACAGCGGGTCAAGCGGATGCCTGGCAGGGCCGGCGCCAGCGGGCGTCATCGCGGCTCCCCGCCGCCGCGGACGAACGCGGCGAGCTGCTCGGCCTGCGCCAGCCTGCTCGGCTCGTGCATGTACATCATGTGGCCCGCCTCGAAGTAGCCGAACTCCACATTGCGCGCCAGCTCGGCCGGGATCGCCAGGTGCGCGATGGTGTGCTCCGCGGCGAAGTACGGCGTCGCGGCGTCGTGATAGCCGCAGGCCACATACACCCGCATGTGCGGGTTGACCCGCATGGCCTCGGCGAGCTTGTCCGCGACGCTGACATGCTGGCCCTCGAATTCCTTGTAGGACCACGGCTGCACCCGGTCGGTCAGGGTCTCGTAGGACAAGTCGCTGGAGTAGCCCAGCTCGGCTCGCACGTAGTGATTGATCGCGGCGGTATAGGGGCCCATGATCGCGTCGATCGAGGGGTCGGTCGTCCAGTGCTCGCGGCCGTAGTCCGCGTCCCAGCCGGCGAACCTGCCGTCGATCCTGCCGACCGTTCGGCGCTCGTCGCGCAGCAGCTCGGTCAGGAACCTGACGTGCTCGGGCCGCAGGTTGACACGGTCGATGTAGTCGCCGGAGAGCCCGGTCAGCGCGGCCAGCCTGGTCACTGCCGCGGCGCGCTCGTCCGCGGTCAGGCGCGCACCGCGGCCCAGCACCCACGGGTAGTCGCGCCGCGCGTATGCCTCTGCCTCATCGAGTACCTCGCGCAGCGGCCGGTCTCCGTGCCGGCCGTGATAATGCGCGATCGCGGCGTAGGTCGGCAGGTACATAACGTACGGCTCGTCGTTGCCGTCGCTGAACTCCAGCGTGCCGCCATCTAGCACGGCCGAGATCAGGATCAGGCCGTTGAGGTAAAGGGCGCAGCGCTCCTGCAGGTACCGCGCGAGCCCGGCGGCGCGCAGCGTCCCGTACGACTCGCCGCAGATGTACTTCGGGGACATCCACCGGCCGTAACGCGTCGTCCACAGCCTGATCACCTCGCCGACGGACTCGACGTCCCCGCCGTATCCGTGGAAATCCCTGGACTTCTCGCCCTTGACCGCGCGGGAGTACCCGGTCGACACCGGGTCGATGAAGACAAGGTCTGAGTTCCTGAGCAGGGTCTCGGTGTTGTCGGCAAGGCCGTAGGGCGGCGGCAGCAGGTGGCCGGCGTCGCCCATCAGGACCCGGCGAGGTCCCAGCAGGCCGAGGTGCAGCCAGACACTCGATGAGCCAGGCCCGCCGTTGAAGGCGAACGTTACCGGGCGAGTCCGGACGTCGGCGTCGTCGAGCGTATAGGCGACAACGAACACCTCGGCCTTCGCCTCGGCGCCGTCGAACACCTCGTCGGTGTGCCCTTCCTGGCGGAGTACCAGGCGCCCGGCGATCACCGTGTAGCGCAGTTCCGCGCCGTCGATGGTGATCACGTGGCGTGTCGTAACCAGCTCATCCTTCGGGTCCTCGGCCTTCGGGACCGCGGCCTTCGGATCGTCGGCCTTCGGTGCCGCGGCAGCCGGATCGTGCCCGGCGGCCGGATCCTGAGCTGGCTTCGCCTGCGCTGCGTTGTCGGTCATGACTGCGGAGCCTAGCTATCCCAGCCTCGTTCCCGCCGATCGCCAGCCAGGCTCAGGGAACCAGTGCCGCCGCCACTCGTGTCGCCGCCGCGGCGATGAGCGCACGGAACAGGCTCAGGTCGTCGGCCGCCTCGGGATGCCACTGAACCCCGACGGCGAACGGGCAGCCGGGCGCATCAAGCTCCACTGCCTCGACTAGCCCGTCGCCGGACCAGGCAGTGGCGGTCAGGCCGTCGCCCAGCCGGTCCAGTGCCTGGTGGTGCTGGGTCGGAACCCCGTCGACCTGGGTCCGGCCGAGTATCCCGGCCAGCCCGCTGCCGACCGCGATCCGGACCGGGTGCGCGCCGTAGCGGCCCGGCGCAGGCGCGTGCCCGTGATGACCCACCAGATCCGGCACGTGCTGGTGCAGGGTGCCGCCCAGCACCACATTGATCACCTGAATGCCCCGGCAGATGCCGAGCACGGGCAGCCCGCGCTCCAGCGCGGCGGACAGCAGCGCGGCCTCGGCGGCGTCCCGGAAAGGCCGCACCGAGGTGGTCTCGGGATGGCGCCGCGCACGATACCGGGCGGGATCGATGTCGCCGCCGCCCGATAGCACCAGGCCATCCAGCCTGCCGATCATGTCCTCGATGCCGGGCACCGGCGGCAGCAGTACGGGCAGGCCTCCGGCCTCGGCGACCCGTTCCGGATAGCGCCGCGGCAGCACGACTGCCTCGGCGTCCCAGTTGCCCCAGCGCGCCTGCTCCTGATAGGCGCTGATCCCGATCACCGGTGCGATCCCCGCCTCGCCCGCCGGACTAACCAGCCTCACCTGAGCCTCCATCTCCCCGCTGCCCCGCGTCCCGTGATCAGAACGCTCATCCCGTGATCACGGAGGATATGACGGGTTCGGTGCCGCCGCGCCGAATCCCGGAACTCCGCCCGCGGCCTTCCGTTGACTGTCAAGGCTATTTACTACTGGATGATCACTGGCGTATCGTCCTTGTATGACAGCGTCACCCGAAGCCGAAGAAGCCGAAGCAACTGAAGAGGTCTCGATCCCGGCGCTGCTCCGGGCGGCCCGCGGGGCCTACGGCCATGCCGTGTCGGCCCGCCTCGCTGCCGCTGAGTTCGACGACATGCCGAGGAACGGGCCGTACGTGCTGGGCGGCATGGCGAACCACGGCGGATCGGCCGGCGACCTGATCCGGCAGCTTGGGGTCACCAAGCAGGCCGCCAGCCAGCTGATCGACACGCTCGTTATCCGCGGCTACCTCGAGCGACAGGTTAACCCCGAGGACCGGCGCCGGATGACGATCACCCTGACGGACCGGGGCCGCGCCGCCGCCAGGATTGTCCGGGCCGGGGTCGAGGCGGTCGACGCCGAGCTTTCCGGGCTGGTCACTGCGGCGGGGGTGGCCGGCCTGCGGGCCGGCCTGGTGGCGCTCTGCCAGATCAGGGAAGGAATGGAACACGGACATTGAGCCCGCGCACCGGCCGGTGAGCCCGCCGCGCGGCGCGGCGGCGCCGGTCAGCGGGCCGCTACAGCGGCGTCACGTAGGCGCCCGAAATCCCGCCGTCGACGAGGAACGATGACGCGGTGATGAACGACGCGTCGTCGCTGGCCAGGAACGCGACCGCCGCGGCGATCTCCTCAGGCTCGGCGAACCGGCCTGCCGGGATGTGCACGAGCCGCCGCGCGGCGCGCTCGGGGTCCTTGGCGAACAGGTCCCGCAGCAGCGGGGTGTTCACCGGGCCGGGGCAGAGCGCGTTCACCCGGATTCCCTCCCTCGCGAACTGCACGCCGAGCTCGCGGCTCATCGCCAGCACGCCGCCCTTGGACGCGGTGTAGGAGATCTGCGACGTCGCCGCGCCGAGCACCGCGACGAACGAGGCGGTGTTGATGATCGAGCCCCTGGCCTGCCGCTGCATGTACGGGATCACGTACTTGCAGCACAGATAGACGGAGGTGAGGTTGACCTCCTGCACCCGGCGCCAGGCGTCGAGGCCGGTGGTCAGGATCGAGTCATCCTCCGGCGGCGAAATGCCCGCATTATGGAACGAAATATCTATCCGCCCGTGCCGTGCGCTGACGGTCTCGTAGAGGCGCTGGACATCGTCAGAGTTCGACACGTCGGCCGCGATGAACGCGCCGCCTGTTTCCTCCGCCACTGCCTTACCCGCCGCCTCGTCGATGTCGACGGCAACCACGATCGCCCCCTCGGCGGCGAGCCTGCGCGCGCTGGCGAGCCCGATGCCGCTGCCCGCGCCGGTGACGACGGCGACCCGGTCCCGCAGCCGCCGCATGCCCGTGCCCGCCGCATCCGTGCCCGCCGCATCCGTGCCCGTGCTGCCCGTGGTCACCATGTCTGCTCATCCCTCCGTCGCGATGAAGACATTCTTGACCTCGGTGAACGCGTCGAGCGCGTCCGGCCCGAGCTCGCGGCCGAGCCCGGACTGCTTGAAGCCGCCGAACGGGGTGGAGTAGCGCACCGAGGAATGGGAGTTCACCGACAGGTTGCCGGTCTCCACCGCCCTGGCCACCCGGATCGCGCGGCCTATGTCCCTGGTCCAGATCGATCCGGAAAGCCCGTAGGGGGTGTCGTTGGCGAGCCGCACAGCGGCCGCCTCGTCGTCGAACGGCGTCACGGTCACTACCGGCCCGAACACCTCCTCGGTGTAGGCAGGGTCGTCCAGCCGGACCGGCGCGAGCACGGTCGGCGGGTACCAGTGCCCCGGCCCGCCGGGCGCCGTGCCGCGGAACGCGACAGGCGCGCCGTCCGGCACGTAGGACGCGACGCGGTCCCGGTGCGCGGCCGAGATCAGCGGGCCCATCTGCGTCCCCGCCGACGCCGGGTCGCCGACGGCGACGGCCTTGACCGCCGGCTCCAGCAGTTCCATGAAGCGGCCGAGGACCGAGCGCTGCACCAGGATCCGCGACCGGGAGCAGCAGTCCTGCCCGGCGTTGTCGAAGGCAGCTTGCGGCGCGGTCGCCGCCGCCTGCTCCAGGTCGGCGTCGGCGAACACGATGTTCGCGCTCTTACCGCCGAGTTCCAGGGTGACCCGCTTCACCCGGCGGGCGCAGCCGGCCATGATCTCACGGCCGACCTCGGTGGAGCCGGTGAACACGATCTTGCCGACGGCCGGATGGCCGACGAGCCGCTGCCCGACCACGCTGCCCTTGCCGGGCAGCACCTGGAACACGTCCTCGGGGATGCCCGCCGCCAGCGCGAGCTCGCCGATCCTGATCGCGGTCAGCGGCGTCAGCTCGGCCGGCTTGGCGATCACGGCGTTGCCTGCCGCCAGGGCCGGCGCCATCCCCCAGGACAGGATCGGCATCGGGAAGTTCCACGGCACGATCAGCCCGACCACGCCGATCGGCTCGGCGAACGTGACGTCCAGGCCGCCTGCCACCGGGATCTGCCGGCCGGATGCCCGCTCGGGCGCTGCCGAGTAGTAGGTGAGCACATCCCTGACCTGGCCCGCCTCCCAGCGTGCCTGGCCGACCGGGTGCCCGGCGCCGGCCACCTCCAGGCCGGCCAGCTCCTCGATGTGGGCGTCCACCGCGCTGGCGAACGCGCGCAGCAGGCCAGCCCGGTCGGCCGGCGCGATGGCGCGCCAGGCGACCTGGGCCGTGACCGCGCGCTCGATCGCGGCGTCGGTCTCCTGCACCGTGGTCCGCGCCACGGTGGTGACGATCTCCTCGGTGGCTGGGTTCACGACCGTGAACTCGGACATGCAGCTAGAGCCGCTCGAAGCAGCGCTGCAGCTCCCAGTCGGTCACCGCGGCGTCGTAGGCGGCCAGCTCCACCGTGGCGTAGTTGGCGTAGTGCTCCTGCACCTCGGTGCCGAACGACTGGGCGACGATATCGCTCCCGGACCACAGCTCGAGCGCGTCGCGCAGGGTGTGCGGCACCCGCGGGCCGGAGTCCAGGTAGGCGTTGCCCTCGTAGGCGGGCTCCAGCGGCAGCTCGTTGTCGATGCCGTGCAGCCCGGCGGCGATCATGGCGGCGATCGCCAGGTAGGGGTTCACGTCACCGCCAGGGGCGCGGTTCTCGCCGCGCAGCGAGGCTCCGTGGCCGACCAGCCGCAGCGCGCAGGTGCGGTTGTCCACCCCCCAGCGCACGGCGGTCGGCGCGAAGCTGCCGAGCACGTAGCGCTTGTAGGAGTTGATGTTCGGCGCGTAGCACAGCGTCAGCTCACGCAGCGCGGCGAGCTGGCCGGCCAGGAAGTGCTCGCCGAGCTTGGACAGCCCGTGCGGCCCGTGCCCGGCGAGTACCGCCGTGCCGTCCTCGCCGACCAGGGAGAGATGGATATGGCAGGAGTTGCCCTCGCGTTCGTTGGGCTTGGCCATGAACGTGATGCTCATCCCGGCCTGCGCGGCGATCTCCTTCGACCCGGTCTTGTAGATCGAGTGGTTGTCACAGGTGGTAACCGCGTCGGCGTACCGGAACGCGATCTCGTGCTGGCCGAGATTGCACTCGCCCTTCGCCGACTCCACGTAGAGTCCCGCGCCGGCCATCCCGTTGCGGATCGCGCGCAGCAGCGGCTCGACCCGCGAGGTGCCGAGGATCGAGTAGTCGACGTTGTACTGGTTGCCGGGCACCAGGTTGCGGTAGCCCTTCCCGGCCGCCTGCTCGTAGGTGTCCCGGTAGACGATGAACTCGAGCTCGGTGCCCGCCATCGCCTGCCAGCCGCGTGCCGCCAGCCGGTCGGTCTGCGCCTTGAGTATCTGCCGCGGCGAGGCCAGCACCGGGGTGCCGTCCAGCCAGGTCAGATCAGCGAGGACGAGCGCCGTGGCCTCGTGCCAGGGCATATGGCGCAGCGTGCTCATGTCCGGCACCAGCATGAAGTCGCCGTAGCCGCGGTCCCATGAGGACATCGCGTACCCGTCGACGGTGTTCATGTCGACGTCCACGGCGAGCAGGTAGTTACAGCCCTCCGAGTAGTGCTGGACGACCTCGCTGAGGAAGTACTCCGCCGACAGGCGCTTGCCCTGCAGGCGGCCCTGCATGTCGGTGAAGGCCAGGATCACCGTGTCGATCTCGCCCGTGCCGTAGCCCGTGCGCAGTCTCTCCAGCGTCATCATGCCGTGCCGCAGCCGCGCGGCATCGTCGCCGCCATGACCTGTCATCGGTGCTCCATCCTCGAGGTTGCTCCTTGCTGACCAAGCTCACGGTAGGCCGGGGGGCCGCTCAGGTTTCGAGTTCCCGCTCGATAGCCGCGAGTTCCTCCGGCGTGCCCTGCACCCTCGGCCCGGTGAACCACTTGCGGGCGGACACGAGCCAGTAGATACCCGCGAAGCCGACAACGACGACCACGGCGACCACGGTGTAGTTGAAGTTCGTCGCCGTGATCGGACTGACGGTCGGCAGCATGAACAGGATCGTGATGAAGATCACCCAGATCACGGCGATGGTGCCGATCGGCACGCTCCACCTGCCGAGATGCCAGGGGCCGCGGCGGAAGTCCGCGCCCTGGCGAAGCCGCAGGAACGTCGGCAGCACATAGGCGATATACAGGCCGATAACCGCGATGGACGTCACGGCGGCGTAGGCAGTGGGGTTCCACAGGTACGGCAGGCCGAGCACGAAAGCGAACACCGCGGCCAGCCAGATGGCGTTGGTCGGGGTCCTGGTCCGCTTGTTGACCCGGTGCCAGAAACTAGAGGCAGGCAGCGCGCCGTCGCGGGAGAACGCGTAGATCATCCGGGAGTTCGCTGTCACCGAGGACATGCCGCAGAAGAGCTGCGCGCCGATCGCGATCAGCAGCAGCAGCTTCCCGATGGTGAGCCCGGCCGCGTCGATGAAGATCTGGGCAGGCGGGACGCCGGTGGGCGAGGTCGCCTCTGCGGAGTAGTGCTGGATCGCGAAGGTGATCCCGATCAGCAGGATCCAGCCGGCGAAGAGCGAAACGATGATCGAACTCACGATGCCGCGGGGACCGCTGCGCGCCGCGTTGTGGGTTTCCTCGGTCATGTGCGCGGAGGCGTCATAGCCGGTGAAGGTGTACTGCGCGAGCAGCAGGCCGAGCAGGACGACGTAGAAGGTGCTGTGCCATCCCGTGTTGTTGACGATGTGCGTGAAGACGGTGCTGGCCGACTGATGATGGGTCGGCTTGAGGGTGAGCACGCCGACGATGATCAGGACGCCGACGATATGCCACCAGACGCTGATGTCGTTCAGCGTGGCGACCAGCCGCACCCCGAACTGGTTCAGGATGCCGTGCAGCAGCAGCACGAGGCCGAAGATCAGGATCGTGTGGCCGGGGGTCGCAGCGAAGCTCCACTGCAGGTCGAGGAAGGCGTTGATGAAGAACGCGGCGCCGAAGTCGATGCCCGCGGTCACCGCGACCTGGCCCAGGAAGTTGAACCAGCCGGTGAACCAGGACCAGGCAGGCCCGCTCGTCCCCGGCGCGAGCTTGGCCGACCAGTAGTAGAGGCCGCCTGCGGTCGGGAAGCTGGAGCACACCTCGGCCATGGACAAGCCGACGAACAGGGTCATGATCCCGACGAACGGCCAGCCCCAGACGATGACCGCCGGTCCGCCGGTGTTCATGCCGTAGCCGTACAGGGTCAGGCAGCCGGACAGGATCGAGATGATGGTGAACGACACGGCGAAGTTGGAGAAGCCCGACATCCGCCTGCGCAGTTCCTGGGCGTAGCCGAGCTGATGGAGGGTTGCTTCGTCACTGCTCAGCGGTGCTGGGGCCGCCCGATCATTAACCGACACGACATGCTCCTTGGGTCAGGGACTGTGCCGCACTGCTGGTTCAGAACTGCCGGTGGTTCAGGACTAACGGTGGGTAAGGACTGCTGGTCCGGAACTGCCGGGTCACCGCCCGGTGAGGCTGGCCGATCAGGAATTCAATGGTCTAATATCAGACCAATGATCGACAGGTCTGGGGCAATGTCAAGGCCCAGGAAGCAGAATTAACACGGGCGCCACATCGCCGCCGGCATCCGGGCGCGGCGGGGTTTAAGTCGTGAGCACGCGCCCCGATCTCTCCGCCGTCCTGCGGCCGGTGCGCGAGGGCAACGCGTTCGAGGAGACTGTCGAGCGGCTTCTCGCCGTCATCAAGCTCGGCCTGGTCGGTCCCGGCGAGCGCCTCCCGGCGGAGCGAGAGCTGGCCGGGCAGCTCGGCATCAGCCGCCTGACGCTGCGGGAGGCTATCGGCGAGCTCCAGCATGCCGGGTACGTGAAGTCCCGGCGCGGGCGCTTTGGCGGTACGTTCATCACCTACACCCCGCCGGTGCCAGGTAAGGGCGAGCTGCGCCGGCTGGCCCGCGAGGACGGCGCCAGGCTGGCTGACGCGCTGACGTTCCGGCTCGTCGTGGAAACCGGGGCCGCAGAGGCGCTGGCCAGGATATGCGCCCGGCCGACCCCCCCACCGGAAGCCGCCGACCGGGCCAGCACCGAACATGCGCCCGGCCCCACCGGCCAGAACAACACCGAAAGCCCGCCCGACGTCGAAAGCTTGCGGGCCACGCTGCTCGCCAGGCTCGCCGACGTCAACGACGCGTCACCGCAGGATTACCGGCGGCTTGACACCCTGTTCCACCTGTCCATCGCCGAGCTCAGCGGCTCAAGCCTGCTGGCCGCCGCGGCTACCGACGCGCGGATGCGGCTGAACGACCTGCTGAACGCGATCCCGGTGCTGCGGCGCAACATCGCCCACACGGCCGGCCAGCATGCCGCCATCGTGGACGCAATCCTGGCCGGGGACGCCGAGCTCGCCCGCCGCGCGGTCGCCGAGCACCTGGAAGGCACCGCCGCCCTGCTCCGCGGCTTCCTCGCCTGACCCGGCTGGCCGGCCGGCCGGCCAGCAGCCGCGGCTCCAATGACGTGGCTGGGACTCCCGCCGCCAGGTCGGTAGCCCGCTCCAGAGCGCTGTGCGCGGAGGCGCCCTCGGCGGTGACCCGGCCATCGGGCCCGAGCCAGCCGCGATCGGCCAGCCGGGACGCCGCCAGGTCCCAGGCATCGTCGGCCCAGCCGCGGCCGGGCTGCAGGACCTCGCGCGAGAGATCCATTCCGGCCCGCATCACCAGTGCCTCGCAGCCGTCCAGGCCAGCCGCGACCAGCGCGGCCACATGCCCGTCGCCGCGGTGCTCGCGGAGCACGGTCACCGCCTGCCACAGCCGGGCCAGCGGCTCCCCGGGAACGGGCAGCGCGGCATTCGCCGCGGCAAGCACCCGGCCCGCGCAGTCGATACCGTCGATGACCCCGGTCAGCAGGCTGGCCGCTGCCGCCGCAGCGGCCCCGAGATCCCCGTTCTGCCCGGAAAGCGCCGGGGCCGCCGGGGACGGGGCCGCAGGGCCGCGGAGGTCCTGGTCGGACAGCAGCCTGGCCAGCGCCGCCACGGCGCCCGCGGACCTGGCCTGCAGGGCGGCCTCCGGGGTAATGAGATCCCAGATCGCGGGCAGCGCCCTGGCCACCATCGCCGGGGCAAAGCTGAAGAACGCGGCCGTGACCGGCGCGGCGCCGACCCGGCCGAGCGGGGCGGCGCGGCCCGCGAAGTAGCCGCGCCAGAAACCGCGCAGCCCGGCGTCAGCGAACGCCGAGCGGGCCTCCGGCGCGAAATAGGTGACCGCGTGGACCGGCTCGAAAAGGGTCCACATCTGCCGCGCGGCGCGCGCTGCGTCGGTCATGAGCCTCCTGACGAAGCCGGTCGGGCACCCGGTTTGCGGGCCGGAATGTATTTACGGCACAATGATGTTGTGAAAAGCATGGGACTGGTCAGCGGAGCGGCACCCGGCGGCGCCGGGCGCGGCATCGCGCCCGCGACCGCCATGCTGCCCGCGACCGCCATGCTGCCCGCGACCGCCATGCTGCCCGTGACCGCCATGCTGCCCGTGACCGCCGTGCCATCCCGGCCAGACTCCGCCAGGACCGAGCATGCGCCGGCCGCACCCGCTCAGGGTACGGCTAGTCAGGGCGCGGGCGCTCAGGCGGGTAACGAACGCGGCACACGGGCCAGGATTGCCCGGCTGATCCTGGAGAACGGCCCGGCGACGGCGACAGGGCTGAGCGCCAGGCTCGGCCTCACCCCGGCCGCGGTACGGCGGCACCTGGACAACCTGATCGCCGACGGCATGATCGAGGCCAGGACCGCGCGGCCGGCCCGGGCGAGGGGTCGCGGCCGCCCGGCCCGGCTGTTCGCCATCACCGACGCCGGGCGCAGCGCCTTCGAGCACGCCTACGACGACCTGGCGACCAGCGCCCTGCGGTTCCTGGCCGAGCGGGCAGGACCGGACGCGGTCGCCGAGTTCGCCAGGAGGCAGATCGCCGACCTGGAAAGCCGGTACCGCGAGGCGGTCGGCTCCGGCTCACCCAGCGAGCGAGTGCGGGCACTCGCCGAGGCGCTGTCGGCGGACGGCTACGCCGCGTCGGCCAGCGGCGCGCCGGCAGCGGGCGGCGGCGAGCAGCTCTGCCAGCACCACTGCCCGGTGGCGCACGTGGCCGCCGAGTACCCCCAGCTGTGCGAGGCGGAGACCGAGGCCTTCGGCCGCCTGCTCGGAACCCCCGTGCAGCGGCTCGCGACCATCGCCCACGGCGACGGGGTCTGCACCACGCACGTCACCCCGCCATCACTACTGAAATCGCACAGCACGGCTCAAGCCCCCAGCACCGCTACTACGGCTACTACGGCTAACAAATCCGGAGGCATCTCCGCATGACAACGACGACGACTCACCCCGAGCTCGACGGCCTCGGCACCTATAAGTTCGGCTGGTCCGACTCGGACGCGGCCGGCGCGACCGCGCGCCGCGGCCTGTCCGAGGAGGTCGTCCGCAACATCTCGGCGCTGAAGGACGAGCCGGACTGGATGCTGGAGCTGCGGCTGAAGGGCCTCAAGCTGTTCCGCCGCAAGCCCATGCCGAGCTGGGGCTCCGACCTTTCCGGCATCGACTTCGAGAACATCAAGTACTTCGTCCGGTCGACCGAGAAGCAGGCAGAGAGCTGGGAAGATCTGCCCGCCGACATCAAGAACACCTACGACCGGCTCGGCATCCCCGAGGCGGAGAAGCAGCGCCTGGTGGCCGGCGTGGCCGCGCAATATGAAAGCGAGGTCGTCTACCACAAGATCCGCGAGGACCTTGAGGAGAAGGGCGTCATCTTCAAGGACACCGACACCGCGCTGCGCGAGCACCCCGAGCTTTTCCAGGAATACTTCGCCACGGTGATCCCGGTCGGCGACAACAAGTTCGCCGCGCTGAACACCGCGGTCTGGTCCGGCGGCAGCTTCATCTACGTGCCCAAGAACGTGCACGTGGACATCCCGCTGCAGGCCTACTTCCGGATCAACACCGAGAACATGGGCCAGTTCGAGCGCACGCTGATCATCGTCGACGAGGGCGCCAGCGTGCATTACGTCGAGGGCTGCACCGCGCCGATCTACTCCTCAGACTCGCTGCACTCCGCGGTCGTCGAGATCATCGTGAAGGCCGGCGCGCACTGCCGCTACACGACGATCCAGAACTGGTCGAACAACGTCTACAACCTGGTCACCAAGCGGGCCATCGCGCAGGCTGGCGCCAGCATGGAATGGGTCGACGGGAACATCGGCTCCAAGGTGACCATGAAGTACCCGGCGGTCTACCTGATGGGCGAGCACGCCAGGGGCGAGACGCTGTCGGTGGCCTTCGCCGGCACCGGCCAGCACCAGGACGCGGGCGCGAAGATGGTGCACTGCGCGCCGAACACGTCGTCCTCGATCGTGTCCAAGTCCGTGGCGAGGGCAGGCGGCCGCACCTCCTACCGCGGCCTGGTCCAGGTGCAGGAGGGCGCCACGCACTCGAAGTCCACCGTGAAGTGCGACGCGCTGCTCATCGACGCCATCAGCCGGTCGGACACCTATCCCTACGTGGACGTACGTGAGGATGACGTCGAGATGGGCCACGAGGCCACCGTTTCGAAAATATCCGATGACCAGCTTTTCTACCTGATGAGCCGTGGCATGACCGAGGACGAGGCGATGGCCACGATCGTGCGCGGCTTCGTCGAGCCGATCGCGCGCGAGCTGCCGATGGAATACGCGCTCGAGCTGAACCGGCTGATCGAGCTCCAGATGGAGGGGGCAGTCGGCTGATGACGAACCTTCAGGAGGCCGTCGAGACGACGGCCCCCGTGTCGAGGCTGCACGAACGGCGGTCTTACGACCCGGCCGACTTCGGCGTGCCCAGCGGCCGCGAGGAGGAGTGGAGATTCACGCCGCTCCGCCGGCTGCGGGGGCTGCACGCGGATGCATCGCTCCGTGACGGCAAGGTACGTGTCGCTGTCGATGCCGCTCCGGATGTCGCCGTTGAGCTTGCGCAACACGGCGACCCCCGGCTCGGCATCGCCTGCGTGCCTGCTGACCGGGTCAGTGCCCGGGCGTTCGCGTCGTTCACGGACGCGACTGTCGTCACGGTGCCTGCCGGGGCGGAAAGCACGGAGCCGACGTGGATCTCTGTTCGGGGCGAGGATGCTGCCGGGGCGGCAGCCGGGCACCTGCTGATCGATGTGCGGGCGAATGCACGGGCGGTCGTCGTGCTGGAATACGGGGGGTCGGCTACGTATGCGGACAACGTCGAGCTGATCGTCGGTGACGGGGCGTCGCTTGCGTTCGTCTCGCTGCAGGACTGGGCGGACGACGCGGTGCACCTATCGTCTCATTACGTCCAGGTCGGCAGGGACGCGAAGATCACGCACACGGCGGTGACACTGGGCGGCGGCGTCGTCAGGCTCGCTCCGTCGGTTCGCTATGCGGGCCCCGGCGGGGACGCGGAGCTGCGCGGGCTGTACTTCGCCGACGCCGGCCAGCATCTGGAGCACCGGCTGCTGGTAGATCATGGCGAGCGCAACTGCCGCAGCCGGGTGACCTACAAGGGCGCGCTGCAGGGCCAGGACGCACACGCTGTCTGGATCGGCGACGTGATCATCCGGGCCGAGGCGACCGGCACCGACACCTACGAGTACAACAGGAACCTGGTGCTGACCGAGGGCACCCGGGTCGACTCCGTGCCGAACCTGGAGATCCTCACCGGCGAGGTCATCGGAGCGGGGCACGCCAGTGCCAGCGGGCGGCTGGAGGACCATCACCTGTTCTACCTGATGGCCCGCGGCATCCCACAGGCCGAGGCGCGCCGCCTGGTGATCCGCGGCTTCTTCGGGGAGCTGATCGAGAAGATCGAGGTGCCCGAGCTGCACGCGCGGATCGCGGCGGCGGTCGAGGCGGAGCTGGCATGACCCAGCTCGCCGCGTTCACCCGCGCCTGCTCGCTGTCCGACGTGCCCGCGGAGGGCGCGCTCGGCGTGCTGGTGCGCGACACGCCCGTCGCCATCATCCGGACCGGCGGCGAGGTATTCGCGCTCAGGGACGTGTGCTCGCACGAGGAGGTCCCGCTGTCCGAGGGCGAGATCTACGATCACACGGTCGAGTGCTGGCTGCACGGATCCTGCTTCGACCTGCGCTCCGGCCAGCCCACTGGCCCGCCGGCGACCAGGCCGGTTCCCACCTACCCCGTGCAGATCGACGGCGACGACGTCTATATCGCGCTCGCCGCCCAACCAGACCAGGAGAGATGATGTCCACCCTTGAGATCCGCGACCTGCACGCGAGCGTGACGGACGCGGCCGGTAACAGCCAGGAGATCCTGCGCGGTGTCGACCTGGTCGTCCGGGCCGGGGAGACGCACGCCATCATGGGGCCGAATGGCTCGGGCAAGTCGACGCTGGCCTACGCCATCGCCGGTCACCCCAAGTACAAGGTCACCCAGGGCTCGGTCACGCTGGACGGCGAGGACGTGCTGGCGATGAGCGTGGACGCCCGCGCCAGGGCCGGGCTGTTCCTGGCGATGCAGTACCCGGCTGAGGTGCCCGGCGTATCGGTGTCGAACTTCCTGCGCACCGCGATCACCGCGGTCCGCGGCGAGGCGCCGAAGATCCGGCTGTTCCTGAAGGAGATGCAGTCGGCCATGGCCGACCTGTCCATCGACCCGGTCTTCGCCCAGCGCAACGTCAACGAGGGCTTCTCCGGCGGGGAGAAGAAGCGGCACGAGATCCTGCAACTCCAGCTGCTCAACCCGAAGATCGCCATCCTGGACGAAACCGACTCCGGGCTGGATATCGACGCGCTGAAGGTGGTCGCCGACGGCGTCAACAGGTTCCGCGAGCAGGAGGGTCACGGCGTGCTGCTGATCACCCACTACACGAGGATCCTGCGGTACGTGCGGCCCGACTTCGTGCATGTCTTCGTCGGCGGCAGGATCGTCAAGCAAGGCGGACCCGAGCTGGCCGAGGAGCTGGAAACCAGCGGGTACGAGGAGTTCGTGAAGGCCAGCGCGGCATGACGGCCACCGGGTACGTGACGGCCGGCAGCGCGGCGGGGGACCGGGCGGCGGGGGACGGAGTCGTGGCCGGTGACGGCGCGGCGTTCGACGTCGCCGCCGTCAGGGCCGATTTCCCCATCCTGACCAGGACCGTGCGCGGCGGCCGGCCGCTGATCTACCTGGACTCCGGCGCCACCGCGCACAAGCCGCGGCAGGTACTCGACGCCGAGCGCGAGTTCTACACCAGGCATAACTCGGCCGCGCACCGCGGCGCCCACCTGCTCGGCGAGGAGGCCACCGACGCCTACGAGGGCGCGCGGGCCCGGGTCGCGGCGTTCATCGGCGCGGACCCCGGCGAGATCGTGTTCACCAAGAGCGCGACCGAGTCGCTGAACCTGGTCGCCTACGCGATGAGCAACGCGGCCACCGCCGGGCCGGAGGCCGCGCGGTTCCGCGTCGGCCCCGGCGACGAGGTGCTCGTCACCGAGATGGAGCACCACGCCAACCTGGTGCCCTGGCAGCAGCTGTGCCAGCGCACCGGCGCCACGCTGCGCTGGTTCGGCGTGACCCAGGACGGCCGCCTGGACCTGAGCAACGCCGACGACCTGATCAACGACAGGACCAGGGTCGTCGCCGTCACCCACCAGTCCAACGTGACAGGCACGGTCCCGCCGGTCGGCGAGATCGCCGCGCTGGCGCACGCCCGCGGCGCGCTGGTGGTGGCGGACGGCGCGCAGTCGGTGCCGCATCAGGCGGTGAACGTGGCCGCGCTCGGCCCGGATTTCCTGGCGTTCTCCGCGCACAAGATGCTCGGCCCCTCGGGGATCGGGGTGCTGTGGGGACGGCGCGGGCTGCTCGAGGCGATGCCGCCCTTCGTTACCGGCGGCTCGATGATCGAGGTCGTCCAGATGGAGGGCTCGACGTTCCTGCCGCCGCCGGAGCGGTTCGAGGCCGGGGTGCCCGCTGCCGCCCAGGCGGTCGGGCTCGCCGCGGCCTGCGACTACCTCGACGCACTCGGCATGCCGAGCGTGGCGAGGCATGAGGAGGAGCTGACCGCGCGGGCGCTTGAGGCACTCGGCGGCATCGGCGGGGTACGCATCCTGGGACCGCTGACCACCGAGCACCGGGGCGGCGCGGTGTCCTTTACCGTCGACGGCATCCATCCGCACGATGTCGGGCAGGTCCTCGACGAGCTGGGGATAGCGGTACGGACCGGCCACCACTGTGCCTGGCCGCTGCACCGGGCGCTGGGCGCCCAGTCGAGCACCCGGGCGACGTTCTACGTCTACAACACTCCCGACGAGGTCGACGCGCTGGCCGACGGCGTGCGGCAGGCCCAGAAATTCTTCACGCCGTGACCGGGATCACCCGCCGCCGGGGCGGCGGGACCAGCCGGCCCGCTGCCCAGCGCGGCGGAACACGCGGGCACGGTCCCGGCGTTCAAGGCGGCGTGACGAGGAAGGGCGTTAGCTGCGGCGCGGCGGAGAAGGCGGCGAGATGAAGTTCGAGTCCCTGTACCAGGAGATCATCCTGGACCACTACCGCAACCCGCATAACAAGGGCCTGCGGGAACCCTTTGACGCCGAGGTTCACCACGTCAATCCGACCTGCGGCGACGAGGTGACGCTCCGGGTAACGCTGAAGGAGGCCGGCGGCGAGCCCGCCGTCGGGGACGTGTCCTACGACGCGCTCGGCTGCTCGATCAGCCAGGCCAGCGCGTCCGTGATGAGCGACCTGATCATCGGCAAGACCGTGCGCGAGGCGATGGAGATCAGCGACGCGTTCCTCGCGCTGATGCAGTCCAGGGGCGAGGGCGAGCCGGACGAGGACGTGCTCGGTGACGCCGTTGCCTTCGAGGGAGTATCGGTGTACCCGGCCAGGATCAAGTGCGCCCTGCTCGGCTGGATGGCCTGGAAGGACGCGACCGGGCGCGCGCTGGACGGACCGGCCGGCGGCAATCCCGCCGACGGCAAGCCTGCCGGCGGGACGCCCGCCGACGGTGATCAAGCGAGGGAACAGGCTAACGGCCAGGCTGGAAACGGCCGCAGGGCCGCCGCGGCGGCGAGGGAGCAGACATGACGGAGAACGCGGTCGGCGTGGCCGGCCAGGAACTTGACCAGCAGACCGAGGCCGGCCTGGCCGGCCAGGAGCTTGACCAGGAACCGGGTCACGAGGACGCGTTCGGCCTGGCCGGCCAGGAACTTGACCAGGAGACCGAGGATCTGCTCGAGGCGCTGCGGGACGTGGTCGACCCCGAGCTCGGCGTTAATGTCGTCGATCTGGGCCTTATTTACGGCGTGACGCTTGGCGATGACCGGGTCGCGACCATCGACATGACCCTGACCAGCGCCGCGTGCCCGCTGACCGACGTCATCGAGGATCAGACCCGGGTCGCCCTTGATGGCCTGGTCAATGACTTCCGGATCAACTGGGTCTGGCTGCCGCCGTGGGGTCCCGACAAGATCACCGAGGACGGCCGCGAGCAGCTCAGGGCACTCGGCTTCAACGTCTGACCCGGTCCCTGCCCGCAGGTGGCCTAGCCTGTGGGGATGCCCGAGCCGCAGGAACAGGCCATGTCGCTGACCGAGTGGCTCGTGCTGTGCCTAGTCAGCGAGCAGCCAACGCACGGCTTCGCCGTCGCCAGGCTCCTTGCCACCGATGGCAGCATCGGACAGGTCTGGCGAGTGCCCAAGCCGGTCATCTACCGCGCCCTGCAGCGCCTGGAATCCCTTGCCCTGATTCAGGCGGCCGGGCAGCAGCCGACTCGCGAGGGCCCGGTCCGCTCCCTTGTCGCGGTCACGCCCGCCGGGCGCGCTGCCGCCTCCTCGTGGCTGGCCCGGCCGGTGGCACACGCCAGGGACGTCCGATCGGAGCTGCTGGTCAAGCTGGCGCTGCTCGACCGGGCCGGCGTGTCCGCCGCGGCACTGCTGGAAGCTCAGCGGCAGCTGCTCGTTCCGATAGCCGCGGCGCTGGGCGAGCGGCTGGCCGCGGCCAGCGGGTTCGAGCGCACGCTCGCGCTATGGCGGCACGAGACCGTTTCCGCAACGCTGCGTTTCCTCGACGCCGCGATGCCCGCCCGGGTGGGCTGACCTGCCGGGCGATCTTGCCGGCAGGCAGCGACTTCGCTGGCCGGGAACACGGCCCGGATCTGGCCTCGCCGGCCTCTTGTGCCGGTCCGGCCCTTTGTAGTCTCATTGGGACTACTGGCAGGCGCGGCTGCTACATGCCCCCGGCACGGCGGGGCACGGATCGCAGTCTGTGCGCCGAGGCGCGACACGGGAGTTGAGTATCCATGACTGTGACACTGGACCGGACTGTCGAAGAGTTCATCGGCGTGCCGCGTCAGCTGTTCATCAACGGGCAGTGGGCAGACGCGGCGTCGGGCAAGACGTTCGATACCCCCAACCCGGCGACCGGCGAGACCCTCGCGCGGGTCGCGGAGGGCGACGCCGAAGACATCAACCGGGCGGTGCGGGCAGCGCGGGCGGCGTTCGAGGATGGCCCGTGGAGCCGGATGAGCCCGTCCGAGCGCGGCCGGATCATCTGGCGGATCGGCGACCTGATCCTGGAGCACGCGCAGGAGCTGGCACAGCTCGAATCGCTGGACAACGGCAAGCCGTTCCCGGTCGCGCTGGGCGCTGACGTGCCGCTGGCCGCGGACTTGTTCCATTACATGGCCGGGTGGGCCACGAAGATCGAGGGCAACACGATCAGCATCTCGGTGCCGTACATGCCGGGC